>ULVN01067207.1_pt1 | contig 14411 bp, 10 predicted proteins | sample 1959491 | NCBI WGS metagenome assembly ULVN01 (sample SAMEA4835787, study PRJEB28245) | human gut metagenome | biome: gut microbiome; material: fecal sample | place: Denmark | collected 2008 | reverse complement strand
AAGCCGTAGGCAGCCTCAAAGGTCTGCGGCAGGTCGTCCGTCCACGGGAGGATAACATCGTCCCTGTCCGCCGCATTGCGGAGGGTCTGCTTGCGGGTGAATTGCGGCTCGTCGGTGAAGATAGACGGCACGGTGCCGCCGAATTCGTCGCCGACCGTCTCGGCGTAGCGCTCGTGAGTGACCTCGATGAAGCGCTCTATCGCCTTTTTATCAAGAGTGTTGACATAGGTCTGATTGTTATACCACGGCGAGGGGGCGTGGATCTTGAGATAGGCGTACCATTTGACACCCTCGGCATCATCATTTTCGCCGATGCGTTTGTAATCGGCGAGGTAGCCGTCGCTGTCAAGCTGCACGTCGTAGCAGGCGATGAGATAGCCCTTGCCGTTCCTGCCGCCCTCGGCGCGTGAGTCGATAACGTCCGCCTTCTCAGCCTCGTCAAGGCTGCAAGGCTCCGCCGTCATAAGCAGGCAGCGCGCCCTGTATTGCTCATCTTTGGTCACAAGTCCGCCCGCGGCGCCCGAGGGCCACCTGTCCTCATCATAGAGATAGGCGAGCATATCTTCTTTTTTAGCCTTGTCAACGCAGTGCCTGACAAGCCCCATGAATTCGTCGGAGAGATAGGCGTTGCTCAGACCCGTGCGGACATGCATATGGAAGCCGCCGAGACCCATCTCCTTGAATATGTCTATCTGTCTGCTCAGTTCGTCGGCCTCAAGGTGACTGTTCCACGCCCAGAACGGGGTGCCTCTGTATTCGCTCGTGGGGCGTTTAAAAAGCTCGTCGGAGAGCGACGGAGCGGAATTCTTCTTGTAAAACATCAGTTTTCCTCCTTGATAGGGTGTTTATAGAGAACCTTATCCTCGCTGGGGGTGTTCCAATTTATGTAGTTGTTGCGTTTGGCATAGTACCACGCCATTTCAAACATTTTTGCGCTCTCGTCAACGGGCACAAAGAGCTGCCCGTCCTTAAAATACGCTTCGCCGCTCATCTCCACCGTGCCGAGGTCGGTCTTGGCGAAGCGGCTGCCCTCGGTGAAGGTCGCGTAATGCTCATATGCTTCGCAGGTGAGAAAATCGACGCCTTTCTCCACCTTGCCGCCGATGCTTTGAATGAGCACACCGAACGGGGCGTACCAAACGCCGCCGATATTCTCGGGGTAGACCCCTCTTGCGGAGAACTCGAGCATCCTGCCCTTGAACGCCATTTTGGTGCGCTCATATATCGGCGCAAGGGCGTGGGGAGTTATCGTGTCGGTGCTCTTGTCTATCGTAAAGATATCGACTATACGCCCGTCCGCCATATAGCCCGTCGCCGTGAGCTTATCGCCGTCTATCTCGACGAGCGTGTAGAAGCCCATGCGTTCCTCCTGCGGGTAGAAGCAGGAGTGCCATGTCTTTTGGCAGTTGGAGCAGTATATGTTGCCGCCGCCGTTGCCCACGATATAGTGCACCGTGCCCTCGGACGGGCGGTCAAAAAGCTCGTCACCCTTTGTCGGGAAGGTCCTTGCAAAGGAATGCTCGTGCCCCTCGAAGAGGATATCGAGCCTGCCCTGCTCGATCGGCCGCCTGAGCCACGGGTATCCGTCATCATTCTGACCCTCGGGCATGACGGGGTATATCGGGAAGTGATATGCGCCGAGCTTCCATGTTTTATCGCTGCTTTGCAGGTCGTCATACGCCCAGCCCTCGACCTTTTCGGGGGCGTTTATGCCCATGACAAGGAAGTGGGCGTTGCCGTAGTCAAAGGAATAATTCTCCGTCTCATAGCCCTCGGGGCCGTTGTCGGGGTAGGAGAGCGAGAACTGAAAGTCAAAGAAATCGGCGTGCTCAAGATAGAATTTGCCGACAGGCTCGGGGAAATACGAGATGAAGCCGCGGTTATCGTGGTTGCCCGTCGTCATCATATATGGCAAGCTCTCGATTATCCCCTTTAAGCCCTCAAACATACCGTTCCATTGCAGGTCGTTCTGACCGTTGTCGCAGTTGTCGCCCGCCGTGAAGATGAAGCGGCATTCGGGGTGCTTTGCGAGGGCGGTTTTGAGCATCTCGCCCACCATGGAGTAATCAGGCAGGTGGCAGGGGCTGCCCTTTTGATGGTCGGAGATAACGATAAAGCTGAATTTATCGAGCTTCTCCGGCTCCGTCTCAAAGGTGAATTCGCCGCTGCGGTGCTCATCGTTGCCGACGGTGTAGCAGTATTTGCAGCCCGGCTCAAGCCCCGAAAGGCGCACCCAATGGTAATTGCTGCGGTCGATATCCGTCTCGGCGAAGCGTGTGACCGCCTCCTGCCGCAGCAGGTCGGCGCTGCCCTCACGCCTGTAGAGAATGTAGCTGTCGCTCGAATTCTCGTCCGTGCGCCAGCTTATCGCCGCCGAGGTCTTTGCGTCGCCCCAAAAGGAGAGCATGATATGATCCGGCAGCGGGGAGGAGCCGCGCTCCGGTTTATTGAATTTACCGTCTTTGTCTGACATCGGTGCACCGCCATTCTAATGATTATAGATAAAAATATTTTAAACATATATTGACGGTTTGTCAACGAAAATGCAACATTTTTTCAAACCTATTGATTTTCGACACGGTGTGTAATATAATGTTAAATGGATAAATACATGAGAAACCCGCAGTTTGCGGAAACGATAACATAATTCGGGGGAATCACAATGAAGACAAAGAAAAGGATACTCAGCATCATCCTCGCCGCCGTGCTTATCCTGGCGGCAGCCCTGCCCGCAGCGGCAGCGTCTGACCCGCTGACCTATCAAAAAGGCAGCCGCCTTGAATCGGACGGCACCGTAAGCTCATTTTATAAGGTCGTCTCCTGCGTCAAGACCGCCTCGGGCGAGATAACCGTGCCCGATACATATCAGGGGCTTGAGGTCAGGGAGATAGGCGACGGAGCCTTTGCCGACTGCGGCGGCATCACCGCGGTCAATATCCCGTCAAGCGTTGACAAGATCGGTGCAAACGCATTTGAGAATTGCCTTGGCCTTGAAAAGGTCTCATATCAGGGCAGCGCGTTTGAAAGCTCGTCGAGAGTCATCGGCGTGGCGGCTTTCAGAAACTGCATAGCGCTCAAGACCGTGCTGCTCCCCGGCGGCCTCACCGAGATAAAGGACGAGGCGTTTAAGAAGTGTGCCGCTCTCACAGGCGTTTCGCTGCCCGATACTCTCAAAAAGATAGGCAAGGGCGCGTTCTCGCTCTGCTCGGGCTTCACTTCGGTCACGATCCCCGCAAGCGTTACAGATATCGCCGAGACGGCGTTTATGAATTGCTCTGGCATTGAGAAATTCTCCGTCGCAAGCGGCAACACCGCATATAAAGCTGTCGGCGGCGTGCTCTACACCGCGGACGGCAAGACCCTTGTGCAGTATCCCAACGGCAGCAGCGAAACGACCTATGCCGTGCCCGCTGGTACAACGACCGTAGGCAATTTTGCTTTCGGCGCAAACACCAAGCTGACCGCCGTTTCTCTGCCCTCGTCGCTCACGACGATCGGGCCTTACGGCTTCTATATGTGCTCAAAGCTCGGCAGCGTTAACCTGCCCTCGGGGCTTAAAACTATCGGCTCACTGGCATTCGCCGACTGCCCCATGCTTACGGAGATTACTCTGCCCGCAGGCCTCACCTCATATGAGGGCGCATTTGACAACTCGGGCCTCGTCAACGTCGTCATTTCCGACGGCGTCAGCGTGATTGACGCAAAGGCGTTCCAGAATTGCTCCTCCCTCACGGGCGTCAGCATTCCCTCGACCGTCACCGAGATAAGATTCGGCGCATTCAGCGGCTGCTCGGCGCTCCATGCCCTTGAGATACCCGAGAGTGTCAAGACGCTCGGCAACGGCATATTCGGCGGTTGCACTCAGCTCGTGCTGACTGTTACCGAGGGCTCGGCGGCGCACACATACGCAAAGAATAACAACATAGATTATATTGTTAAGGGCGGCGGCTCGGTCAAGGAGCTTACCTGCGTGACGATAAGGACTCTGCCGCAAAAGACGAGCTATATCAAGGGTGAGAAAATTTCAGACTACGGGCTGACCCTAACCGCTCACTACAGCGACGGCACCACGGGCATAATCACCGGCGGCTTCAGCATCAGCCCCGCCACGGCGTTGACCCTCGGCACTCAGAAAGTGACCGTCAGCTACTCGGGCAAGACCGCTTCGTTTGATATAACCGTCACCGAGAGCGCGGATAAGCCCGTCAAGAGCATCGCCATAGCGACCCTACCCGCAAAGACGAGCTATCACTACAAGGAGACGCTCAACACAGCCGGCCTGACCCTCACCGTCTTTGACGAGAACGGCAGCAGGACCGTCAGCTCGGGCTACACGATCACATCACCCACATATTTTGACTCAACGGGCAGCAAGACGATAACCGTCGAATACGAGGGCTGCACCGCTTCGTTCAACGTCAGCGTTTCGTATTCATTCTTCCAATTCATAATCATGTATATCTGCCTTGGTTTCCTTTGGGGATATTAATCTTTAATATAAAAGGAGCTGCGGTCGCGGCTCCTTTTTCTTAAATTTCAAATACGGAGGTGCTCACCGTGCCTAAAGAGAAGCAAACGCTTTTCACGAGCGTGGCTGCCAAATATTTCTCCCTTGTCAACCGCATGGGTGTTTCATTCAAAAGAGGTCTGGTCGGCAAGCGGGGCTATACCTGCAAGCAGTTCCCGGAGCTTGTGGCTTCGTTCGGCTGCGAGGGCGACAAGGACGCCCCGATAGCTTATATCGACGGCTGCTACCGCCTGAGGGACAGAGGCGACCGCTTCGTCACCTTCGGCGTGACGGATATCACCTCCAAGATAAAATGGTATAACAAAGAGGGCTGGCTGCCCTGCTTCGTCAGCGAATTTTCAAAGGACGGCAACGATTATAAGGTCGAGAATTTCGCCGACAAGGTCAGCGTTGACGGCAAGGATTTCGAGATAGTCTATTCACGCCTGACGGTCAGAAATAACTCGGCGTCGGCGCTCGATTTCCCCAAGGTCTCGCCGCTGCTTGTGCCGCTGAACAGTCATGGGAAAAGCGTGTGCCCGGGCGAAACGGTCACCGCCGATTACGCCGTGGGGGCCGACCGCTTCGGCGGCAAATACCCCTACCCGTCAAGGGAGAGGATAGCCTCTCTCGGCTCCTTTGACGAGCATTACGAGAGCATGAAAAGCTATTGGGTCAAGCGCCTTGAGCCGCTGTGCGAGATAGCGAAGCTGCCCGACGAGCGGCTGATAAACGCCTACAAAGCGGGCTACGTCTATACCATGATAGTCAAGGACGGCGACGAGCTGCACGTCGGCGAGAACGGCTACGACAGGGTGTTTGACCACGACGTTATCGGAATTCTTGTCACATTAATGACTATGGGCGATTTCTCGAGGATAAGGGAATACGCCGAATTCATAATGAAAAACCCGCAGTACCCCGACGCTCGGTGGAAATACAGCTGGGTGTTCGCCGTCTGGCTCTTTAAGACGGGCGATAAGAGCTTTGCGCGTGAGAAATTCGTCATGATAAAGGAGAATGCCCGCCGCATCGGCAAGGATATCGACCCCGCAAGCGGTATCATGAAAAAAACCAACGCAATTGACTCGCTCGGCAGCTGGACTATCGACAATTGGTCGGCTCTGATGGGTCTTTGCTGTTACGAATACATATGCAACTCTCTCGGCGAAAACGAGGAGGCAAATTGGGCGGCGGAGACATATTCAAAGCTGCTCGAAAGCGCAAATTCCTTTGTCGGCAGGACGATAAAGGAGAAAAAGCTCGATTATCTGCCCATCGCTATGGACGAGAGCAATGAGGAGGGCAAGCGCAGCGACCCGCATGACGCAAACTGGGCCTCCATGCTGCTTTTCGGCCGCTGGGGCTGGGACGGCTATCTCTTCTGCGCCGATCAGAGCGGCATAATGGCTCAGCTCATCGACAAGACCTATGAGCACGGCTTTGAGCGCAGAAAGGATATCACCGACACGATATATAACTTCGGCGGATATCCGCACGGCTACTATTGCTCCGCCTATAACGCGGGCTACGGCAGCACGGCGCTCAGGGGCGATAAATACCGTGACTGCGCAATAAAAGCATATCAATTTATGATCGAGCACGCAATGAGCGGCCCGTTCTCCTGGTGGGAGGGGGTCGATTACCCGAGCGAAAGATCGCCTTGGGATATCCCGCACGCAGCGGGCGGCGGAGGCTCCTGCCAGCACATATGGGGTCAGTCCACCGCCACAAAGGCGCTGCTCGACAGCCTCATCTGCCAGCGCGTGAGCGGCGAAGTGCTCCTCGGCAGGGGAATGCCGAGGGAGTGGCTCGCCGACGGGAATGAGATAGAGGTGCGCCGCTACCCGATAAACGGAGGCGGGCGCATGGGCTTCTCAATGAAAGTAACGGAAAGTGTAATAGATATCGTCTTGACGGGCGACAGACCCTGCGGGGAGGTGCTCGTCGAGCTGCCCTGCGAGGGCTTCGAGGTCAGGAAGGAAGAAAAATTCAATGACGGGAACGCTTGTTAACTGTGCCGCCGTGGCAGCGGGCGGAGCCATAGGGCTGCTGCTTAAAAAAGGAATAAAAGAGGATCATGCCGAGAGCATCAACCGTGTGCTCGGTCTCGCGGTATTTGTCATAGGCATAAACGGCATAGTGGCGAATATGTTCGCAGAGGAGGACGGCAAGCTCGTGAGCAGCGGCGAGCTGCTGCTCGTGGTGTTCCTTGTGATCGGTACGCTTATCGGCGAAATGCTGCGGCTTGAGGATAGGTTCAGAAATCTTTGCGACGGGGTCGAGAAAAAATTCAAAAAAGGCGGCTTCGCTGCGGGCTTTGTCAACGGCACCCTGCTCTTTTGCATCGGTGCAATGGCGATAATCGGCTCGATAAACGACGGCCTGACGGGCGACAGCTCCGTGCTCTTTGTCAAGAGCACAATAGACTTTGTCTCCGCAATAATTTTCGGCGCGACGCTCGGCTTCGGCGTGGTATTTGCGTTCATACCGCTGCTCATCTATCAGGGCGGCATCACGCTGCTTGCGGGCTCGCTCATCGGGCTGCTGCAAGGCGAGGTGCTCGGGCAGATATGCTATATCGGCTACGCAATAATCATGGCGATAGGGCTGAACTGCATATTGCGCGATAAATTCAAGACTCTCAATATGCTGCCTGCCGTATTCATGCCGATAGCCTATCATTATCTGATGATACTTTTTAATTACATTAAAGGATTATTCTGAGAGGGAACGAGATGAAAAAAGCGATAAAGATAATAATAACCGTGCTGCTCATTCTCGCGGTGCTCGGCGCCGCCGCGGTTTTCGGGGCGAACGCCTATGTCAAAGCGAGCGCAAAGGAATATATCCTTGACCCGTCAAATGCGGGCGAGGGCTATGACTGCATACTCGTGCTCGGCTGCGGAGTCTATGACGATAACCCGAGCCATATGCTCGAGGACAGGCTCCTGCGGGGTGTGGAGCTTTATAAAAACGGTGCGAGCGGCAAGCTGCTCATGAGCGGCGACCACGGCAGGAAGGGCTACGACGAGGTGAACGTGATGAAGAGCTTCGCCGTCGAGCGGGGAGTGCCCTCCGAGGATGTATTCATGGATCATGCGGGCTTCTCGACCTATGAGAGCATGTACCGCGCGAGAGATATCTTCAAGGCGAAGAAGATCCTCATCGTCACACAGGAATACCACCTCTACCGCGCCGTCTATGACGCCCGCGCGCTCGGGCTTGATGCTTACGGCGTTGTTTCGATGCCGCGCACCTATGCGGGGCAGACCTACCGCGATATCCGTGAGATCCTTGCCCGTGACAAGGACTTTGTATGGTCGATATTTAAGCCAAAGCCGACCTATCTCGGCGAAGCGATACCCGTCCAGGGCAACGGCGATATAACGAATGATAAATGAAAAAAGCATCCGCATGGCTCAAAGTCATACGGATGCTTGATTTTTTATTGAACTCAGTCCAGATCCTTGAGGGTCGGCAGGTTCCATTTGAATACCGTCGCAGAGAGGCGGATAACGATTATCGACCCTGCGCCTGCGAGGATCGCAAGCCCCTGCGGGCAGGTGTTGTGCTCGACGAGGAGCTGATATATAAGCGCGCCGATGCCCGCCGCGAGCGCATAGACCTTTTTGCGGAGAATGGTGGGCACGCCGCCCGCCATCATGTCACGCATCACTCCGCCGCCGACGCCCGTCATCATGCCGACGAAGATCGAGAGGAACGAATTCTCGCCGAAGCCGCAGGCGGCTGCGCTGTTGATGCCCGCCACGGTGAATACGGCGAGACCTATCGCGTCAAAGACGTTGATTATCTGAGAATAGACGTTGAAGTGCAGCTTTATTCGCTTACCGAAGAAATAAGCTATAATGAATACCGCAAGCGAGGTGGCTATGGCTGTCACGGTGTAGACCGGATGCCTGAACGCCGCGGGCGGGAGATAGCCGAGCAGGATATCCCTGACCATTCCGCCGCCGACTGCCGTCACCGTGCCGAGCACCACCGCGCCGAAGATATCGAGTTTTTTCTCGATAGCCGTGATAACTCCCGTTATCGCAAATGCGACGGTGCCTATTATCTCAAATATAAAAAACACTTTGTCTATGCTCATATGTACCTCTTGAGATCAAACTTTTTTCTTTTTTCTCAGCTCTGCAAAGAAATCGGTCAGCAGCGCGGAGCATTCCTCCGCCATGAAGCCCGACACAAGCTCGGGCTTGTGGTTATAGGGCAATTCAAAAAGGTTTGTCACCGACCCGCAGGAGCCCGCCTTGGGGTCGGAGGCGCCGTAGACCACTCGGCGCAGCCTTGAATTGATTATCGCCCCGGCGCACATCGGGCAGGGCTCGAGCGTCACAAACAGCTCGCATTCCCACAGCCTCCAGCCGCCGAGCTTTTTGCAGGCGAGGTCGATAGCCTCTATCTCGGCGTGGGCGAGGGCGTTTTTGCCCGTTTCGCGCCTGTTGCGGCCGACGGAGACGACTTCTCCGTTCCTTGATATCACAGCCCCCACCGGGACTTCAAGCTCGGCTGCCGCAAGCCGAGCCTGCCCGATAGCGAGGAGCATCAGCTCTCTGTCATTCATTTTGTGGGGAAGATGAGCTTATCTGCGTGCCAGATATTCTCGGCGTATTCGTTTATCGCTCTGTCAGCGGCAAAGCGGCCCGCGCCCGAGATATTCATCAGCGACATCTTATCCCACCTTGCGGTGTCGTGCCATATCTCCTCGGCGCGCTTCTGCATCCTGCGGTAATCCGCAAAGTCCGCAAGCACCATATAGGGGTCGTGATAGACTATCGTGCCGCCTATCTCGCCGAAGGTCTTGCCGCCGATGCCTTTGTTGATGAATTCGATTATCTCGTGTATCTCGGCGTTGTTGTTGTAGTAATTTTGCGGGACATAGCCGCTGCGCTTGAGGTCGTTGACCTCGGGGGTCGTCATACCAAAGATGAGGATATTATCCTTGCCCACGGCGTCGTGTATCTCGACGTTTGCGCCGTCCATCGTGCCGAGGGTTATTGCGCCGTTGAGCATGAGCTTCATGTTGCCCGTGCCGCTTGCCTCGGTGCCCGCAAGGGATATCTGCTCGCTGATATCGGCAGCGGGCATGAGAGCCTCCGCCATGGTGACGTTATAATCCTCCATGTAAACGACCTTCATCAGATCCTTTACGTCGGGGTCATTGTCAATGAGCTTTGAAAGGGCACAGATGAATTCGATTATTTTTTTTGCCATAAAATAGCCGGAGGCAGCCTTTGCGCCGAAGATATAGGTGTGCGGGGTGTAATTGCCGTTAGGATTCGCCTTTATCTCAAGATATTTTGCAAGGATGTTGAAGGCGTTGAGGTGCTGGCGCTTATACTCGTGCAGCCTCTTGACCTGAACGTCGAATATCGAGGTCGGGTCGAGCGTTATGCCCGTCCTGCTCTTGGCGAGGGCGGCGAAATCCTCCTTGTTGGCTGTCTTTATCTTACGCAGGTCTGAGAGAACGGCTGCGTCGTCCTTGTACTTTCTGAGCTTGAGCAGCTCGTCGCCGTCGTAAACGAAGCCGTCGCCGATAAGCGAGGTGATATATGACGACAGGCGGGGGTTCGCCTGGCAGAGCCAGCGGCGGTGAGCAATGCCGTTGGTGACGTTGGTGAATTTATCCGGCTCAAGGGTATGGAAATCCTTGAATACGCTGTTCTTGAGTATCTCGCTGTGGAGGGCAGATACGCCGTTGACCTTGTGGCAGACCGCCACGCAGAGGTTGGCCATCCTGACGACGCCGTTTGAGATTATCGCCATGCGCTCGACCTTGGCGGAGTCGCCGGTCAGCTCCCAGATCTTGCTTCTGAAGCGCTTGTCTATCTCTTTGACTATCTGATATATTCTCGGCAGCAAGCGACTGAAGAGCTCCTCGCTCCAGCATTCGAGAGCCTCTGCCATGACGGTGTGGTTGGTGTAGGCGCAGACCTGCTCGACCACCGAGTAGGCGTCGTCCCAGCCGTAGCCGCATTCGTCGAGCAGAATCCTCATCAGCTCGGGGATTGCAAGGGTGGGGTGAGTATCGTTGATGTGGATAGCGTTTTTCTCGGCGAAATTCTCAAGGGTGGTGTAATCCCTGAGGTGCCTTGCGACGATATCCTGTATCGAGGCGGAGACGAGGAAATACTGCTGGCGCAGCCTGAGGCTCTTGCCCTCGGGGTGATTGTCGGCGGGGTAGAGCACCTTGCTGATGACCTCCGCCATAGCCTTCTCCTCCATGGCTCTCATGTAATCGCCCTGGTTGAACATTGCCATGTCGATGCCGTCGACCTTCGCCGACCACAGACGCAGCACTGCAACGCCTCTGCCGTCCTTGCCGGGCACCATCATATCATAGGGGACTGCCTTGACGGTCTTGCAGCCGACAAGCTCGACCTGGTGGAAGTCGTTATCCCAGCTGTCCTCGACCTTGCCCTCGAACTTGACCTCAACGGTCTTATCCTCTCTGGGCACGAGCCATACTTCGCCGCCGGGGAGCCAGAAATCGGGCATCTCCGTCTGCCAGCCGTCGATTATCTTCTGCTTGAAAATGCCGTATTCATAGAGTATCGAGTAGCCCATGCCTCTGTAGCCCTGATTTGCCAGGGCGTCAAGGTAGCAGGCGGCAAGCCTGCCCAGACCGCCGTTGCCGAGACCCGCATCCGGCTCGCAGTCATAGAGCTTGTCGAGCTTCACGCCGAAGCCGTCAAGGACCTTCCTTGCGGTCTCGGTCATGTTGAGATTGTAGAGAGTGTTTTTGAGGCTTCTGCCCATGAGGAACTCCATGCAGAGGTAATAAACCTTCTTCTGCCCCGCTTCCTTCGACTCCGCGTTGAAATCCCTGCGGATGTCCCTCACCATATCTCTCGAGATTATCGAGAGCACACGGTAGAACTGGTCGTTGGTCGCGTCCTCCGGCTCAACGCCGAAAAGATGCGAGAGCTTGGCTCGGATAAGCTCCTCAAGCGCCTTCTTTGTGATGTTGTTATTCATACTATCCTCCGTAAAGAAACTGTAAGCCAAATTACTTACCTTATAAGTTTACACCAAAAAAGTCAATATTACAACAGAATTTTTACATTTGGTTAATTAAAAATACTTGTATGAAGCCGCCTTTTGAGTTAAAATAAGTAAAAGTAGCAGTTTAATTCCGGAAAGGTGATATAAATTGAACGAGCAATACTATTTTTCCCCCGAAAGATACCTGCGCGACGAGCGTGACAGGAAGCAGATAAAGGTCATAGGAAGAGTGGCGGGTCTGTGTGTTATCGCATATGTCGTTTTGCAGAATCTGCTGACCCTGCCGCTGGTGTTTGAGCCGCTGAGCAGCATATACAATTCCAGCCCCGTTTTTCAGGATGCGGTCACTATACTGCTCTCGGTATTCGGGCTGATGCTGCCCTTCGCGATAGGCGGGTTTTATCTGCGCCGCAGGACTAATGTGAATGTCTTTGCCTTCGACAGACCCGTGAGCGTCAAGCTGATGATCTTTGCCGTATTCTTCGGCTTTTTTGTCTGCCTCGCGGGCAACTATGTTTCGAGCATCTTTGTTTCGGCCATGGACGGTATCGGCTTTAAGCTCTCCTCGCCCGACTACGAGGTGACGGACGATGTCTTCGGCAGGATAGTCTACTTCATCATGGTTGCCGTCGTGCCTCCTCTGACCGAGGAGCTGGCGATAAGGGGCGTTATAATGCAGCCGCTCCGCCGCTACGGCGACCGCTTTGCGATAGTTGCGTCCGCCGTGCTCTTTGCGGTGCTCCACGGCAATCTCATTCAGGCACCGTTCGCGTTCATAGCGGGTCTCGGCATCGGCTATGCCGTCTGCATCACGGGCAGCCTCTGGACGGGCGTGCTCATCCACTTCTGCAATAATGCCTATTCCGTGCTGATTGAATTCATGGCGAGGGATATCACCGACACGGCGCTGCTCGGCAAGGCATATAACATAGTGCTGATAGCGCTCTACGCCGTGAGCATAATAGGCTCGGTCATCTTTGTGATGGTCAAGGCGCCGAGGAAGCTCACGCCGCCCGCGACCACCCTCTCAAGGCGGCAGAGATACGGCGCGTTCGTGCTGAATATACCGATGCTTATCGCTATCGGCATTATGATATATATTACCTCGCGTTATGTGAGATTTGTGGGTTGATCGAATGAGTATTAAGAAAAACGACCGTGTGAAGCTCCGCATAGACAGCTGCTCGGCGAACGGCAGCGGAGTCGGCAGATATGAGGGCATGGCGATATTTGTGCCCGCCACCGCGCCCGGCGACGAAATAACGGCGCATATCCTAAAGGTAAAAAAGACCTACGCTTTCGCCAAGGTGGAGAGCGTGGATAAGCCGTCGCCCGACAGAATCGAGCCGGAGTGCCCCGTGTATCTGCGATGCGGAGGCTGTGCGTTCTCGCACATGGATTACGCCGCCGAGGCAAAGATAAAGGCGGAGCATGTTGCGGAGTGCTTCCGCCGTATAGGCGGCGTCGAGCCGGAATTCGAGCCGATAATCGCCGCCGAGAGCGACAAACGCTACCGCAACAAGGCGCAGTACCCTGTTGCTATGCAGGACGGCGAACTGAAGATAGGCTTTTTCTCGCCGCACAGCCACAGAGTGGTGCATTGCCCGGACTGCCTGCTTCAGCCGACGGAATTTGCGGATATCCTCGGCGTATTCACCGATTATATAAAGCAGTTCAACGTGCCCGTCTACGACGAGACGGCCCATAAGGGCCTGCTGCGGCATATCTATCTCCGCAAAGGGGAGAAGAGCGGCGAGATAATGGCGTGCGCCGTGATAAACGGCAGGAGCCTGCCCGCCGAGGACAAGCTCGTCCAAATGCTGACAAGCCGAAATCAAAACATAAAAAGTATAATCATAAACAGCAACACCAAAGATACAAACGTCATTCTCGGCGGCGAATGCCGCACCCTTTGGGGAAGCGACTGCATCACGGATATCCTCTGCTCGCTGAGATTCAGGATATCCCCGCTGTCGTTTTATCAGGTCAACCGCACTCAGGCGGAGCGGCTGTATAACAAGGCGGCGGAGTACGCCTCGCTGACGGGGAACGAAACGGTGCTCGACCTCTATTGCGGGGCGGGCACGATAGGGCTTTCCATGGCGTCAAAGGCAAAGAAGCTGATAGGCGTCGAGATAGTGCCAGAGGCGATAGAGGACGCCAAAGCGAACGCCCGCCTGAACGGCATAGAGAATGCGGAATTCATCTGCGGCGACGCTGCCGCGGCGGCTCAGATACTAAGGTCAAAGGGTGTGAAGCCCGATGTGATAGTGCTCGACCCGCCGAGAAAGGGCTGCTCGCCCGATATGCTCGAGACCGCCGCAGCAATGCAGCCCGAGCGCATAGTCTATGTCTCCTGCGACCCCGCTACCCTCGCCCGTGACTGCGGCGCCTTCGCCTCCCTCGGCTATTCCGCCGTGAAAGCTACCCCCGTCGATATGTTTCCCCGCACAGGCCATGTGGAGACAGTAGCTCTTTTGTCCCAACTGAAACAAAAACCGGATGATTATATTAATGTCACGATTGAGCTTGATGATATGGATATAACATCTGCAGAGACTAAGGCAACATATGATGAGATAAAGAAGTATGTGGCGGAACATAATGCCGGCATGAAGGTTTCCAATCTGTATATTTCACAGGTAAAGAGAAAATGCGGAATTGAGGTTGGAAAGAATTATAATTTACCTAAAAATGAAGATAGCAGGCAGCCACAGTGTCCAGAATATAAAGAAAGTGCAATTGTGGACGCATTGAAGCATTTTAAGATGATTCAGCAGGAATAAAAGGAGTTTGATAAACTTGAATTGTGGAGAATACTGACTTATGAAAATACATATTATTGGTTGCAGTGGTTCTGGAAAAACCTATTTAGCAA
>ULVN01080464.1_pt1 | contig 14420 bp, 7 predicted proteins | sample 1959491 | NCBI WGS metagenome assembly ULVN01 (sample SAMEA4835787, study PRJEB28245) | human gut metagenome | biome: gut microbiome; material: fecal sample | place: Denmark | collected 2008 | reverse complement strand
AAGCTGGTAGAAGATGCTTCTATATTTAATATAACTTTATATAATGAAAAAAATGAAGTAACGCTAGATGGTGAATTTTATTGCTGCAACGATAGAAATGGTAATATTCTTAAATATAATTCTAAAGGTAAGTTAGTGAATTCTGATGATGCAAACTATAACAACCCTAACAATGTACTTAACTATGATTGGAAGGGAAGCATACATGGTCTAAGAAAATTTATGGGGCAAGAATATGTAAAACAAGGTAGAGAAAACCTAAAAGCCATAAAAACCATCGAAAAACAATATGAGGTAATTAAAAAATTTGAAAATTGTCGAGGAACAGTTTTTGACGAACCGGTTGAGCTAGCTAAAAAAGCTTATGATGCATTAAAAGAAGATAAAACTACTAACCTGATTGATTTAAATGATGACGGTAGCAGAATAGAGTTTTGGGAAATAGAAAATCCTAAAGACCTAGATCCAAATAAACACGGATATACAATTTTGCTAACTTCATATGATAAAGAGAATAGGAAGTCAATGCAAGGAATGTTTACGCTTTTGCGAGATAACAATGGAAATCCTTTAAAAGAAAACAAGGAAGGAAAAATATTCAAACCAGGTGATCCGGATTATGATAATGAAGACAATAAATTGTGCTTTGATATAGACCATACAATGTATTATTCAGATCTGGATGATGTGCCAAAGTTAAACTTTAGTCGAAAAATAAATTTAAATGAAAAGAAACAACGACATACAATGTCCGCACAACAGTTTGATAGAAATCGTAAAAAAATATCAAATATCGACTCAACTTTTAATTTTACGCTTCCTAAATATTCAAAAGATTGGGCAAAAGGAAGATTATGTAAAATGCATTATGAAACTAGCAAAAAAGATTTAAAAGAAATAAAAGCTGATTTTGAACATAATATGCTATGTCCCCAAGATTTAAATTTGATAAAAATAACAAACGAAAACGCAGCTTCACTCTTAGCAAAGAATAAAAAAGAAATTTTGGATTTTCCTACAGAAATTGCAACAACGGCTTATAAATACGTGAAACAACATCCAGATTGCTTTCATGACAAAAATAAGTATCAACGTATCAATCTTGCTGACGGTAAATTTATAGATGTACGCAAACATGAAGTGTATAATGACAATCAAAGTCACTATGAAATAATTTTATATAATAGGGATAGTAAAAAAACGATGAAGGGTCTATTCCTTTTTAGTAACGGAGAATATCTTTTAAAAGAAAACAATGAAGGGAAAATATTCCAACCTAACGAACTGGGTTATGATAACCAAGACAACAAGTTGTGCTTTCCGATGTGGTATGAAGTACTAACCCCGGATACTGGCAAAAAGACATTTGAGTTTATGCGAGATATTAGGGATTCAGGCGAAAGAAAGGTACATCGTATAATAATGCAACAATTTGATGGAAATGATAACTTTGTATCTGGTACCACCCAAGCTGCTGGTATAAAATTGGAGCAGATATTGCCAAATCCGGAAGTTTAACCTCACCCTCTTGCTTTTTCAATATCAAGAATTTTAGCAAGGGTTTGTGTGTCACCTTTGAGTTTAAAATATTCACTAAATTTGGGCGTTGTCTTTAAATTGAAAGACCGCCCATTTTTATCTTTGGTTTTAGTAATAAGCCCTTTTTCAACAAGTTCGTTGACATGGCTATAACTATCTGCGCCTCGAAGTTCTTTTAGGTATGTCAAGCGAATAGGTTCTTTTAGTGCTATTACACTTAAAGTTTTTAAAACAGCACCACGCAATTCAACAGGACATAATTTTTCAACAATATCTAAATGTTCTTTTTTGACTTGTAGTATATAACCGTTTTCATCGTCAATTTCCAAGGCTCCATCGGAACTTTGATAGTCAAACATCAAATTTAAAAGCGCTTCTTCAATATCGACTTCTTCTTGGTTTAGAACTTCAGCAATCTCCTTCACACTCATTGGATTGGCTGCAACAAACAAAACTGCTTCTATTCTTGATTTCAATGTTGCTGCCATTTTATACCACCTCGGCTAAATTTGAACTTTGTGTGCGTTTAACCACATACAAATCTGAATAAAACTCATCTTGAACCAAATCATAGTTCTCATTAACACTTAAAAACAATAAAGCAATGTATGCACTTATTTTGTCCATTCCAAGAAGAGTCAATGTGTTTAATTCAACTTTATCCTCTGTTTCAAAAATGCGAATAAGATTTTCATGCAACACTTCAACACTTCTTTCAATATATTCATCGTGGGCAATATTTATAATATCATCAGCGGTAAAATTTGCATAGGATTTTACACGTCGTTTTGCATGCCGTTCAAGCGTGTTTTTTAATGTTCTTTTTTTATCAAGTTCTTCATAAAATTTCAACTGACGAATTAAGTCTTTCAATGTCACAACACGATTTCGATTAAGACGTATTGAAGTTCTTCTTTCCAACACTTCATCAATAGAAATGACATTATTTCGTGGCAAATCTTCTACATAGTTATGATTATCATCGTCGCTGTCATCATAATCATTGTCATAAAAATCCTCATCCGATGGATTTTCTTCAAACTGATTAACACTTATTCCTTCAAGAATATTTGATTTTAGTTTAAGTAAAATAGCGGCAAACAGCAAAGTGCGACCGGTTAAGCGAAGGTTATTCGCTTTCATTTTAAAAATGTGGGATAAATATTTATCCGTCACATCAACAATATCGATATTCCAAGGGTCAACCTTTCCTTGTTTTGCCATTTCAACAAGAATTGAAATACCATCAATTTCATTTGAATCTGACGAATTTAATAAATCATTTTCAATTTGATTATTTAAATTTATGGCATTACTTCCTTCAATTAAAGCGGTTGTTGATTTAATCTCTGTCATATTACTAATCTCTTAATTTTACCCCTGTAACTTTTGTTATCCCTTTGTCTTTTTGAGTTACACCAATTGTCCTATTAGCTGATTCTATCATAGGTTTACGCAAACTAACTACTATAAATTGTGTATCTTTTGATTGAAGTTGAATCATTTCTGATAATTTTTCAACATTTATACCATCAAGGTGCATATCGACCTCATCAAAAGCATAAAATGGTGATGGCATATAACGTTGTATTGCGAAAACAAAAGCAAGTGCAGTGAGTGATTTTTCACCACCTGACATAAGTTCAAGACGTTGTTTTTTCTTATCTCTGGGCTGTGCTTCAATTGTCAAACCACCTGCAAACGGATTTTCGTGGTTTTCAAGTATCAAAGTGCCTTCACCGTCGGAAAGTTTATTAAAGACATCTTTGAAATTTTCATTTATTTTGTTATAAGTTTGCAAAAAGGTGTCTTTTTTTAACTTTTCATAACTTGACATTCTCTCTAAAATTTCTTTGCGCTCAGAAGATAAAGTGTCAATACGAGTTTGAAGTTCTTCTTTTCGAGTTGAAACTTCATCATAAGAAGTTATAGAAAGCATATTTATCGGTTCCATTGCTTCCATTTGACGAGAAAGTTTATTTATTTTGCTATTTACTTCATCGATTGTATATTGTGGCGACTCGATTTTTGTCACATCAATATTTACTTCTTTTAATTTATTTCTCAATTCTTCTTCAATAGGTTCAAGTTCTCGTCTTCTTGACTTGAAAGACTCAATTTGCTCTTTAACCCTTTCTATTGAGTTTTCAAGATTATCTTTGTTTTTGGTAATTTCACGAATGACAAGTTCTTTTTCATCACGTTTTTGTTGATACTCATTTAAATCTTTTGCAAGTTCTTCTATCTTTATGTTTAATTGCTCGATTTGTTTTTTTATCTCTACAATTTCGTTTTCATATTTAATTTTATCTTGTTTTAAAATTTCATTGTCTTTGTGTAATTTTTCAATTTGTATTTCTTTTGTTTTAATAACTTCAACATTGAAATTGATATCTCGGTTAAAATCGTTGATGTCATTTTGAGATTTCAAGACATTGTTTTCAAGAGTTTTGATTTCATTTTCCACATCTTGAGTTTTTGATTTCAATTCACCCAATTGGGTTTCAGTCATAGTAGCTTCAATAATTTCAATTTCTTCATTAAGTTTAAGTATTTTTTCATTTAAGTCAAACTCTTGTTCTTCAAGCTTGTCGAGTTTCTTTTCTAAAATTGGCACATTTGGTTCAAGTTCAAAGAGGATTTTTTTATTATCTTCGAGTTGTTTTAAATTCAATTGACTATTTTGAACAATGCTTTGATATTCAATTTTTGCTTTTGACAATTCTGTTGTAATGTTTGAATATTCACTTCTAACTTTATCGAGTTTTTCCTCAAGAGCCAATTTTTTTGTTTCAGTATTTTTATATTTTTGTTCAATTTGTTTCAAGCGTTCACGATATTTGTCAAGCTCCTCGTTTTCTGTTTGGCTAAATTTTAAACCACTTCTATTGTTGGTTGACCCACCTGTGATGGCACCTGATTTGTCAAAAACTTCTCCGTTTAATGTTACCATTTTATATTTGCCAATAAGTTTTTGAGCACATTGGTAATCTTCAACAATCAATGTTTCGCCAAGAGCGAGGTAAAATGCATCTAAATATTCATCGTCAAATTCAATCAAATTTATGGCAAAATCAATGACTCCGCTATCTTTTGGTAATTTCAAAGAATTTGGAGCAGGGCGAAGTTTGTTTAATGGCAGGAAAGTTACTCGGCCGGAATTTGTTGATTTTAAAATTTCTATTGCACTTTTTGCAACGTAATCATCATCAACTACAATATTTCTCATCCTATTGCCCATAGCGACTTCCAAAGCAAGTGAATATTCTTTGTCAACTTGAGCAAGTTTAGCAAGAGGTGCGTGAACACCTTTTATGTTCGAATTCATTATAACATCAATAGCACCACCATAGTTCGCTGCTTCATAAGCTTGTTTTGCTCCTTCCATTTGAGCCACTTTTGATGTTGCAATACGAATATTGTATGCCAAATCGTTCATTTCATTTTTTGTTTTATCTAAATCATTTAAAGTGTTTTGTTGTGCTATTTTATAATCACCAAGTTCTTTTTCAAGTTCATCAATTTGTACTTTCAACCTATCTTTGTTGCTTTCTGTGTCATTTTGAGAAAGTTTTTCCAAAATTTCTTTTGATTGTTGGATTTTATTTTTAGTGTTTGTTAAATCATTTTCCAAAGGCAACTTTTCTTTTTGCAAATTAAGTTCTTTGTCCTTTAGTTCTTCCAACTCTTTTCTTAAAGCAACTCTTTTTTGGATGTGTTCATCTGCACTATCATTAAGTCCTGTCAATTCTTCTAAAATTTTATTTAACTCAATTTTTTTGGTTTCAATATTTGCTTTTATTTTTTCAATTTCCGAAAGTTTTTCATTTATTTTATTTTTTGTATCATTAATTTTGTTATTCAAAGCTACAATGCCGTTTTTAGCGTTTTCAACTGTCTTTAAGTTGTCTTGGATGTTTTTGTCAACAAAGATTATCGCGGAATTTTTACGGTCAAGAACGCCTTTTAATTCTTCGACTTGTTTTTTGACTTCAAGTTGTTCAAATTCACCTTTTTCTTTGACCAATTTTGATATTTCTTCAAATTCTTTTTGTTTTTCCTCAAGTTCTTTTAGGAGATTGGACAATTTTTTAGTTTCGTCAGCTTTTTTCTTTTCAAACTCCAAAATATTTTCATGCACCATATTCAAGGATTTTTTGACATCAAAATATTTTACAGTGTCAATTTGACTTTCAAGTTTCGTTTTTTCATCTTTTAATTCTTTATACTTTAAGGCTTGTTCACGTTCAACTTTCAATTCTTCCAACCGAACATTAACTTCATTTAAAATAAGAATAGATTTTTCAACACGTTGTTCAACAGTTTCAAGTTCATTTTGTGCTTGTTCAATGCGTCTGTCAAAATCAGCAACACCGGCAATTTCATCAATAATTTTACGTCTATCGGATGAAGAACAAGCAGTAATACTTGTCACATCACCTTGCATCATAACATTATAGCTGTTTGGTGTAATGTTATATTGTTCAAGTTTAGTGTGCACCTGTGTTAATGTACATATTTTATCGTTTAAATAATAAATGCTGTTAAAGCCGGATGGTGTTTTTTTAATACGTCTTGCAATTGTGAGGTCCGGCTCATTTTCTTCTTCTAAATCAAATGTAACTTTAACATAAGCTTCATTGCGTTTTGTATGTGTTGAAATTAGGTGGAATAATTTTTCAGCACGCAAAGCACGAGAGGATGACAACCCCAATGCAAACAAAATTGAGTCTATAATATTGCTTTTGCCTGACCCATTTGGTCCTGATATAGTCGTAAATCCCTTCAAAAATGGGATATTCACCTCATTAGCAAAAGATTTGAAATTGTCAACTTCAAGTTGTTTTATATACATGCCAAATTTTTAAACTTCCCCACAATTAAACTATATATTTCTATTTGACTATAAGCATAGCGGCATGTCAAAAAATTTACGTTTTTTTACAAATTACGGGCTATTATAAATTAAAAAAATGTTACAAACACATCTTATTTATTACTACACAAAAAGTTTAATATATTAATTCAAATAGTCATATTAGATTATCTTTTTCGGTAATGAATAAAAGCACTTTTCAAAAACATAATTTTATGTAACGAAATTTTAAAGATTGTAAAAAAAATTTACAACCAAATTTCAAAATAGGAGGAAAGAGATGACAATTAACAAAATGACACTTGCTGCTGCTTTAAGTATTGGTCTTTTAGCAAGTAGCGTATCAATTAGTGCAGCAACAATTGATGATATAACAGGAATGAATTTAGCTGCATGTCCTATATCAGGATGTAAAACAAAAGTGACACCGCACAACGCAAAATGTCCAAAATGTATGCAACCAAAGGAAAATTGCACTTGTAATCCTTGTGAATGCGATCCTTGCGGAGCAGCTCCTTGCGATCCTTGTGTAAAACCTTGTGATCCTTGTGCAAATCCTTGCAATGAACCGTGTGATCCATGTTCTAAAAAGAAGAAAAAATGTGATCCTTGCAAAAAAGAAAAATGCAATCCTTGTGAATCTGATCCTTGTGGTGCAGCACCTGCACCATGTGATTGCCCTCCAATGGCAACTTGTCCAGATAATGGAGAACCTACTTGTGCAGTATGCCCAAATACTTCAAATCTAAGCGATTCACAACGTCAACAAATTTATGCTTATCCATATGCTGTTTATGGTGGTAATAATGTAGTTGGTGAATATAATAATGGTATTGCAATAAATGAATCACCTTATGCACCTTGTCCAAGTTGTGCAACAAGCCATATACCCTGTGAAAATGCATTAAGTGCAATTACAGATGGTATACCTATTGCAAGGTCTGAATGTGATCCTTGTGGTGCAGCTCCTTGCAACACTTGTGATCCTTGTGCTTCAAAATCAAATTCATCTTTTAGTTGGTTAAATCCTTTTAACGTTTTTGGCACAAGCAAATGTAAAACATCTTGCTCATCTTGCAATACCGGTTGTTCAACAGGTCAGGCGTGTCAATTACCTGTAGTTACAAACACTTGCAACTCTTGCGGATGTGGCGTTCCTGTAGTTCAAAATAACTGTGGATGTCCTGTTCAAATACAAACTCAAACAAGTATGGATGTATGCAAAAAATCACTAGAACCATTTACAATGTCTCAAACAGGCGCTGCTGCTCCTTTAATGAGCGTGTTCCCTGATGTTCCATCCGGATACTGGGCAGGTTGTGAAATAAACAGATTAGCTGAAAATGATATAATTGTCGGCTATCCTGACAGAACTTTCAAACCTTCACTTCCTGTATCACGTGCTGAATTAGCGTCAATGACCATTAAAGGTTTCAATTTGAACGATAATATGACTTGTCCTCAAACTCATTTCAAAGATGTTCCTAAAAACCATTGGGCTAACAAAATTATCAACAAAGCAGTTGCAAACGGTTTAATGTGCGGATATCCAAACAATATGTTTAAACCTAATGAAACTGTATCACGTGCAGAAGCTTTAACAATATTGGCAAAAGGTATAAATTGTGATATGACAGATTGTCAAGCTCGTGAAATTTTGAGCCAATATTGTGATGGAAACAATGTGCCTTCTTGGGCTGCAATCGGTGTAGCTAAATCACTTCAAGCAGGTGTTTTGGCTAATTCTCCACAACCTAAAAACATTAATCCAAACAATGATGCAAGCCGTGCTGATATAGCTTCAATGTTACAATCAGTTCGCGTGGCTATCGGATATGATACTCAAGACAAAGTAACTTTGAATGATGGATGTCCTTGTGAAAACAGTAAAGCTTATGTTGAAAAAGAAACAACCGTAAAAGTTCCAACTCTTCAACTTTGCTTTAACGATGAAATAAGTGCAAAACATGCCAATATCGGTGACAGATTTGCTGCTCGCACAGTTGATTCTGTAACTATTGATGGACAATGCTTCCCGGCAGGTTCAGTTGTGCATGGTGTTGTAACTGAAGTTATTCGTCCTACTATGAAATGTAAGGGTGGATTAAAATTAAGCTTCAAAGATATCCAAAATGGTAAATGTAAAGTTAATTTGCCTAACCAAATCATTGTTGCTCAAGTAAACACAATGAAACGTCCTAATTTCTTCGCAAAACTTGTTGAAGCTCCATTCACTTGGACAGGTGGTATTTTAGGTAACGTTGGACGTACTGTTGGTGGTGCTATCGTTAATGCCGGTAATGCTGTTGAATCAGTGTTTGACGGTGTTGGTGTCGGTACCGGTGAAATATTCCAAGGTCAACTTGGTGCAGCAGGAAGAAGTTATGTTGATGCTATTAAAAACACTGTTAAAGCACCAATTGACGTAACTCGCACAGCTTTAAGCGGTACTATGGGATTGTTTGGGTACACAGCTGATGAAATTACTTATCTTGTTGATAAAAACGGTATGAGAGTTTCTTCGGTTAATCCAAAAGAACAAGTTACCATTTCTTTTGGTTGTAACGAACAATAGATAATGCTTTACCTCTAAAACTTAAAATCCGTACATTGTTTCATTACTTTGTACGGATTTTATTTTTTGGGTTTTTATATAACGGGCTACCGCGTGACAACTGATGTGGACATTCACCAATGTGTGTTGACTTTAGTTTTCTTATAGCGTTGAAGTTCAAGCAATGTTTTTAATAGAACATCATGTTTGTTTTTTTCCGCCTTGGTAATCTGCCCTCATTTTATCGTTCCAAATTATTGACAACTTTTTAAATAACAGACTTTGTGCGTCCAATAAATTGATTTCATACGCCAATGTGGGTTGGCTTTTGCTTAACTATAGCAAAGAAGTTACACCTTTATTTCTTTCAAGTAATTTTTGATATGCAGATTTCTTTTGTTTACATTTCCTTTTGGGGTAATGTATATTTATTTTTTCACGATTTGCAGCCCTCCATTTAGAAATAATTTTAGAGGCATAATCATATCGTTTTGAAAGAATAGAAACATCTATTTCAGCTTTTTGAAATATTTGGTTTGCAGATTTTCCACTTTCATATTCTATTACAGCTTTTCTTCGTAAAAAGTGTTAATTGGACTTCAATGCTATAAACAAACAAAAGTCAAACCGAATTGGTAAATTAAGTCTAAAATCGAACACACGAAATTCGTTATATAAAAACCCGGTTTCGCCTCAACAATCGTAAAAATTATTAAAAATAAACCCAAACAATCACTTGACATTTTTTTCATTTTTATATAATATGTTTTTGTACTCTACTCACCCTAGGGGGGTGGGGTGTAAAAATAACCATCGTACCTAAAAGTAATAGGCCATCGTGTGGGGTGTAAAAATAACCTCATCCCTAAAAGCAACCGAGCGTCGTGTGGGGTGCAAAAAATAACCATCGTACCTAAAAGTAATAGGCCGTCGTGTGGGGTGCAAAAAGAAAAATAATCATCATCCCTAAAAGTAACCAAGTGTCTGGGTGTCAAGAAAACAAAAAACACAAAAATGATAAATATTTATCAAAATATTAAATACAAAATCCATAAATCATATAAGTATTAGTTAAAAAAGGAGAAAAAAATGAAAAAATTATTTACAGCTTTATGTTTATTTTCAATGTTTGCATTGACTGTTGGTGCTTCTTTTGCAGAAGGAAGTGTTTGTACAAAATGTGATTGTGCTAAAAAATGCAATTGTGAATGCCACAAAGTTATTAAAAAATGTGATTGCGATTGTTGCAAAAAAGGCAATTGCAACTGTGAAGATAAAAACTGCGAATGCTTGAAAAACAACAATTGCGAACACAAACAAAATTGTGATTGCAAAAAAATGAACAAAGTTAAGAAATCAAAATAGTTTTCAATGTTTTAAAACTAAATTTTATTCAAAGAAAAAGCACTCTTTATTTTAAGAGTGTTTTTGTGCTATTATTTTTTTATAAAATTAGGGATTTTGTATTGATGCATGATGATAAACAAATTAAAACATTATTAAAAACAGCTCGTGGGCAAATCGATGGAATGCTAAAAATGATAGATGAAAATCGAGATTGTATTGATGTTTCTACACAAATTATGGCTACACAATCAATGCTCAAAAAAATTAATTTATTGATTTTGTCAAATCACTTAAACCACTGCATACGCGAAACTTTTGAAAACAACAATGAAATACAAAAGCAAAATAAAATTGATGAAATTATTGGAATATTAAATAAACTTTTGAAATAAAAAAAGCCCTCTTTTTATTTAAGAGGGCTTTTCTTTAGAAATGGTTATAATCAAACTAATTTTCTTTGTATTCTTTAATTCTCATACCATAGAAAGAACGCCATACAAAGAACAATGCAACCACAAAGAAGAATACAGCTACATAAGGTGCAATGTTTTGGAATTTAGCCGATATAGCAATTTCCATAGCAAGCAAACCAAATAGAGTTGTAAACTTAATAATAGGATTCATTGCAACAGATGAAGTGTCTTTGAACGGGTCACCGACTGTATCGCCGACAACGGTTGCATCGTGGAGTTGAGTACCTTTGACTTTCAAATCCACTTCTACAATTTTCTTTGCGTTATCCCAACAACCGCCTGCATTGGCCATAAACACGGCTTGGAATAAACCAAACACGGCAATCGCTATTAAATAGCTTATAAACAACGAAATTGCATCAGCTGTTTTAATTGGCGAAGAGAAAAACGCAAAAGCCAAAGCAAATGAAAATAAGGCTATAAATATATTAAACATACCGCTTTGAGCGTATTGTGTACAAATTTTAACAACTTCTTTTGAATTCTCAATGCTTGCTTTTCCACCTTCTTTATTCAAGTCGATATGTTCTTTAATATATTTAACAGCACGGTGAGCACCTGTTGTAACAGCTTGCATTGAACTTCCTGTGAACCAGTAAATAACAGCACCGCCCAAAATAAATCCGATAAGTGTATAAGGATTTAACAAATTCAAAATAGATTCAGGTTTCAATGACAATGTATTTTGAATTAATAAAATAAGCGAGAAAATCATTGTAGTTGCTCCAACAACAGCTGTTGCAATAAGAACAGGTTTTGAAGTTGCTTTAAATGTGTTTCCTGCACCATCGTTTTCTTCAAGCAGTGTTTTTGCGCTTTCAAAATCAGGTTTGAAGCCATATTCCTCTTCAATTTTAGAAGCGATATTTTCTTCTTCTTCAATCAGTGAAAGCTCATAAACACTTTGAGCGTTGTCAGTAACCGGTCCATAGCTGTCAACTGCAATTGTAATTGGTCCCATGCCAAGAAAACCGAATGCAACCAAGCCAAAAGCAAAAATAGATGCATATATCATCATTTCACTTGGAATAGACAAGCTTGCAAAGTATGCTATTGTCATTAAAACAACAATAACAAGACCAATCCAGAAAGAGCTGAAGTTTCCTGAAACAAGACCTGAAAGAATTGTCAAAGATGAGCCGCCTTCTTTTGAAGCATTTACAACTTCAACAGTGTGGCAAGCTTTTGTTGATGTAAACATTTTTGTAAATTCAGGAATTAATGAAGCGCCCAACGTTCCGCAACTGATGATTGTTGAAAGCACCCACCATAAGTTTGGTCCTAAATTTTTTAGCAACGCATAACTTACACCAAAAGTCATAATTATTGACAATATTGAAGTCAACCAAATTAAAGAAGTCAAAGGTTTTTCGAAATCCAAAGCTTTTGCTTCTTTATATTTCATATTTGTAAAGAATTCGTTAATCTTATATGAAACAACCGAAGTTATAATCATAAGAAATCTCATTGTGAAAATCCAAGTCAACAAAGGGATTTGGTATTGAGGTTTAACAGCAAGCAAAATAAAGCTTACAAGAGCAACACCTGTCACCCCATAAGTTTCAAACCCGTCAGCAGTAGGTCCTATGCTGTCACCGGCATTATCACCTGTGCAATCAGCAATAACTCCGGGGTTTCTTGGGTCATCTTCTTTAATATTAAACTCTATTTTCATCAAATCAGAACCGATGTCGGCAATTTTTGTGAAAATACCACCGGCTACACGAAGAGCACTTGCACCTAAAGATTCACCTATTGCAAAACCTATAAAGCAAGCACCGGCAAGATTTCCGGGAACAAAAAGCAAAATTGTAAGCATTAAAATAAGTTCAACACTTACAAGCAAAACACCAATACTCATACCCACGTTTAATGGTATATTCATAACTTCAAGCGGTTTGCCTTTTAATGAAGCAAAAGCTGTTCTTGCATTTGCCAAAGTGTTCATTCTGATTCCATACCAAGCAACACCATAGGAACCTAAAATACCAATAACAGACCACAATAAAATTGTTGCAACACCTGCTATGCCCATACCTTGCAAAACGCCGAAGTAAAAAGCAATACATAGCGCAATAAAAAATTCAAGCAAAAACAAAAATTTACCTTGTTGAATAAGGTATGTTTTGCAAGTTTCAAAAATCAAATTTCCAACGTTCAACATCAAAGGATGAGCTTTAATGTTCTTCACTCTTACAAATTCAACTAAGCCGTAAATAAGCCCCAAAAAGCTTATTCCAATGCCACATAAAAGCAAATTGAAACTTTGTGTGTGTGTTGAAAAATCAGGTACAACCAAATCTGCTTCACCCGCAAATGCACAACAACCCGTCAAAAATACTGTCGCACAAAGGGATAAAACAAAATGGCTAAATTTCTTTTTTAAATCCATTTTTTTTCCTCTATCTTCCTATTTTCTATAATACTTTCAAATTATAATGTTTTTTATGAAAACTTTCAATACACACATGTGATGAAAAATTTTACAAACAGCTTTTTAAGGAAGTATATAAATTGCCATATCATTATCTGCCGCAAATAATTTTAATCTGTCAACAACAAACTTATTTAGTGTGTAATAAATATCCGGCCTATATTCAACATTATCATCATTAGGAGCATTTTTTATTTGATTATATAAGTACTCTTTAATAAATATTCCGGAAATACCATTGTCTGCAGTTATTATTTCAGAATACTGATTAAGCTGATTTTCTTTTTTTTCATGTAATTTACCACACAATTTACTTAACTCTTCTTTGCCCATATTCATTGTTTCTTCCAGATATTTATATATCATAGAACGATTTTTTAAATACCCAGTTCCTGCATCTTCAGTGTAAATTCTTATTGGTTTTGTATCATCGCTTAGTATAAATCCGCAAGGTCGAAAAGTTGAAGTTTGATTTCGAGATATATTTGAACTACTTAAAATTAAATCAGGTTTATATTGATTAAGAAATTTGTCTAAATCATCAACATTTGATGAACGACTTGTTGCATGAACTAAAAAGTTCAAATTGTCCATATTGGTATTTGGAGGAAAATCAAGAGCTTTAAAATATTCTTTTTGCTTGTCTTGAGTCAGTTTTTTCATATTACCCAAATGAATTATAGGAATTTTTTTATCATTGATTGTTTCTTCAAAATAAATTTCATTTTGTTCCATTTCTTTCATAATTTGTTTGTTATCCGTTTGAAGCTTTTTAGGAAACGGGATAAAATTAAATTGCCTTTGTAGGTGTTTTAACGTTTTAGAGATTGTTTTTTTCTTTATATTTAATTCTGTGATATTTCTTTCAAGTTCTTCTATTTGTTCTTCTTTTTTTATTTTATCATTATTCAAACTTATATCTGCAAGATTTATTATTGCTAACATTTTTAGTAAATCCGGATTTTTGTTAGTAATTAAGTTGAAAGCAGTGTTTGTTACTTGAATATTTCGTTTTTCTTCTGAGACATTGGAATAATAATGTTGATTATAAATTAAATCACATATTGTAGTTTTTTGTTCAAAAGATAAGTCTTGCATTTGTTTTAGAAATTCAAATGCATGTTGCGCACTTGCTTTTGCCGGTTCTGAAAAATTTTCTGGTTTATTTTCATTTTCTTCAAAATTTTTTAATAATAT
>ULVN01086925.1_pt1 | contig 14469 bp, 3 predicted proteins | sample 1959491 | NCBI WGS metagenome assembly ULVN01 (sample SAMEA4835787, study PRJEB28245) | human gut metagenome | biome: gut microbiome; material: fecal sample | place: Denmark | collected 2008 | reverse complement strand
TTTTGTCTATCTTGATAAAGATAACTTGCAAATTGCAAAAAAAGTATTGCAAAATCTCGCAAAACAAAATCAAATAATTTACTTTTGCTGTCATGAAAGTAGAAAAATATAAAACTTTACTATCAAAATAGTAACATAATAAAACCCAGTGAATAAGCATTTTATCAAATGTTTATTCCACTGGGTATTTTTTTATAGCGATTATTTAATTTCTAGTCAACATCTTTTTTAAATATTGTCCTGTGTAAGAATTTGGATTTTCAGCCACTTCTTCAGGGGTGCCAGTAGCAACAACTTGTCCACCATTTTCACCACCTTCAGGCCCCAAATCAACAATATAGTCAGCACACTTAATAAGATCAAGGTTGTGTTCTATTACAACAACTGTATTTCCCGCATTGACGATTTGTTGAATAACATTCATCAACTTTTTAATATCATCAATATGCAATCCTGTTGTCGGTTCATCCATAATATACAAAGTATTTCCTGTAGCTGATCTTTGAAGTTCATAGGCAAGCTTAATTCTTTGAGCTTCACCGCCAGAAAGTGTAGTACTACTTTGTCCAAGTTTAATATACCCTAATCCAACATTATGCAAAGTTTGTAATTTTTTAGCTATGCTAGGGATATTAGAGAAAAACGATAAGGCCTCATCAACTCTCATGTCCAAAACATCAAAGATATTTTTATCTTTATATGTAACTTCCAATACATCTTCGCTATAACGCTTTCCATGGCAAACTTCACATTCAACATAAACATCAGGTAAAAAAGACATTGAAATACGTTTAACACCTTCACCTTGACAAGCTTCGCAACGACCTTTATTTAAATTAAAAGAAAAATATGAAGAATCAAATCCATGCATTTTTGCTTCACGTGTCGAAGCAAATAAAGTTCTGATATCATCAAAAACTTTAATATATGTTGCCGGATTGCTTCGTGAGTTTTGTCCAATAGGATCTTGAGAAATATTAATTACTTTATCTATGTGTTTAAGTCCTTTAACTTCATCGCATTCGCCGATATCAGAAACTGAAAGGCCTAATTCTTGTCGAACTTTTTTATATAAAACTTCAGTTATTAAAGAAGATTTACCAGATCCAGAAACGCCGGTAACACAAGTAAAAGCTCCAGTAGGAATAGAAACAGTAACATTTTTTAAATTATGACATCTTGCATTGACAATAGTCATCTTTTGATATCCTGGTCTTCTAATGTCTGGTATTTCTATTTTTTCTTTTCCTGATAAATAAAGGCCAGATATTGATCTTGGTGAATTGATAATGTCTTGCACTGACCCAGTTCCAACGATTTCTCCACCTTGATCACCAGCATTAGGACCAACATCTACTATAAAGTCAGCTGCTCTAATAGTATCTTCATCATGCTCAACTACAAGCATTGAATTGCCTAAATCTCGCATATCTTTTAATGTTTGAATCAAACGATCATTATCCCTTTGATGAAGACCTATTGAAGGTTCATCTAGTACATATAATACTCCAGATAATTTGCTACCAATTTGTGTAGCCAAACGTATTCTTTGCGCTTCACCACCAGATAATGTCGAAGCAGAACGAGCTAATGTCAAATAATCAAGTCCGACATTAATAAGGAAATTCAAACGATTTTTTATCTCTTTAATAACTAATTCAGATATTTTTTGTTCATTAGGTGTCAAACTTAAATTGTTTAAAAAATCCAACATTTTTCTAAATGACAAATGGCATATTTCATCAATATTTAATCCACCAATTCTAACAGCTAAAACCTGTTCATTTAATCTCGCTCCATGACATTTTGTACATGTTTTTTCAGACATAAATCCATGGTAATATTTTTTCATCCATGTTGAATTTGTGCTCAAATATAATCTATCTATTTTTGTTTTTACACCTTCATTGATAACACGATGCAAAGATGATCCTGTTTTTGTTTTAAAGAAATAATCTATATCTTCTTCAGGTCCATATAAAATGGCATTTATCTGTTTTGAAGTTAACTGATTTACTGGAACATCCTTATCGATGCCATACTTTTCACAAAGTATATCAAAGTCAGCCACTTCCATTGCTGAATCATTTTTCTTATAAATGAAAGGAATAGCACCATCATTTATTGATAAAGAAGGATCAGGAATAATTAAATCAGGATCAGCTTCGATTTTAACACCTAAGCCATTGCACTCACTGCAACATCCTAAAGGATTGTTAAATGAGAATAAACGAGGCTCTAAAGTTGGAGTAGTAAATCCGCACTCTGGGCAGCTTTGATGTTCACTTAAAAGTATTCCTTTTTCATTTTCAGGAACAATTTCTACATAACCATTAGCATTATTTAAAGCAACTCTTAAAGAATCATTAATTCTGCTCAATTCTTCTTTTTCTTCATCATCGCCTAAAATAATATGGTCGATAGCAATAGAAATAGTGTGTTTTTGATTTTTTTCTAGAAGTGGAGGAACAGTATATTTTTGAATCGTATTTTTATCAATTTTTATTCTTCTTAAGCCCAAGTCAATATATTTTTTTAAGGTATCAAAATGAGTACCTTTTTCATTGCGGATGATAGGAGCCATAATATAAATAGAAGTTCCTTTAGGAAAAGATAAAACTTTATTCGCCATTTGACTCAAAGAAAGTCCTTTGATAGGAAGATGATGAGTAGGACAATATGCTACACCAATTCTAGCATACAAAAGACGGAGATAATCATAAATTTCTGTTACAGTACCAACAGTAGAACGCGGATTATTTGAAACAGTTTTTTGATCGATAGCAATAGAAGGTGATAAACCATCGATAGAATCAACATCAGGTTTTTCTGTATTTCCTAAAAACATACGAGCATAGGAAGATAAAGATTCTACATATCTTCTTTGACCTTCAGCGTAAATTGTATCAAAAGCTAAAGTGGATTTTCCTGAACCAGAAACTCCAGTAAATACAACAAGTTTGTCCTTTGGGATTGTCAAGCTTACATTTTTTAAGTTATTAACCCTAGCACCTTTAATTATTATTTTATCGTTCATCCTTCACCTCCAGCATCCTACATTTTATCATACTTTCCCTTAGTTTATCTGTTTTTATAAATACTATGTATAAGAATTTATAACATCAAAAAAGAGGATGGAAACCTGACTTCGGTTTCTATTCATCCTCTAATTTTTATTATTGCAATTCGAAATCTACTTCTCCTCTTGCAAAATTACCGAAGGCATACTCATCTTCATAAGTAGCTTCAGAACAAGAGAGAGTTCCATCTGAATTCATCGAAAGAACAATTGTAGCTGTTCCACTTTTAATAGTAATTTCATTGTTATCGATTACATAAGTGCCAGTGCCAAGATATTCTGGATGATAGTTTCCTTCATAAGTTGGACAAACAAATGTCATTTTAACATTGCCTTTGCCATCAAAAGCTAAGGTTACTGTCGCAGGCAACTCATCATAAGTATCCCAATCAACAGCGTTATACTCACCGACATAGGTTTTACCAGCAAGGACATCGCCTTCTTCTATTTCTTCATCTTCATAGGTTTTATTTTCTTTATCGATGGTATAAACATATTCAGTACTATCGATAGTAATAGTTAAAGTTGTACCACTTATAACATATGTTCCTTCTTTACCATTGACATTTGCACCACCAAAGCCATTTAAGATAATCGAAGATGAACCATTAGTATAAGTTCCATCATAACCATCGCCTAAAACATAACCATCATAACCATGAGAACGATTAAATTTAGCAGTAAAGCTTGTCGCTTTGCCATCACTTAATGTTTGTCCTTCACCAACTTTAACAGTAAAGATACCACCGACAACATTAAAGTCACCAGTAACAGTGACAACACCGATTAAATCAGTTGGATTATAGCTATTTGATTTAGAAAGAACATAGACTACTTCGCCTTTATAAGTTGTAATCTTAAAGACCAAATCTTTCCAACTCTTACCAGCCATAACAGCTTCTGTACCATTATAGTAATATCCTTTATTTTCACCAGAAAGGGCATATACACCATCAGCAACTATAGTAATCTTTGTTGTTTTAAATGAATAATTGACATTTGTTTTACCAGTAAAGATCAATGTTGAACCAGTTGCATCATCAGGGTCGACAACAAAGCGACCTGTAGCACCATTGAGTTTACCAAAGCCATATTCATTGATAACAATAACATTTGTTGTAGAAGTGGAATTAGCTGAATAATATGTTCCAGCAGCAAATTTTTCTTGATCAATTGTAGCACCGATCAATTCATATTTATCACCATTAACAGAAACATAATATGTTGGATCATTTCCTTCATATAATGTGATGACATTTTCATAGAAAGGATTGAAGTAATAAGTATAACTTTCACCATCTAATGTTGCATTTCCACGAGAAGTTTCACTAGTTGTAAAGCCATCAACAAACAATGTTTTGCCTTCAGAATTTGTCAAAGTCTTTCTTTCATCCATATTAGCAACAACAAGTTTTCCAGCAGAAGCTAATTTAAAAACTAAAGATTCATTTCCATAATTTATCGCAAATATAGCTCCAACTTCACCTAATTCAACTTTAGAATCACTTTGCTTGACAAGAGTAGAGATAGCAGAAGTTACTTTTCCATCACTTGGAGCATATAAGTAGAATTTATCCGAGCCTTTTGTAACTTCATAAATGATAGTACTAGAAGAAGAAACATTAGCATAAAGCTTTCCAGTTGTTCCTTCTTTGATATAAAAGTAGGAACTAGAGCCTTCATTGATAGTCAAAATATCATCGCTTAATATATCAACAACGAGTTTCTTTGTAGAACCATAAGCACTACCAACTTCAGTTAATGTAACAGTTAATTCACCCTCAGAATATCCACTTGGCAACATACCGATATAAGTGGTAGAACCTATTTCACATTTGATAATTCCATATTTATCAACAGTGAAGGCATGAACAGCACTACTGCTTGATAACCAAGAGAAGGTTCCAAGAAGCGTTCCTTGATAACTTGTATCAGAAACAGCAGTAGCAACATTATTGCTTTCCAATGTATAAACATATGTATTTTCACCAACTGTAGCTCTAATTACTTTTTCAGTTATCATCTCATAAGTTCCAACAACATCATTCATGGTAATTACACCTGTTGTATTCGCTTTGATACTAGCAAAGCCATCAATTGTAAATGTAGTATCACCACAAGTATAAGTTCCAGCCAAAGCACTTGCTGGCAAATAACCTATTCTTGTATTAGAAGTTGATTTAGTAATCATCGCTTTACTGATATATACTTCACTTTCATCTAAGTTTGTAACTTTGATCAAAGCGCCTTTTTCAGTATAAAGAAGATCATTTAATAATGTAACTTTACAAGCTAATGGAGAAGCAGATGAAGTCTTAAAGAACAAGAAAATATCTTTATCATTTAAAACATAATGAGTTAAATAATTAGCATTTTCATATCCTAAATAACTTTCACGCTTAGCAGATGTTGGAATGATATAGCTTGTAACTGGAGAAGAGGTAGATGTTCCACTCACAGTAACAACTGAAGTTTGATAGATGTAATCTCCTAATTTAGTCAAAGTAACAGTAATTGTCTTTTTAGTGCTATAAGAAACATATCTTCCTTCAAAGACCATATTTCCTAAAGCATCAACAGATGTTATATTTCCGACATATTTAGTGCTGCCATAGTAATAGGTACCAACACCATATTCATCAATACTTAAATAATGATCGCTGGTTGTACTGGTATCAACACTAGAATAAGAAACCTTACCATATGCGAGACTTTCAAATTTCTTTTCTAAAGAAGTATAAGTATTTGCTTCTTTATCAATAACAACATATCCACTGACAGTTGAAGTACCACTATTGCATAAAACAATAAGGTTAGAACCAGTTGTAGAAACATAATAATCATAAGAAGTACTACCGAGAGTAGCAACACCTCTTGTTGAAGAAGTTAAGCCAAAACCATCCAATGTCAAACTATCATTACCATTAGAATATGAGCCTCTTTCATCTCCAGCAAGAGTTAAACCGCTATAGTTATTACCTAGATTTTCAACTCTAACAATAGCATGATGGTTAGCAGAAGTAACTTCAAGAATTGCACCTTTTTCTAATGTAGTTTTATCATTTAAGAATTTAACTTCCGCAATTTCACCTAAATCAGTTTCTGATGTGCAATAAATGTATGTTGTAACACCATTTCTTGTAAAGGATTTAATAATAGTTGTACGACTATTTCCTGTAGTTACAGCATTTTGATCTAAGTACAATCTTTGATCGTGTGATTTATCACCAGATAATTTAATAACTAAAGCACCTTCAACTGTCATGCTTCCTGAAACAGTAACAGTAGCTGTTCCACCAACTTTTGTTAAAACAGTTTCAAAAGTATAATCAGCATTGATATTAACTTTTCCGGTATATGAACTCGAACTATATTTAAAAGTAGCTGTACCAAATTTATCAATACTAAGAGTATAGCTAGAACTTGAAGCATTGATATATTCACCAACAACTGGATTGTTCTCATAAAGTGGTGCTAATACTTCAAAAGTATAATACTTAACAACTGGATTTCCATTGATATCCATTGTCAAGCTGACAAGATAGAAACCTGCCTTTGTGAAATCAACCAAAGAGTAATCAAGATAATCATCGACATTTTTAACTGTACCTTCAGCTGTTGTGATAGTAAACTTAGAGATCAATTCATCAATAGCATCTTCTTTAATTGGAAGCATATTGATTTCATAATCGCTTATTGAAACTTTAGCGCCTTGGCTGACATATTGAGATTCAAGTTCCATTTTTACATATGGTAAATAATCAGAATCAGCAATAACAACACTATTTTTATATGAATCCATGAATAAGCTCATTCTAGAACCATATTTAAATGAAGGACGGACATTGACATAAGTTACTTCAATCAAACCAGATTTATAAACATAATTAATATTTACTGCATCTGCATAAGAAGAGGAAGCTTTTACAATACCTGTTCCATATCCATCTAAGAAAACCTTTAAATTATCTTTGACAAATAATCCTTGATATCCATCTTTTTCATCGACTGTAAATGTATTATCAGCAGTATTTAAATTAATCTTATAAGCAAATTCATAATTGTTAGTATCATAGATGAATAGCTTATCATTTACATAATCATAACCGCCAAATTTTAAAGAATTAATATTACTTATAGAAAGATCAGCAACTTCTTTTCCATCAACATATAAAGATACACCATTAGAAGCTGTAATTTCTAAGCTAGCTTGTTTATTATCTACTGTTCCTTGATAAGTTCCAGTATATTTTTTAGTTGTAGTTTCTTTATCAGTTCTTTTACCGGTAACCGCATCATTCATCACAACATACATGCTGTAATCATTGACTTTAACAGTTCCTTTAGATCCGACAGACAAGTCGAAGTCTTCAGAGAATGTTACCTTGCCGAAAGAATGTCTATAATAGAAATCGGCAGAAGTATGTTCAGCAAGTTCAGTAACTAAACCATAATAAACTTTTTCTCCAGCTGCATTTCTTAAAACTAAAACATCGATTGATGTACAAGGAGAAGAATTATCAACGACATACTCAGAAGATGTGTTGAATGTCAATTTTCCAAGGAGTGTATAAACATCCGTTTTGGCAAAGATATATTGTCTATTGTTTTCATTGAACTTCATATTCAATCTATTGACTGGAAGAAGAACAGCAATACCATTTTCTTGTGTGAAATAGAAATCATTAGATAAGTATCTGATCAATAGAGTATTTTCATCAACAGCAGAAATAGAAGTCACGTCATCGCTTGCATTTCCATCAAAAACAAATGTTCTATTAATTATTGTGGTAGTTGATGTAGCTTCATCTTCATCATCACCAGATGTATCTGTAGTAGTTGTACCACGCATATTAGTCTTATAAGTTCCAAGGAAATCTTTTGAAACTACAAACACATTCTTTTCAATTTGTTCGCCTTTATAAATAAGCTTTAAAGTATAACAACCAGGAGTGAAAACATCGACCTTACCTTCGATCATATCGCGGGTAACAAAAACACTTTCTTCTCCTTCTTTAATTGTAAACAAAGTTGTTGGATCAAAGACATCTCCTTCAAAGACATAGTTTTTAGCGCTATTATCAACAGAAAGAGCAACATTTGAAACAACATTGATACTAAGTAAAACTTCAGTTGGATTCTCGCTGTCTTTACCATCAATATATACTTTTAAGGTAACAGGATATATTCCTGATTTTGAAAAATCAACTTTTGATTTATCAATTTCAACATAGGTAGTCAAATTATTTGTGACTTGATCTTTATCGGTATATAAGCTTTGTTTAATATTATTAACTGTAACAGTAATAGCACTTAAAATATCATTATCGCTTAAATCTTTAGTACCATCAATAACTTCTTGATTGATACGGATATCAAAAATATTTTGACGGACAACATAAGTCAAAACCAAAGTAACATCTTCAGTAGTGCTTCCTTGAGTATAAGGAACTTTGACTACAACTTCATAACTACCTGCAGCAGAGAAATCAACCTTTGAAGTATCAATATAACGATTTGCAACAACAAAACGTTGACCATTAGAAATTAAAATTACATCATTATTAAATGAATATTCATCCATTGAAGTTTCTTTTTTAATGATGATGACATCACTTTTTGTAACTTCAAGATGAGCTCCGGTAGCAATAGTAACAACAGCAGTTGCAGTTTTTCCACCATAATTTAAAGTAAGTGTATTTTCACCTAAGCGAGAATAATCAATTGAACCAGTTATATCTAAAAGAGAAATCAATTCATTATGTTCAACGCCATCAATTTTCAAAGAGAATAATGATGTTACATCAAGTCTTTCAGAATTTGGATAAATAGTTACATTTTTTCCACTTAAGGCCAATTCATGATCTGCGACTACTACAACCTCAACAGAAGAAGTAACGACTGTAGAATCTTCTTTATAAGTTAAAGTAACAAGATATTTTCCTTCTTCAGCTTTTAAACTAGAAACATCAATCATATTAGCTGTAACTTTTTTAGCTACGCCATCAACTGTCAAGCTAAATAATTCTGTCGCATCAAAATTTTCAACTTCACTCAAAGTAATAGTTTTAGTTTTATAGCTATTAACAACATCAATTACATGATCTTCAATAACTTCAACTACAATAGTCTTGCTTGTGTCACCAAGAGTTACTGTGTAAGAATATGTTCCGACTTCAGCTTTAACATCACTTGTTACCATTTCATCAGAAATATCAGTTTTTTCACCATCGATAGAAACGACAAATAAATCTTTAAAATTATAATCAGCAACTTCTTTAACTTTTAAAGTGACATTTTCAACAGAGCTTGTAACAACATAGACTGTTTTAGAAACATGAATAGTTAAAAAAGCATTTTGTCCACCATAAGAGCATAAAACAGTGTAATATCCTTCTTTTTCTTGGACATTGCTATAATCAAGCATATCATCAGTTACAGGGAAACTATCGCCATCTACTGTTAAACTAAACAAGGTCTTAAAATCAAAATCTACTACTTCTCTATCTTTAATCTCTACAGAAGTATCAGTTTTTCCAATGACAATTTCTGATGCTTTAATAGTGATGGAAAGTTCAGCTTTTTTAGAAGAATCAGCATTACTTGTTGCAGTAATAACTGCTACTGAATCTGCAATTTGAACATCTTTGACTTCAACTAAGCCATCAGCAGAAACTAAAACTTTATCGCTAGAAGAAGTCCAAGTAACAGATTTATCTTCAGTACTACCAACAACAGTAGCTGTTAATTGTAAACTTTGCTTACGAGAGACAATATTTTCACCACTTCCTGTAATTACAACACTTTCAACATCAGGTAAAACTGAAGAAGAAGTGGAAGAGGAGCTTGAAGAAGAGGTGGAAGGTTTAGAAGTAGAAGAAGATGAAGAGGTGGAAGAAGATGATGGTTGCTTATTATTACAAGAAGCAAGAGCTAAAGTAGCCGTAACAATTGGCAAAGAAAGTAAAACAAGTTTCTTCTTATTTATTTTTTTTCTCATAATTTTTTCCTTTCTGTTTTATTAGAAAGGAAATGGCTAAAGCCATTTCCTAAAAATATAACTTAGGCAATCTCCCAAGTTCCTGGAAGATAGCAATATACATATATTGTCTTAAATCCAATATTATTGAAACGAATCATAATCTTGCTATCTTTATCCATAAATGTAACATTGCGATTATTGCTATTAGAAGTTTGTGTGTGTTTTGAATCTATTAATTTAACATATCCACTAGCTTCAGCAAATTTATCCATGAGATAATTGAAATTATCATCGGTTAAACGGCGAACACCATTTAACAAATCTTCAGAAGCTGTAATATTAAATGAGAAACATCCAACACCATCTTTTGTGTAATCTAAATCTCTAGAAACAGACATTGAATCCCCAAAAGCTGAACGGAATTGACTTGGGGTAGGGAACTTCGAACTATCAGCACCATAGAAATAATTTAAAGCATCAGCTACTGTTCCTGTAGTATAGCCAGTACCATAAGCGGTTTCATAACGAGCACTTACTTCATCCCATGTTTCTGGTAAAACACGCGGAGAATAGTTATCAAATAAATCTTCATCTAATTTAGTTGTGCCAATTTCTGAATATGTTGTTTTAACATAGCCAATATAATTTCCACTGATGTTATAAGGATAAACAGTATTTAAAAGATTTCCTTCAGAATCAACAGTGATAGAAAGTTGTGTTTCAACATCTTGGCTAGCGCTAGAGGCATTGCTATAGCTTGAAATTTCTTTAGCTACTGCAGCATTGATAACAGAATCACGAAGAGTGAAAGTATAAGTACTTTCAAATTCATTTTCAGTAACTGTAGGGAAACCGAATACTTCTGGAGCAAAGTTAAATCCAGGAAGTTTAGAAGAAATATTTCCTTCATATTTTTTCTTGCCTACAAGGCCTTTACTTGATGCGCTATATTCAAATTCATCATAAGTATTATCATCATTTTGCTTATATCCTGTATAAGATAAACCATATGGATTATCAAAATAACCACCAGAATAATAAGTGCTTCTTCTGAGTAACACAGCATCTTCTGTTACTTGACCATGAAGACCAGCAGGACCAGTAGCGGAAGAAGTTGGAAGGACTTTTTTCTTCAAAGAATTTCTTGATTGATCATAACTGTTTTCGCTAGAAGAAGCAGAATATGTCGAAGTATCAACAGAATCAAATGTATAGTTGGTGATACCCTTCATTTGTTCAAGAGCCTTAGCTAAAACTTCTGTATATTTCGTTGCAGCATATGGTGTAGGATCAGTAACAACTGTTGTACCAATATCAGCAAAGGTTAAATCAATTGTTGTCCAACTAGCAGCAGAAGCAGTTTCAGCTGTACCATCTGTTGAGCCATAATACAAAACTTCTGTTGAGCCAGTTAATCTTGTTACATGACCATCTTCAACATATAAGCTGATTTCCAAAAGTGTATCTGATAAAAGTGGAGTTAAACTATAGCTTAAATATGTTGGTAAATATAAATTATCCTTATCAGTTGGATCGATATAATAATCATAAGCACCTGTTTTAGAATTATAAGTAAACTTATTAATATCTAAATTTCCTAAGTGATTCCAAAGATGATTTTGTTCCCATAAATTATAAGAACCAAATGTATTCATATCTGATTCTCTTGTAGCAACATTATCTTTATTAATATAAATTTTATCTAATGCATGTCCGGTATTACCTTCTTCATCAGTTAAACCATCGACAACCCCTTTTTTATAAGTATTGACTTGGTGGGCGCCATCTTTATTATTTTTTCTGATCCAATATTCGCCTGCCCAAGCATTTTCTTCCATTTTTGTAACCATGTAATAAGTGTTATTAGTGGTTTTATCTAAAGTGAAATCTTTATAAAAATCAACTAATTCACCATTTACTGTAATGGAAGAATTACCAATTTCTTCGATCATCTGTGAAGTTAACTCACCAACTTGACCTTGTTTTGTCGGAGCCTTTAAAGTGATAGTAATTGAAGCAAATACATTGGTATCAGCTAAAGAAGTAGCAGTGACACTGACAAATTGATCAAAAACTAATTCAGTAGTACCAACATAGGTAACAACACCATTTTCAACAGTGATAAGATCACTATTTGTAGTCCAGAGCAAAGATTTATCATCTGTGCCAGAAGTAGTAACTTCAGCAACAACAGTTATAACTTTATCCTCAGATCCAGTATCGATAACTGTTTTTTCAGCAGTTAAAGTTATGCTGACTTTAATAGAAGGTGTAGAAGAAGTAGAAGATGATGAAGAAGAGGAAGAAGTGACTGAAGAGGAAGAATGAGTAGAACTAGAAGAAGAACTTGATGAAGAACTAGAAGAATTGTTATTATTGCAGCTAGCTAAAGTAACACCTAAGAGTGCAGGGATTAATAATAATTTTGTGATTTTTTTCATTTAATATCTCCGATAAATTAATTGTTGGTTGGGTTTTTATAAATATATACGAATAAGTCCAAATCACTGTCGACTGGAACCAAAGTATATCCATCTTTGGTATATCCGCCTTTTCCATCATTGACAAAGCCTTTTTCAATGAAATAAAGCTTTAAAGCAAGAAGAGAAGAATCAATACTATAATTTGAATCAAGTGGAACGTCTAAGTAAACTTGAATAGCTTTAACAGCACGATTAGAATTTGGTAATTGATAAATACTTGTCGAACTAAGACCATAGCAATCGCCTAAAGCTTCAGGGAAATAAGGGACTATTGAACTAGCATTTTCATCTCCTAAATATGTGGTCATAATCTCATCAGTCGGATATTCAACACCTGATTCTCCTTCATCAGGATAATAAAGTGTTGTAACATCTTTCCAACTAGTTGGAGCAACGCGATTATCAAAACTTAAATCACAATCATCAGGAATAGAAGCAGTATTAAAATTGCCATAATTGATAACAAATAAGCCTTTAATAAGACCTAAATCACTATAGAAATATGATTGAGTTATATATCCTTCATCATTAATTACAACATAAGGAGTAAAGGAAGAAGTGCTAGAAGTATATCCTCTTGTTGCAAACATTCCATATAAGCAAAGTTCATTTCCTGGAGCCTTATAGAAAGTTTCAGCAACTTTACTCATAGCATCGTAAGAAAAATATACTGTAGTTTTAGAATCTTGATAATACTTATATCCAGGATTGAAAATAGCTGGGGAGAAAGCAAATGATGGTTTAGCATCATCAATGCTTCCAACAAATTCTCTAGTTGCATAATGCTTGTTATTAGCATCACTTCCAAAAGAATTATATAAATTATCATTTATCTTTTTATAACCATAAGTACCGGTATCAGATAGACCCGTTACATTACCTTGATTATCAAAAATCAAATCTTGATAATACATAGCATCTTTAGTAATAGTTTCTTGATAGCCGCTATAAGTAACAGCGGAAGAAGTTGCTAAAGAAGTTAAAATTTGAACTGTTGTTGTATAACTTTCCAAACTCTTCATTTTTTCAAGAGCATTCTGTAAAGTTTTATGTTCTTCTTCTAAAGTATATTTATTTATATAAGGATATTTAACAAGATCTCCTGTATTGAAATAAGCCTCCAATGTTTGAATAGCTTTATATCCTGTTTGAACACGATAATCTTCACCAGTTACAAGAACAATAGAAGTGATTTGATTATATTCAACCCTTAAAGAAAATTTAACAGCATCAAATTCATAAGAAGTACAACTAGAAGATAATTGACTTAATAATTTTTCATTTGTTCCATTGTAGTCAAATAATCCACTTTCTTTATTGTAAGTAAAATTTTCAACAGATAAAGAAGTTAAAGGATTATACAAATTAGCATCTTCCCATTTTACTGGTAACCCATTATCATCGGTTATCGGAGTATAGCTCTCTTCATTCATCAAAGATAACCCTACTTGGCAAGCATTGCCTTGATAGTTCTCATAAATTAAATATTCTGTTTTACCAGTTGTAGAATTTGCATAAGCAGCTGACCAGAAATTATCCTTCATGTTTGTATAGCTTTCGACAATTGTCGTACTATAATATTTATCAGAAGCTATAGAGTAAAGATCAATTGTAGTAGTACCATTAAATTCAATTTTGTCTGTCTTTAACACATCCAACATATCTTGAGTTAAAACAGGATCAGGTTCAGGGGCTAAAACAGTGATAATAAAAGAATATTCTTTTGAAAGATCAGCAACTGGTTGAACAGTTATAGTTACTTCAGTGTCTTCTTCAACTTGACGAGTGACAGAAACAATATTATTGCTGATAGAAATTAAATCAGAAGATTTTTTCCAAATAACCGTTTTGTTCTCAGTACCAGTAACATTAACGGTTAATTCTATCGTATTGCCGTATCTAACAGCCTTAGGTCCAGAAACCGA
>ULVN01077085.1_pt1 | contig 14472 bp, 19 predicted proteins | sample 1959491 | NCBI WGS metagenome assembly ULVN01 (sample SAMEA4835787, study PRJEB28245) | human gut metagenome | biome: gut microbiome; material: fecal sample | place: Denmark | collected 2008 | reverse complement strand
GCCGCGGGTAAAACGGAATTTGTCATACAGCGGGTCGTAATACACCCAGCCTCCCTTCCTGCCATCCTTGCCTGCCGCATATTCACCGGTTCCGTATTCTTCCCAGATCGCATTCTGGAGGGGGCTACCGATGGTAGCCGTTTTCCCATCCACAACGTGCGCCCAGCTGCCCTTCAGCTGGCCGGACGCGACGCGGGAATTCCTGCGGGCAGCGGATTCAATTTCAGAAGCGGCTTCCTCAAGAAACTGCTCGGCCTTGGTATCCAGCGCCGCCTTGACCGCAAGACTGTTGTTGTGGAATTCAACGACCATTTCACTGCCCTCCCGTGTACTTCAGATAGATTTCAAGCTGCTTGTGCAGCTCCATGGGATCATCAATCAGAAGCACGTCATACCGTTTCCCGGCAACGACCATGCGGGAATTTTCTGCGGTGATGACCTCATTCAGAGCGACATAATCGGCGATGAAGACATGGGTGGACTCCTGCATCTTTGCGCTGAAATTGGTGTACTTGCTGTCACCGTCGATCAAGTCAAGCCACCCGCGCACCTTCTGCACGTCCACCCAGACTTCCACCTGCGCGGCAATATCATTGGTTTCTACGGTCTTGCACTGGATATAGGCATATACATTGCCGCCGATGCTCATACGCTCAACCCCTGTCCAAAACGGGCCTTCATGTAAGGCTTCAGGAAGCCCAGCAGAGACTTGGGAAATCCCATACTGGAATTGTCCTCCTCCATGTTGAAATAGGTCACGGAGTGCCGGGAAATGGTCTCAGACTGAATGCCCGCTTTGTCCCCGTTCTCAAGCTGCCACTGAAGCATTCTTGCCACGCCCAGCTTTACATCAGCCGGATAGACGACCTTCGTGACCACCACACCGGATTCATCGTACAGTTCCTCGTTCACGGTAACGGTCTGCCCATCAACCGCTTTGACCGTTACAAGGCCGGAATTCAATTCGGAATCGCTGATTTGCAGTGTGTCGCCCTCTCTGAAGGGGGTAATAGTAGGGCAAACCAGCGTCCCCTCATCCGCTACGGCAACGGCAACCGCCCGGAACGGACGCTTCTGAAAGTTGTTGTTGGTGTATCCGCGGATCAGCAGTTCAAGCGCCTGAAGCCGGGCTTCCAGCAGCGCCGGATCTATTCCGTCCGTTGTCACAAACTGCCGCAATTCGGCAACGGTCATAATCATGGCGGTACCGCCTTACTCAGTCGAAAGTTCCGCCGAAGGATCTTCTGTGGTGATCTCTACCACCTCATAGCCGTCGTGTTCCCGGAACCACTCCACCATACGGCCGTCCGTGATCTGCGCCTTGCCGTAAGCGAACTGGACGCCGCCCGCACCAATGCCGCAGAACGTGGTATTGCCCTTGACCTTGATTTCATAGCCGGTAACGGTCTTTTTCTTTGCTGCCATAGTCTTCATCCTTTCTGCTTACGCGATCTTGATGTTTCTGAGAACGCCGGCATGTACCGTGTTCTTCAGGACGGTAGCCGCCACCATCTCGACTTCGCCGTCCTTCACGGCACCGGGCGTGTTGAAGTCAGGCAGATACTGCCGGATAGCGCTGTTGCCGGTCAGAGAAGCCGCGTGGAAGCCGTCGTTCACGTCAAACTTGACAGCGTAGATATCGGTCAGGCCGGTAACGGCGGCATTGGAAGCGCCGATGTTGCGGCTGATACCGGCCTTCACGCAGTCATTGCCGGTGACAGCGGTATCAGAAACGGTGTAGTGCTTGCCCAAATCCATGAAGCGGACGCCATCCATGGAAGTCACCTTTCTGCCGAAAGCTTCCTCGGATTCCGTCTTGTAGCCAAGCAGCCGTGCCATGGTCTGAATCTTGGCGATCATGGCGCTGTTCATCAGCAGAGCGTCTGCCTTGGTGTTCTTGATGAGCAGCTGAATCTGCTCATACAGCTGGTCGGCGTTGGTCTTCAGGTTGGTCATAGTGCTGACATCGATGGCAGAGCCAGTGCCGGTGTTGTATTCGGTGGAGGTGCCTGCCAGCATCTTGTCCAGACCGTCAAACTCGGTGGTATGGGTGGTAGCGTCACCATTCACCAACGTGTAGTGGAACAGGCTGATTGCGGCCAACACCTTTTCACGAATCTGATAAGACATGTTGTTCCACTGACCTTCTGCCTGTTTCAGAACGCGGTCGATCTGGAACTTGCCGCCGAAGATTTTCAGATCAGCGGTTTTCTTTTCCACGGTTGCCTGATTTGCGGTGTACTCTGCATTCAGCGCACGGAAAGCCGCCACGGAAGGAAGCTTCTTCTGAATGTAGGAATAGGTCAGGGTGCTACCGCCCTGAGGGGAAACGCAGTTGTCGAAAGGCAGCAGCTGAAGAATCTCAGATTCGCGCAGAAAGATATCCACGATCTGCTGAGAAACCTTGTCGGACATACCGACTTTCATTTCTGCAAGGGTCATAGCCATAGTTGATTACCTCATTTCTTAGTTATTTTTCGATTCATATGCCTGTCTCAGAGCATCCTCAAGGTTCTTGGGTTCACTCTCCCCATGACCTCCGTCGGGCAGCTTGTTTTCGATAACCTTTTTCTGCCCGGCGGCTTCAAACTGGGTCGGGAACTGGGTCTTCAGGCCGGAAAGCTTGTCCTCCAGGCCCTTGATCTTGCCGTTTTCATCCAGCGTCAGTTCCTCGGGCTTATACTTCTCGTGGAGCTTATAGGCCAGATAATCCGGGTCGAGCGCCTTAGCATCCCGAAGCGCCAGCTGGATAGCGTTATCAATTCTGGTCTTCTCAAGCTCCTTCTGAAGCTGGCCGACAGTGGTCTCGTAGCTGGTGATCTTGCTCTGAAGTTCCTCGTTGCCCTTGGTGCCTTTTTTCAGATCAGCGATTACACCGTTGGCCGTTTCCAGCTCGGTCGTCTTGCCGTCAAGCAGGGTCTGGAGGGCATCATATTTGCCCTTGCCGACGTACTCGCCGCTCGCAAGGTTGGCAAGCTTGACCTGCTTGTCCTTGTTGGCTTCGCTGCCGTTGTAGGTGTTCAGCGCCTGTTCCAGCTGTGCATAGAGGGATTCACCCAAAATCTCTTTCAGAAATTCCATAGTTCTATTTCCTTTCCTGTATTGCTGCCGTTTTTAATCGTGGTGCCATCCACAAGCAAGCGCCCGTTTAAGCGTCCGGCGCAAAGACAAAATGGTGAACGGTTTAAGCGCCATGTTCAGGGCGCGGAAAAGGCACTCCGTTTCCAGAGTGCCTTTTGACCCGGTCAAATCAGTTCTTCGGCTTCGTCGTCCTCCGCATCGGGAAGGCTGGGCACGGCCGTAGTCTCAAAGGCTTCCTGCTGCATCTCCCGGACAGTTGCTTCAATCAATGCGTCCACGGTGTCGATATCCAGCTTGTAGCCCTTGGATTCCAGAAACTTGCGCACATAATTCTTTTTTGCCTCGCCCATGCCGGATTCCTTGTAGATCATTTCTGCGGCCTTCACGCCGACAGCCGTCCACTTCTTCACCTGTTCCAACTTCTCGGTGCTCACCTTCAGCTTGATCCACGGAATCAAAAACGTGGTCAGCAGCAGCCCCAGAAGGGTAATCAGGGCATTCACAACGGGTGTCAAATCGATCATTTTTGTTTTCTCCTTTCGGTTGTTGAAATATAAAAAGCAACCGTTCGGAATTCCCGAACAGTTGCTTCTTTACGGATTAACTTGCTGAAAATAGGCATAGAAAAAGCACCATGCAAAACTGCACAGTGCTTTTACCTATTTGGCTCGGACTTCATTTCCTTTCTGTGAGCTATCATGTAGTTCAAAAGGAAATCGGATTCTTCATCCGTCAAGATACTAAACGGACTTATCTGGGAATCATCTTCGTGCCCAGAGTATTTATAATCATACCCATCAACGACAGGGTCGAACCCTAGCTTCTTACATATCTCGGAATATGTCATTCTCTGAACACCTCCAATTCCACATTCTCCGCCTTAAGTAAGTCAAGTATTGCTTCTAGACGGTCTCCAGACTCGTTGTCATTATAGAGATACTTGTTTGCTTTGTCAAGAAGCTGGTCAACAATTACTTCGTTGAAATCCCCAAGAACTCTATACCGCATGACATAACCGTTATGGCATGCAATTATACCGTATTTGTATCTTTTCTCGTAGGCCGTGGTTAAGTCCATAATGCTTGGGACACTACTGCCGGGGTGATTATGTATTGCAACTACAGTGCCAGGTTCTGCACCCATGACCATTCTACGCATTTTCAGGCTTGGAATGACCTCATTTTCTACATCGTAGTCAGCTCGTATTATTGCTTTACCTGTCACCGTATCAATGAACGCTAAATCCTCAAACTTTGTACCTGACCTATGGGAAAGCATCTCTCTTGCCTTTTCACAGGCCGTGCGTTGAATAATTACTGGTTCATCCAGATTGTTATACAGCTTTCGATACCCGGAAGTCTTTACAAACGGATTCACCGCCGTACTGTCATATTTGTTTTTGGATTCTTCCTTTGCCGCCTGCAAGTACTTGCTCTTGAAATCCTCGAAATTTTCCGTCTTGTCCAGCCCGAAGAACTTCGCCCGGTCTTGGAGGGTTTTCAGCTCGCTTTCGCCCAGCGCCCATCTGGCACGGGTCAAACATGCGCAGCGGCAATTGATAACCTCGGAAGCGCCGCCGTCGGGGTCGCCGGGGCGCATCAGACCGTTGGAGAACTTTTCTTCAAGCTCCCGGATCTCGCCGTCGACACGCCTGTGGGAATCTCTGGTGTTCCCGTCTAAGGTGGCGTCCCACTGCTTTACCACATCCGCGCCGTTGTCCTTTGCTGCCTGCTGCGCATCAGCGGTGGAGGTCTGCTGTATCCTGTGCCCCTCAGTTCGGGTTATTATTCGCGTCCGATTCAGCGGGGCTTTTGATGCATTGGCAAGATTCCGGGCGATATCATTGTACCCCAGCCCCGTAGCAATGCCCCGGCTGATTTCCTGCGTGATGGCCTTTTTCAGCCCGGATACCTCCACACCCAGACGCTTATACAAGCCCTTGCTTACCTTGGAATCCACCAGAATAGCCCGAACTGCCGCTACCTGATCTATGGGGGCAATGACGGGGACGCCCTGCTTTGCAATATCGTACATGGTGCCAATGTAGCCGGATTCAAAGGAGCGCTTCAGGTAACCTTCAATGGTGCTGTAATTGTCGCCCTGCATCTTATCCAGAATGCCGCTGATCTGCCCCTGTAAGGCTTCCTGATACTGCTTCTGATAGATCTTAGACCGTCTCTGCGATTGCAGGCGTGTCCTTACAGCATTGCTTACGTCATCCTGATTCAGTACGTCATCCAGCAGGTCTATTTCGGCTTGAAAGTCGCGGACTTTCCTGTTGATATCGGAAAGCGCCTGTTTGTACTGGGCTTCCAGCTCCTTCAGCGCATCCGCCTCGGACGCCAGAAGGGACTGCAAGACTTCTTTTTCCCACCGGTTCACGTCGTATCACCTTCCGGATGAATGCCGTCCAGAGCCACCTGATCCGCCGCTGTGGGGTCATCCTCCGGCTTTGGCAGCTTGTCCTTCACGTCGTCATAGTCCAGCTCAAGGGCCTCACACACGAGCTGGGCGGTCAGCTCCTGCCCCAACATGGAAGCAGTATTCAGAACCGTGGTGACCCTCGCCTGCTGCTCCTGCGCTTTCACAAGGTCGATCTGGGCGTTTTCCTGAGCGTTTGTGATGATCTCACGCTCAAAGTTGAAATACACGTCCTTCTGCTCGTAGTCAGCACTGTTTCTGTCGTTGATTTCCTTCAGCACCAGCTTCAGCAGCTTCCGCATGAACTGGAGAAGGAACGGCTGCAAGCCGTCACACTTCAAATCCAGATTTGCGTAGGCGGACTTGATGGCAATGGACGTTGTTGCGCTGGTATCCTTCAGCGCTTCCGTGTTCACGCCCTGACCGAAGCGGAAGATGTTCTTTTCGTCCACTTCCATTTTCGTTTTCCGGGCTTCCACGGGAATATCGATGGTCTTGATATCCACATCACCACTTTCGCCCACACCAATAAGCTTTTTCGCCCTGACGTTGAAGTGCAGTTCATCCAAATTGTCACCATCAAAGCCTTTTACCACGTACAAAGCCTCGTTGGTGTCCTGAATGTTGTTCGATAGTCCGGCGTTCATCAGGTCATAATCGTCGATCAGCGCCTTAATGGTTTTCAGGCCGCTGAATCGCTTTTTCCCGTTGTCCAGCCGGAAAAATGGGATCATGCCGTAGTCGTCATAGAAAAGGCGGTCTTCGCCGTCCTTTTGGTACAGGATATGCGGCCGCGGGTTGTTGGGAATCGAATCATCCCGGACAATACCGCCGTCATCCTCCTGACAGAAGAACCATGTCTGCTGTTTGTCCCAGACCTGAATGCGCTTGATTTTCTTGTTGTCCTTGTCAATTCGGTCAACAAACCAGTAAATCACGTAGGCGCACCCGTCGTCCGTTTCCTTCTCGCGGACTTCCACAACGCCGGTGCTGTCGGCGACCTGAAAAGCAGTTCTGTCGTCCTCGCTCTTGTAGGCATACATGTATTCCCAGCCCTTCACCACAGTGCCGGAAATAAGGCCGTTCAGCTCGGCGACAAAGCTTTCGTTTTCGTTGAAATATGCGTCAAGCTCTGTTTGCAGCTCCGGAATGTCAGACTTCACGAACCCGCCGTGGCCGGAAAGCATGTACTGTGTCTGCTGATCCACCAGCAGTTTGAAAAACGGGTGGGAAATTTTGATATTGCTTTTCGTCTTATCTTCCTGAATCTCCCCCTCGGCGTCAATGAAGAAGATCCGATAGTCCTTGATATCGTGGTCGCCCTCATAGTAGCGCACTCCGGTTTTCGCAAACTGTTTTGCCCTGCTGGAAGCGTCATTTTCGATGAACTTTTTGATTTCGCCTACGGACAGCATTTAATCACCACCATTTCACGCCAGAAAGTCATGCTTTTTCAGCCTTTCGCCGTATGTCTCCTTGATTTGTGCAATCGCCGCAACCGCAATCTGGTTCTCAAATTCCGGATGCGCGTCACAGTATTTTTCGTAATGGGTGATATCACCCAGAATTTGCTTGAAATGCTCATGGCTGTGGGACTGCCCAAGATAGATTTCATCGGCAAACCGAAGAATTCTGACCCGGCAATCCTTGGCATGGATTTCCCGGTTTTCGTCCCGGATGGTGTCAACCTCTTTCTTGACCGTCTTCATATCCCGCTCAAGCGTCTCCATTTTGGAAAGCACTGGCTTCCACAGCCATTCCAGAACGGCAGACCATGGGTTGATTTTGATAGGGGCGATCTGGAGCAAGGTCAGCAGGATCAGCAGCCCTCCACCACTCCCGTAAACAATTTCTTTTACTGTCATTTGCGGCACTTCCTTCGATCATATCAGCCACTTGCTGCCCGTTATGTATTTCTCCAGAGCATAGCGCATGGCGTCCATCAGGTGGTTAAAATCGTCTATCGGCGCATTCAACCTGTTCCCGAATTTATCCGTATCCCACGTGTAATTGCTGATCTCTGTGAGGAAATTCACACACCGGGGGTGAATGATAATTTCCAGATCCTGAATCCACTGAATACCGTTTGTGATGCTGTCCTTTCCTTTTGCGGCTCCCTTGACGCGTAGGCCCAAGGTTTTCAGCTCGTCAATGGACTTCGGTTCGGCGGAATCAGCGGTGATTCTCTCTTTCCCGTAGCCCATGCTCTGCACCTTTTCCGCGATCCGCTTGTTGGAAAGCCCCTTTTCGTACATCTCGTCAAACACGAACAAACGCTTTTCCTTCTGGTCAAGAAGACCGCAGAAAAGCGTTGAGGGGTCGTTGGTATATCCAAAGTCAAGGCCGAATGCAGAAACAATCCCCGGCTGCTGCCGCACCTTGTCTATGTCGAAGGCTTCTTCTTTCCAGTTCTCATAGACAAGGCCGTCCACTATGCCCCAGCCGCCCAGCCCCGCAACCGCATAGCGGCGGGGATTGCGTTTCTTCATGTCCTCGAATACTTTGATATCAGCAGCGTCCAGCCATTCATTGCATTTGTAGTTTGTAGTCATTGCAAGAATGTCAGGATCAGGCGGCGCATCAAAGAACCGCTTTTTCAAGAAATGATGTTCGTTCCACGGGTTAAAAGTGATTGTCCATTGCTTGAACAGCCCTTCTGGAACTTCGCCACGGATAGATTCATCAAGCACGCTGAAGTCATCTTCTTTCATGACCTCATACGCTTCTTCAAGCCACGCCCAGCAAAGCACGCCGACGTCAACCGTGATTGACGTAACCTTCAAAGGATCGTCTAACCCACGGAAATATATCTTTTGGCCTGTAGGCGTGTATGTGGCTTCTAACGGGCTTTCTTTGAACTCCCACCATGCATCAACCTTCAGCCGATGCACAGCCCATTTCAGTTCCGTGAAGCAGCTATCCTTCAGCGTCCGGAAAGTCTTTCTGACAACCAGCGTGTTCGCGTCAGGATAAGCCATCATGTTTACGATGAACCAAAGCGCCGTTGTCTTTGATTTCTTGGAAGCGCGGCTTCCTTTGACCACCCTGTAACGGCCTTTGAACCGCCAAAACGTGCCATAGCCTTTGCCGACAACGTCGGGAAGGTGAACTTTGATTTTGGGCTGCTCAGTCCTCAAGTTCATCAGCCCCCGAAATAATGACGGGTAAAGCAACATCGACCTTCATTTTGTCACTGAATAGGTTGTACCTTTTGCCTAGCAGTTCAGCGGCCTTCAGCCGGTCTTTTTCGGATGGAGCCTTTTTCATCGTCCTAGCCTCAGACATATAGTCTCCGACATTCTCAACGACAATCTCTTCTGATTTGGATTCCCCGCGGAGAACAGAGGTTAAATATTTTAAGACTTCATCCTGATCTGCAATCAGTTGGGACTCTTTTTCGGCCATTCGTTTGGCAATGTAATTTTTGATATTAGGTTTTATCAGGTTTTCAGCGCCAATAGCGGCCGCTGTCTTTGCTGAATCCCCGGCTCTGATTGCGGCTGCCGTTGCGTTGGCATCAATCAAGTATTCATCACAAAACCGCTGCTGTTTCGCTGTCAGCTTAGCCACAAATCATCACCCTTCTTTCATGCATACAAAAAGCCCACCCGGGAAGGAGGCATAAACCCGGGCGGGCTATGAGGAAATGTTTTTCTGATCTCTCAGTCTACTTATACCACATGTTCAATGTAAACTTCTAGCAACTGTTTGATTTTTTTCGTTCAAAAGACTTCCAACGTTCCGCAAAGCACGATTGTGGAGCTTATGCACCCATTGACGGGAAAATCCCATTTCATCGGAAATCTGCTCCCACGTTTTTCTTTCAAAGTATCGCTTATACAGGATTTTGTATTGCTTCTCACTCGGAAGTTTCTCGATCAACTGGTTGATCTCCCTCCGTGTATCAACTAGCGTGTCGATATCAACGTTGATTTCCTGCCGTAAATCCACTACCTTTGCGACAGCATCTGCAACTTTCCCGTCTCCAGCGGAATGAGAAACCACGGCATCCTGCATTACCGGTGCAACGTTTGTAGCAATATCCCAAAGCCGCTTCACTTCTGCCTGTTTGGTTTCAATCCGTGCGTCAAGTTTTGAAATTTGTTTCAAATATTCGAGAGTTTCCCACTTTTCACTCATTTTTTCACCTCCTACCATGCCACATACAGGCATTCCAACGGAATTTCCTCTGCCTGCTCGTAGATACAGTCCCGCAGGTTTTCGAGCGCAACCACTGCGCTGGCAATCGTTCCCCAGCCGTTTTCCGGCTCGTACTGCTTGTATTGCGCCTTGTTTGTCCGCAGCTCTTTAACGCCTTTCTCGATATTCCCGATCACGTCGGAACACCTGTAATATTCTCCCTGCTTGAAGTCCCACCCGGTGCAAGCCCGGAACATCTCGCCCAGATTATACGTGGGGCTGCTGTATTCCGGTTCGGCGATTTGTGCGAACTTATCGCATCCGTCCACCTTGACGGCGATTCTCAGATCATAGCTCACTTCCTACACCACCTTCCATTTTTGCGCCGCAGTTGGGGCAGTAATGAAAGCGGCGAATCCCCGTTCCGTAATACTCAAACCCGCACGCAGAGCATTTGTCGCCCTCAATCTGCTGCCGCCAATCTTCAAAGCACCGTTCCCACTGCCCCATGCGCACCGGCTCCACGTCGGCGGCGGGTTCTGTGACCTCGAATTCCTCCGCAAGCCACCGAAACACATAATCCAGACGATATGAGCCAAACCCAATGTGACATTTCCCGTCCGTTGGGTCAAAGTACAAGATGTCATAGCACGGCTTTTCAGGTGTTCCTCCCACGACGATTCTGGCGAATGGCGTCTTTATCTTGTGTTTGCGCTCATCCGCACTCGCCGCCTCCCGGCTGATGTAATCACTCATGTTCAGCCCTCCTCGTTATACAAATCGCAGTATTCCTTAGCTGGGCACCATGCGCATTCTTCCGGTTCTTTGTATTCGCAGGTAAATCCCAAGTCCCGCACCATTACAAGCCTGTCGTCGGAATCATACCAGTCCATTTTCCATTTTCCTGCTCTATGACACATGTCAGCAGCCGGTGCCCGTCTTACCTCAATGGCGCAAAAATCCATGTCCTCGCAACAGTCTGCGTGCATTGCCAAGGATCTGGCTTTTCCGGCTGTTTCCGCAAAGACGATGGTTGCTGTCCACTCATTTGGATCTCGAACTTTCCATGCTTTCATGCCAGATCCTCCACATAGCACCAACTCTGGGGCGGGCGTTTGATCTCAACAGGCGCATATCCAAATTTCGTTTTCCGTAGCCCCATAAATTCGCTCAGCGGTTTCGGGGCATCATAGATTTTCAAGTTTGAAATGTGCCAGAAATGCCCGTCTTTGCCGTCCAGATATGTGTCTATCTGGTACATATTTAAGCAGCTTCCGGCAAAAGCACTTTCCGGCATTTTCAGATACCCACCACCCCAAATGACTCCGATTTTGTCACACACAAACTCTCCGACAACCAATCTCCCGCCGCTAATGTTGCAAAAAATTCCGTTACTAACTTCATAACTCAAGTTTCCGGCAGTGCAATAAATGTAAACCTTAAACGGCGTTTCCAGCTTCGGCTCTGTTTTTCTCAATTCCAGTGTCTTTTCCCCGGAAAGAATCTTCTCCACCCACTCCGGGCGGATGCTGATAAGTACCGCTTTATCCATTGTCAGCCCTCCGATTCCAGTAATTCAGCATCCGGCACGTAACTGCACCGAATAGGGAGAATAATACCCACCGGTGCCTCTGCCTCCGCCGCCACAATCATCGATATAGGGCGCCCTTCGCTGTAAAATTCCGCGTCGGGGAAACAAGAAAGGAATTTGTTCTGCACGAGAACGTAATTCCCGTTTGCGTGCTTCATCCACCGGCACATTCCATGCTGGGCTGTCCTGTAGTTTTCTGTCGGCGCCATCCTGTTTTCCAGCTTTATTAGTTCAGCAACAGGAAACGGTGTTATTTCTCGCAGTCCATCAAGTGAAAATCTGATTTTTTTAGTAGGAAAAATATACCCCATATATCCGTTTGCGGATACCAGAACATTATTTTCGTCTACATAGAAAAATCCCGCCTTTGCCCCATCGAGTATTTGTTTGAACACATCCTTTTGCGCCTTTTTGATATTCATATTATCTCCCTTCTGCCCGGATTCCCGGACATATCTCTCGCCAAATCACGCGGTCTGAATCTCTCCCAGCCGCTCCATGGTGGTAATTTTCTCCCCGCACCACTCTGGCAGATTGGCTCTGACCATTGCCTCTGCCAGCGGCGGACATACCGCATTCCCACATCTGGCTACCTGCTTGGTCTTAGGGTAAGCATTGCCCAGATAATCATGCTCAATCTGATAGTCCGGCGGGAAGCCCATGGCGTTATACAGCTCTCTGGGCGTCAGCATTCGCAATGTGATATCTGCAATGTAATACCCAACGTCGCCGATCATCAGCACCAAGCATTCGTTGTCCGCCAGATTGTACCCACAGAATCGGTTCAGAAGTTCCCGCACCTGCGGCCAGAATCCCATTCCGCCAGTCTGGCTCAGTGTGACCCGTACAACAGCAAACTCCCCAGCGCTGGCCGTTATCGTCCGCAGGGGCTTCCGGCAATCCTGCCCAATGTCCTGCCCCTTGAACTCGGCAATGTTGGCAGTGACCAAAGCCTCGCGGTCATGGCTCGTCACCGTGTGCATGGGGTCAGATACGTTCAGCGGTCTACCTGCAGTGTAATACTCCACTAGATTTGCACTCACAAGGCCATATCGGTTGGAAGCGTCCACGGTATTGATGGGTGCTTCAAGTCCGTTCGCACGAACATTTTCTGTTTGTTCTGTGTGGTATTGGATCAGATTCGCTGCTACAATGCCGCCCGTGTGCCTCGCCGTGATGGTCTTATATGGCTCACGCGCGTCAGCGATATGGCCGCCGCCTGAATGATTGCACTCGACCAGATGCGGAGTTATGAGCATCTGGTTTCCGGCAGTTGTCACAGTATGTACCGGGTCGCAAGCCGGTGCTCCAACACTGTTGCTGGTGTTTGTCGCTGTAAATGGTGCCAGTAGTGGGTCTGCCAGTTGATGCTTTCCCGCTCCCACAACCGTTGGCACCGGTTCATTGATATCATGAATCCTTGGAGCCTGTCCATTCCTCTCTCCATATCCGGTAGGCACTAAGAACGGTTCTCCACTTCTCAGCGTGAACTTGTCCACACCACGGATCACCCGCCGCAGGGTGTTTTCAGCTAGCGGTCGCACTACCGTCACCCCGTATTTCTGTTTGATCTTCTCCTTGGTTTGGAAAATCGAATATCCCGGAATGCTCCAATCGATGATTTCTGCTGCACTCCGCCATGGCTTCAGCTTTCCGGCCTTCACTTCCGGGCTGTTTCTGGGTGCGTGAGTACGTTCCGGCCAGACGATGGGCTTTCCGTCACACCGGGCAACCAGCACGAAACGCTTCCGAGTGGTAGGCGCTCCGTAGTCCGCAGCAACCAGCACACGGTGCTCAACAGCATAACCCTGATCCTTCAACTGGCGCTTCCACTGCTGGAAAGTCTGCCCGGATTTGCTTTTAACAGGCTTTCCCTTCCGTACTGGCCCCCAGGTGATGAATTCCTCCACGTTTTCCAACAGAATCACATCCGGGCGCACTGTGCCTGCCCACCGAAGGACAATCCATGCAAGCCCTCGGATATTCCGGTCCACCAGAGCCGCGCCTTTGGCCTTGGAGAAGTGCTTGCAATCCGGGCTGAACCATGCCAGCCCTACCTTCCGTCCTCTGCATACCTCCTCCGGATCAACGTCCCAGACAGATGCCTGCAAATGCTCTGTATAAGGGTGGTTGGTCTTATGTAGCAGAATAGCATCCGGGTCATGATTGATGGCGATAGTCACAGGCCGCCCGCAGGCCAACTCAATCCCCGTGGATGCCCCGCCGCCTCCGGCGAAGTTGTCAACTATGATCTTTTCAAACAGGTCAGTTTGCTTCACGGTTGCCGCACCTCTTTGCTTTCCTCCGAGGATTGAAGATTTCCTTCTTCCTCTTCTGTCTCCATCTGGGGGTATTGCTGTACTTCCTCACCGGCTTAAAGTATCCATACATTTTTGCTTTACTCATCGCAATCCTCCAAATCAAACAGGCTGAACTGCTCCACTTTTGCTTCTTCTGCACGAAGATACCCAACTGCATCCGCAAAATATCCACTGCTCAGTTCGCAGCCATATCCTTTTCGGCCCATGCGCACCGCCATCATCGGGACAGTGCCTAACCCCGCGAAGGGGTCAAATACGACATCGCCCTTGTTGGAATACCGGTTAATTACCCGCTCCACAATATCCAGCTGCAAGGGGCATACATGCAGCTGCTTTCTGCGTTGGCTCTGGGTAGTGTTCAAGGTCTTCATTCGGCTGATATCATCCCATACGTCCGGGCAAGATGATGCCGGCGGAAACGTCATAAATTCCTTGCTGATTGCATCACGCTGCTCCAGAGCATAGGAAAGTGCTACATGCTGGTCATAGTCATATACATGGGACTTGCTGAACTCCCGGAAGCGGCGCATTCGGTCGCTCATTTTCAATCTGGACAGCTCGTCCGGGGTCAAATTCCGGTTCCCGCTGGAGCGCCAGAACGCATGAGCATCCAGCTGCCATTGGCTCAGCGGGTATTCTGCTTTATCCTTTCGCACCGGAACATCCGCATAAGCGTTTGACCGATCTGAGGGAAGCTTCCGGAACAGAAGTATATACTCCGGACAGCCCACACCCATTTTGGAGCCGTCCTTGCACTGCTCAGTCCACCCCAGCCGATATGTCTGGTTGTTTTCTCGAACGACATCCGTTACAACGGTAATCATTCCGAAATACGCAAAGCCGTGTCTCATGTAATGCTCAATGCACAGAGCATGAAACGGCTCCATGGTAGGCATCCCCGTTCCCGTGACATTACCG
>ULVN01046026.1_pt1 | contig 14601 bp, 9 predicted proteins | sample 1959491 | NCBI WGS metagenome assembly ULVN01 (sample SAMEA4835787, study PRJEB28245) | human gut metagenome | biome: gut microbiome; material: fecal sample | place: Denmark | collected 2008 | reverse complement strand
CGGGTGGCTTTTTCCTCCATAAACATGCTGCTCACTGTTTGCGAGGAGAGGGGACCGCATCTCTACCCCAACTTGCCCACCCCCGCAGTCGGGGGTGGGGGGACCACGTCAGTGGTGGAAGGGGGAGGCCGCTACAAGTTGCAGGACTAAAAAGGAAGGCGCCTAAAAAATAAAAGGCGCCTATTTTATATCAGCTGCCGCAGGCAGCTGACCCCTTCCGGCATCGCTGCGCTCGCCACCCACCCCTGAACAGGGGTGGGCAAGGGATGTAGTGGCAGGTGGCTTTTCTTTCTAATCATTCCTTTTACCGTTTGCGAGGCAGGGGACCACGGCACCTTTACTGCCCTGCGAAAAGGCACTACTTTCATTTATCATTTACCATTTCTACATTTCGTGAATTTTGGGGGCTTTTTCTCTAAAAATTTCTCCCTCAGCGATTTACAAATCTCTTCTCTTATGCCACAATAAAGGCAGTAGTTTTGTTTTTGTCCGGATGGGCGATTTCTATGGATGAGCTGAATTTTGTCTTGCTGGCCATTGGTTTTCTGATGACTATCTGGAGTTACCAGGCAGTGAAGGCGAAGGGGCCGGAGCGTAGGTATCCTTTGTGGTACCGGGTGCTTCGGATGCTTTTTATGTGCCTGATTCTTCTGCCCTGTATTCTGGTGACTGTTTCAGAGGTGCCGGATGGCTTGCTTTCTTATTTCCTGTATGCCCAGATCGCAGCTTTCGGCGGGCTTCTTTTTCTGGACGGGACGAAGTCCCGGTTTGGCAGGAAGGTGGCTGCCGGCGAAGATAGCGGAAGCGGCAGAGGCATGATTGTATTTCTTGGGGCAGCGGCTACGGTTCTCATGTGGGCGGCTGTTCTTTATACGCTGAGGTGATGTATCATGGGAAATCAGACGGTGATTCTTGCCTGCCCTACGCTGGAGGGGGAGCTGAAGGCAGCTTTGAAGGAGGCTTCATCGGAGAGTGTGGTGTATTTCATGCCGCCCGGTCTTCATCGGGATCCCAAAGCTCTTCATCATTATGTGCAGGATAAGATCGACCATTTCTACAATATAGACCGTATCGTGGTGTGCACTACGGGATGCGGCGGCGGAAATATCGGCATTACTGCGTCTTCGGCGCCTCTGGTGTATCCAAAGACCCGGGACTGTCTGGACATTCTTTTGTCCGATGATTCGCTGGATAATCTGAAGCGGGATATATATGGCGTATTCATGACGGAGAGCTGGATGAAGTTTACCCAAGAATCTTCCATTGATATGGCAAAGCTGGAGAAGAAGATGGGCAGGGACGAGGCCCATGAGTATCTTAAAAAATTGTACGCTCCGGTGCATGATTTCTATATTATAGATACGGGCTGCTATGATACGGCGCCGGTGAAGGCGTATATTGAGCCGCTGGTGGAGCTTCTGGGAAGGAAGCTTCATGTCATCAAGGGGAATTACGGCATTTTGAGGAAAATAGCCAAAGGCATCTTTGATGAGGATTTCTTCGTGGTGCCAAAGGGCGGTAAGGTGCAGCCCGGCTCTTTTTTGTCGAATTTTTAAATAAGGAGGATGTCCATGGCAAATGACAGCTTTATGGACCTGGACTCCCTGGCGGTTTTAAGAACAAACAGTCCATCGTGGAAGCTTCTGGCTTCTGATGATGCAGCTTTCTGTTGTTCTTTTTTTTATCGTGAATTTATTGAAAACAACGTGCGCAATCTGAGCGAGGCTAGGCTGGTGCTGGATATGCGCTCTTTTCTTTCGGAGAAGCACAGTCTTGCCGGCGAGGCCATTCCCGATGATGATGACCTTGCCGATGAGGCAAAGCTGTATCTTCGCCGGTGGTCCGATGAGGATCACCGCTGGCTTCGGCGGTTTTACCAGAACCGGCAGACCTTCTATGATCTGACCACCGCAGGGCAGAAGGCGGTGGAGTGGCTGGCCAGTCTGAAGAGCCGGTCCTTTATCGGCACCGAGTCCCGCCTTCATACGTTTTTCCATTTGCTTCATGAAATCGAGCATCAGGCCAATCCGGACCGTGAGGAAAGGCTGAAGTATCTGGAAAAGCAGAGAAACGAGCTGAACAGGAAAATCCGGGATCTGAAGGCAGGCGGCCGGGTGGAAGTGCTGGACGATGTGCAGATCAAGGAACGGTTCATGGAGGCCATGGATATTGCCGGCGGCATTCTGTCCGATTTCCGGGAGGTAAAGGATAAGTTCCAGCAGATTTATACCCAGTTCCGGGATGAGGTGAACGAATGGGAGCATGGCAAGGGGGCTCTCCTGGAGCAGTTCATTGCGGACCGGGAAGTGATCGAGGAGTCGGAGCAGGGGAAGAGTTTTGCCGCCTTCTTCGACTATCTTATGGCCTTTTCCCAGCAGCGGGATTTCGATGAGACCATGAGGAAGATTTTAAAGCTTTCCGCCCTGTCGAAGGATATGGACCGCTACGATGCCCTCCATATCAAGCAGGCCTGGGTGGACGGCGCAGAAGATGTGCAGCAGACCATTGCCAAGCTGTCGGAACAGATCAGTTGGTATGTGAATGAGAACAATCTGCAGGAAAAGAAGAATATTTATTTCCAGATCAAGGAAATCGAAAAGAAGGCCCTTTCCATAAAGGGCTCGGAGCCAAAGGCGAAGGATTTCATGGAAGTGAGCGAGCTTTCGCCTAGCGTTTCCCTGCCGCTGGAGCGGGTGCCCCGCATGCCGCCGGCGAAGATGGAGCTTGAGACCCACAGTCTGGAGCTGGGGACCCACCATGGCAGTCTGGATGCCATTTTCAACCAGGTGTATGTGAATAAGAAGGTACTGAAGAATCATATCGATGAAATGCTGGAGACCTGGGACACGGTGACGCTGAAGGATGTGCTGGACATGTATCCCCTGGAAAAGGGACTGTTTGAGCTTCTGGCCTACATGGAAATCGCCAAAAGCGAGCATCACCGGTTCCTGCCGGTGAAGGACCGCATTGTCTTCCAGGGCATTGACGGACGAAACCGGTATGTGGACATGGACCGTATCGTATTTGAAAAGAGGGACAGGAATGGATAAGGCAGACATACTATTTTCCACGACGCTTATCAACCTGCTGCAGGGGGTGGTGCGGAAGGAAGACAATGCGGAAATCTGGAACACCATCCGGAGCCAGCAGTTCCGCATCGACGAATATATGGAGAAAATCGGCCTGTCGCTGGTCATTGATGATGAAGGAGGCTTTGCCTTCCTGAAGCAGCGGGACGATGATGTGCTGCCCCATCTGGTGAAGAAGCAGCCTCTGACCTTCCGCATGAGCCTTTTTCTGGCCCTTCTCAGAAATGAAATCAATGAGTACGACAGCGGAAGCGGCGAAGGGGCCCTGGTGATTCGTGAAGAGGAAATGGTACGGCGCATGAAGCCCTATTTCCCCGATGTATCGGATGAGGTCAAGTTTACCAACTCCATCGACCGCTGTTTCTCCAAGGCTTTGGAAATGAAAATCCTGGTGCCGGTGAAGGACAATGAGTACGAATATGAAGTGCAGCCGGTGCTCCGCCGTTTCATGGATGCGGAGTGGCTGTCGGAGTTCAACAGGCAGCTGGATAAATATATGGAAGAAAACGGACTGACCGTGAAGAAGGAAGAGGAGGCGAAGGAAGATGAATCTGTTTGATGAAAGCTCCATGGCCCGGCCGGGGTACCGGCTCCGGCGGCTGGAGGTCTATAACTGGGGTACCTTCGACCAGGCGGTGTGGCCCTTTGAACTGGGCGGCGACACCTCCCTCCTCACCGGTGAAATCGGCTCAGGAAAATCCACCCTGGTAGATGCCATCCTCACCCTGCTCATTTCACAGCAGAAAATCAACTACAATAAAGCCGCCGACTCCGGCAGCAAGGAAAGAAGCCTCAACTCCTACGTCCGCGGCTACTATGCCAAGAGGAGCAATGCGGAGGGGGAGGAGGAGCCGGTGGCCCTCCGGGACAAGAATCAGTACTCCGTCATCCTCGGCGTCTTTTTCGATGAAATCAGCGAAAACTATGTGAGCCTCGCCCAGGTCTTCTATTTCACCCCGGGCAGTGAAAAGCCTGCCCGCTTTTTCGTGGTGGGGGAAAGGGATATGTCCATCCGCCAGGACTTCGGAAACTTCGGCACCAACATTGGGGACCTGAAGAAAAAGCTGAAGCGCCTGCCCTATGTGCACATTTTCAATGATTACGGCGAATATGCGGTGAAGTTTAAATCCCTCTTCGGCATTACCCAGGACAATGCGCTGGACCTTTTCCAGCAGACCGTGTCCATGAAGAAGGTGAACGGCATTACGGACTTCGTGCGCCGGAACATGCTGGGGGAAATGGATATGAGCAGCATGGAGGAAAATATCCAGCACCTTCTGTCCCGTTTCCATGATTTAAAGAGCATTCACGATGCCATCGTCAGGGACCGGGAGAAGATGGAAATCCTGGAGCCTCTGGCAGCGGCGTCGGACAGCTATGATGAGTGTCTGACAAAGGAGTCGGAGCTTTCCCTTATGGCCGACGGTGTGGGACCCTACCTGGCCAGAGAGGAAATCAAAATCCTGTCGGAGGAGCTGGAAAAATGCGGCCGCCAGATGGGGGATCTGGACAGCCGGCTGGCAACGCTGCAGGATGAGTCCAGCCATCTGTCCGATGAAATCGACAACAAGAAGAAGGAAATGTGGGAAAACGGCGGCGCCCGTCTGGAAGGAGCCAGAAAGGACCTGGCAGGCTACGAGAAGGACCTGAAAATCGTTTCCCAGAAGGCGGAGGAATACAAGGTGCTGGCAGATGCCCTGGGCCTTGCGCTGCCGTCTTCGCTGGATGAATTCATCAAAAGACGGCAGGAGCTGTCGGACCTGGCGGATAAGCTGGAGAAGGAGTATGACCGTCTGGATGCAGAGAAATCGGCTGCGGACAGCAAAGAAAGAGAAATCGTTGAAAAAATCGGCCAGGACCGCATGGAACTGGAATCTTTGAAGAAGCGGGATTCCAATATTCCTGAAAGGTTCGTGGCCATCCGAAAGCAGCTGGCTTCGGACCTGGTGGTGCCGGAAAGCGATATGCCCTTTGCCGGTGAAATCATGGAAGTGAAGCCGGAGGAACAGAAATGGGAAGGTGCCCTGGAACGACTGCTGTCGGAATTCGGCGTGTCCATGCTGGTGCCGGAGTCCCTCTACGAAAAGGTCATCGGCTGGATGGAGCACCATTTTCTCCATCAGCGCATTGTGTACTACCGGGTGGAAGAATACACCCAGCCTGTGCGCATGACGGACCTTCCTGCCAAAGCGGCTGCCCGGAAGCTGAATATCAAGAAGGACTCTCCCTTTGCCTCCTGGCTGGCAGGGGAGCTGTATCACCGCTTTGACCATATCTGCGCAGAAAGCGCCGCCGATTTCAAAAAGGCATCCTTCGCCCTCTCTCCGGAGGGGCAGATCAAAGCCCAGGGGAAATGGCACAAGAAGGATGACCGCTACCGTATCGACGACCGCCGTCATTATGTGCTGGGCTTTTCGAACAAGGAAAAGATTGTTCTCATTTCCAAAGAACTGGACCAGCTGGCCAAAGACAGGGAAGAAGCAAGAAAGCATATCCGGCAGGTGAAGGCAGAACGTGACCGGTACAATGAACAGAGAAATGCGGCAGCAAGGCTTCTCACCATCCACAATTTCAAGGATATCGACAGGAAATCCTTCGAAGACCGGGTGCGCCGGCAGAAGAAACTCATCCAGAGTCTCACCGGCCACGACAATATCCTTTCCCGGCTGGAAGCGGAAATCAAAAAGCTGAAAGCAGACTGGCAGGACAATCAGGACGATATGAGCAGCCTCCGCAGCGAGAAGGGGAAACTGCAGGCTCTGATGGATATGCACGAGGAAAAGAAGCGGGCCGATGAAAATACTCTGGAAAGGGCATCCGACCTGATCCGTACAAAGGCCTTCGACCTTCTGGAAGCTCACCGGGCGGACATTATCGGCAAGAAGGGCCTTTTCACCCTGAAATCCATGCAGGACAAGAACGCCGACTACAACCGGTGGATCCGGAAGGCCCGGGAGGCTAACGATGAAAAGAAGGAAAAATCATCGGGAGAAATGGCCAAAGGCATGACCCATTACTTGCAGTACCTGACTCTTCACAACGAGTCGGACCCGAACCTTACCACCGACATGAACAGGGCCAACCGCAATGAATACAAGGAAATCTTCCGCCGTATCAAGGAAGACGACCTGCCCCGGCTGCTTCCGAAATTCCAGAAGCGTCTCCGGGAAAATACCATCCAGGATATGGCCATTTTCCAGTCCAAGCTTTTCACCGCCCGGGACCGGATCCGGGAGAAAATCGAGGAAATCAACCATTCCCTCTATGATATCGACTACAATAAGGGTCATTATATCGAAATCGAATGCGTGGAAACGCTGAACATGGAAATCAAAAAATTCCGGCAGCAGCTGAAAAAATGCACCGACAGCAGCCTTTCCGGCAGTGACGACCTTTATAATGAGGAAAAATTCCTGGAAATCGAAAAAATTCTGGACCGTTTCAGCTCCAGCCGGCCGGGACAGGCGGAGGAAGACAGGAAATGGACCCGTCTGGTGACGGACGTGCGGAACTGGTTCACCTTTGCCGTTTCCGAAAGGATCAGAAAGCCCGACGGCTCCCGAGGAGAAGAATTCGAACATTACACCGACTCCTCCGGCAAATCCGGCGGCCAGAAGGAAAAACTGGCCTACACCATTCTGGCGGCCAGCTTCGTGTACAGCTTCGGCATTGCAGGAAGCGGCAGGCTGCCCACCTTCCGGTTCACCGTCATCGACGAAGCCTTCCTGAAGAGCTCCGACGAATCGGCAAGATTCGGCCTCTCCCTTTTCCGCCGCATGGGACTGCAGCTTCTGGTGGTGACGCCGCTTGCCAAGATTCCCACTATCGAACCCTTCATTTCCCATCTGTGCTACGTGAGCCAGAACGAAAACAGGCAGTCGGAGCTGAGAAATATGACCATCGGCGAATACAGAAAGGAATTCCTGGCCCATGAGAAGAAGACGGTATGATGAAGAGCTTCTGAAAAAACTGAAAAAACAGGAAGAGAAGGGCATTCTCTACGAAGCCCTGACCAAAGAGCGGGAAGAGCCCTATTTCCGCATGGTACTGAAAAGGCCGGAGGAAACGGAAGAGGACTGGAGCCTCCTCCTTTCCTGGTCCGACTACTGGCGCCATCCGGTGAAAGACGGCAGCGGAAAGCCTCTGTGGCGTATTGATGAAAAGGGAAAGAACACGAAAACTTTCGGCCGTCAGACACTGCCGGTACGGGTCTTCGTGGACCGCCCGGAGGACGCCTTTGCCCTCCTTGGCATGAACGGAGAGAAAAGGGAGTTTCTCTCCTCCCTGAAGGAAGTGGACGAGAAAAACGGCGCTTTGAAGGATTGGTTTATCCATTACTATCCCCGCATCCGCAGCGAAGAATTTTATCCCCTTTTCTTTAATATCGCCGATTTCTTCCAAAAACAGGAAGAGAAGGAGGGATACCTTCGGGAAATCTCCATTCCCGGCGTGGATACCAAATTTCTGGAAAGACATGCCTTCCTGGTGCGCACCCTGTGGAATGCCCTTTTTCCGGATAATCAGGTGGACAGCAATGAAGAAATGAAGGAAAAACTTTTCGTCAAAGACGTGCCTACCCCCTCCATCTGTGCCAGAAGTCTGGATGCGTCCATGCTCTTCTGCGGCGTGCGGAAATTCTTCCTCTCCAACGACGATGTGGCCCGTTTCAACCCGCCTCATAAACGGATATTCATTACGGAAAACAAGGTCAACGGCTACACCTTCCCCGACTGCAGGGGCAGCCTCATCCTCTTCGGCATGGGCTACGGCGTGCTGGAACTGGCCAGACAGGCCAAATGGTTGGCAGATAAAGAAGTGTACTACTGGGGAGACCTGGACTCCGACGGCTTTAACATCCTATCCTCCCTCCGCCACATCCTGCCCAATGTTCACTCCTTCCTCATGGATAGAGACACCCTTCTTGCCTACGTGGATAAAGAAATCAAAGATACCGGAAACACCGCCGTTATCCCTGACAGACTGACGGTGAGCGAGAAAATGGCCTGGAAAGAAGTGCACGACCATGGCTGGCGTCTGGAACAGGAACGGATTCCTTCGGAGGAAGTGGAATGGGCAGTGGAGCAGCTGGAGTAGAAGGGGCAGACGTCAGATGATGAGATGAGTCATAGGGGCAGGAAACGGTTTGCAAAAAGTTTCCTACTCGACTTGATGCTTCTGCGATTCATTCCGACAGGGAGCTGTATGCGAAAAGTTTCCTACTCGACTTGACGCTTCTGCGGTTCATCGCGATAGGAAACTGTTTGCGAAGGGGTTCCTGTTCGGCGTGGCACCTCTGTGATTCATCGCGATAGGAAACTGTTTGCGAAAGGTTTCCTGCTCGACTTGATGCTTCTGCGATTCATACCAGTAGGAAACTATTTGCGAAAGGTTTCCTGTTCGTTATGAGACAGATGGGGGTCATAGGGGCAGAGGCCCAATTTCTTTTCATAAAAATGAAAAAATTTTTTCAGAAGATTTTGGGGAATGTGACCTATACTATGATTTCCTCTCTTTTTCTTTCATTTTTACCATTTTTACCATAAAATGACAAATCCATCCATTCTCTTGACAAAAAGGGGCAGGATGGGTATACTTATTAAGTAACTTACGTGCGGCCCGGTGGTGTAGTGGTCTAACATGCCGCCCTGTCACGGCGGAGATCGTCAGTTCAAATCTGATCCGGGTCGCCAGCGCGGCTTCAGCTCAGTGGTAGAGCACAACCTTGCCAAGGTTGGGGTCGCGGGTTCGAGTCCCGTTTTCCGCTCCATATGGCGGCATAGCCAAGCGGTAAGGCAGAGGTCTGCAAAACCTTTATCCCCAGTTCGATTCTGGGTGCCGCCTCCATATTAATTATGAACATCATAGTGTTTACCTGCCGGGGTGGCGGAACTGGCAGACGCAAGGGACTTAAAATCCCTCGAATCGTGAGATTCGTACCGGTTCGATTCCGGTCCTCGGCACCAATGATGATGTAGTCGGAACTTCAGGTTCCGGCTTTTTTGTTGGGAAAGAGAGATTTGAGGTTTGAGGGATTAGACGGTCAGACATCAGACAATCAGACATCAGATTTCGGTGTTCCTCAGGGCTTCGCCCAGCTCCTTACGTTCGGTCGACAAAAGGAAAGCGCCTTTATTTTTCTCGTGTCTCCTTGTAGACGCCATATGGTATAATAAGTTCATGCTGGGGGAGTCGAAAGACTGAGAGGATGGATCCGACCCTTTGAACTTGATGCGGTTTATACCGACGTAAGGAAGCAGGAAATCTGTTTGTTCAAAGCCCGCCATGGCGGGCTTTTTATTATGCATGAAATGGGAGGCACATATGACACAGCTGGAAGCGGCCAAGCAGGGTATCATTACGAAGGAAATGGAGACAGCGGCGCGGGAGGAAGGCGTTTCTGCGGAGTTTATCCGTCAGGGGATCGCGGAGGGCACCATCGTCATTCCTGCCAATAAGTATCATACATCTCTTCATCCCTATGCCATCGGCAAGGGGCTTCGCACGAAGATGAATGTGAATCTGGGGATTTCTGAGGATGTGTGCAATTATGAAACGGAGCAGGCGAAGGCGAAGATGGCCTGGGAGATGAAGGCGGAGGCCATTATGGATCTGTCCTGCTACGGGGAGACGGCGCCTTTCCGGCAGTGGCTGGTGAAGAACAGTCCTGCTGCCATCGGCACGGTGCCCATGTACGATGTGAAAGGCGTGCTTCATAAGGGCCTCAAGGATATGACTGCCGATGACCTTTTCTCCGTGGTGGAGCAGCATGCGAAGGACGGCGTGGATTTCATGACCATTCATGCAGGACTGAACCGGGAGACGGCAAAGCATATTATGAGAAATAAGAGAATCACAAATCTCGTTTCCCGGGGCGGCTCCATTCTTTTTGCCTGGATGTACATGCATGGAAAGGAAAATCCTTTCTATGAGCAGTATGACCGGCTGCTGGAACTCCTGAAGAAATATGATGTCACCCTGTCTCTGGGGGATGGCTGCCGCAGCGGAAGCGGCCACGACTCCACCGACGCCATCCAGATTTCCGAGCTCATCAATCTGGGCGAACTGGTGGTTCGCGCCCGGAAGGCGGGGGTGCAGGTGATGGTGGAAGGACCGGGCCATATGCCGGTGTCTGATATCCGCATGAATGTGGAAATTGCCAAGAAACTCACCCATGGGGCACCGCTCTACGTGCTGGGGCCCATTGTCACCGACGTGGCACCGGGCTATGACCACATTACCGCTGCCATTGGAGGTACCCTGTCCGCGGCCTGCGGCGCCGATTTCCTCTGCTACGTGACGCCGGCGGAACATCTCCGTCTCCCGGATCTGGACGATGTGCATGAAGGCATCGTGGCTTCCAAAATCGCCTGCCATGCGGCAGACCTGGCGAAAGGAGTGAAGGGGGCTGCCCTGTGGGATGAAAAAATGTCCTGGGCCAGAAGAAAGGTGGACTTCAAGGAAATGATTCCCCTGGCCATCGACCCAGCCAAGGCCCGCCGCTACCGGGAAAGCAGCCAGCCGGAGGATGAATTCACCTGTACCATGTGCGGCTCCATGTGCCCCATGAAGACACTGGATGAGATCCTGAACAACAGGAACCCGGAGGATGACCCCTTCAAGAAGGCATAAGGATGCTTTGGAAGTGGTAAAAGATAAATGCCGTTATTGTCTTGCAGCGTAGAGGCGATGGCAGTCAGCTTTTAGTCATTAGCTTTTAGCAATTTGTGCCCGCCTTTCGGGGATGCCGTCTGCGGCCTCCCCATTCCACCACTTCGTGGTCCCCCCCCACCCCCGCAGGCGGGGGTGGGCAAGTTTTAGGGTGCTGCGGCCCCGACTACGCCCCTTGCCATCAGGGCGGGAGAGGGCCGCGCAGTGGGGGGCCGAAGGCAAAGCAGGGCATTGGTAAATGGGACAAATGATAAAGTGTAAATGGTAAAAGAAGAAGGCGCCTTTTCAAAGGGGCGCCTTTTTAGTGAGCTGGGATGCCGCCTGACGGCGGGACCGGAGTCGGGGTCGGGATCGAATAGCCCTGCCGCCCTCCGTCATCCTGAGCTTCAGCGAAGGATCTCGGTAAGTATCCATAGTGTCGTATTTGCTGGTAAATACCAGTCGGCGGGGCGACCGGGATCGGGGTGCCTTGGAGAAATGGAAAATGGTGAACTGTAAATGGTCAATGAAGGAGGCACCGTCGTCATTTCGACGGTCGGTCAGTCGCCAATGGGAAAGCTTCTCTATATTTCCCGTTTCCCCTTGAGGTGGCAAGGGAACTGGATTTGTAGGGGAGCATAGCGACCCGAAAATCCAGTGACACGTTTCCCTATGGGTGAACACCTCGAAGAGGCAAAGGGTGTACGATGGTAAGCACCCTAATGACTCTCACCATCGTTCTACGCAGGCCAACTTCGGCTGACTTGGAGGTCCTATGCAGGATTTCCACAGAGTGGAGAAATCCCACACCCTAATGGCACAAGCATCATGGTGGCAGGAGATTTCGGGGCTCAGAGCCTCAATAGAACAAAAGGCATTATCATCCATAATTACATGCAGCATCGCTCGAAATGACGTAGAGGCGGGAAGCAGACTGTCATTTGGCCAATTTCCGTGAAAATTTATGTATAAAAAAGGGGCTGTGAAAAATGTAAATCATTTTTTCACAGCGCCAATCCTTTCCCTTTGAACCTTTTGAACCCTTTAAGGAAGCGCTGATTAAATCACTGTCTGCTTTTATTCTTGGATTTTTATGCAATGCAAGGAATGGGACGCCGCGAATAGCGAGCTATTTAAGGAGTCCCATGACGAAGCAGTGCATAAAAATTCTTATAAAAGCAGACTCTATGAATTAATCAGTGCTTCCTTAAACCTTGGCCGCGCAGCGGCCTGAACGCTGCTTCTCAAGAACCTTTCGGGCTCTGAACCTCCTGCTGCATACCCTCTTATCATGGTATAATAAGAAAAAAGACAAAGGAGGCGGAGCTATGTTTATATCCCATATGCTGGTGGAGAATTACCGCACGTTTCGTCATGTGGAGCTTCACTTTGACAGCCGGGTGAATTATATCGTAGGGGACAATAATATCGGGAAAAGTAATTTCCTTACCCTCTTGAAGACTCTTACCCATGGATACGGCTTCAGGGAGAATGATTTCCTGGATACGGATCAGCCTATCCGGATACGGCTCACCCTGTCCTCCGAGGATGACGGACTGAAGGATACGGCCCATCTGGAGCTTCGCCAGTGTGTGCGGGAGGTGGTGCCCCGTCTTTATAATCTGGACAACGGGGAGGAGCTGCCTCTGGAGTATACGCGATGCCTCTTTTATATCGACTTTGCGCTGGACGAGGTGCCCAGGAAAATGATTTCCGAAGGGGATATTGCCAGAACCGTTTCTGTTTTTGAGGAGTACCTGTCCGGCGGGCCGAAGGTTATTGAAGAGGTGGAGTCCCTTTTGAACAGCCGGGGATTTCATCTGTCCCTGCCCAGAGAGGACGCCCGCAAGGCTACGCTGGTTCTTTTCAATGAAATTTTCCGCTCCATTGCCATCGGCACGTCCTATGACTCCACCATGAAGCTGATGATTGCAGTGGGCACTTCCCTTCTTATCAAAATGATGAAGAAGAAGGAAAGCAAGGCCATTTCCTTTGAAAATATGATTATCACCGACAGCAGGGGGCGCCGGTTCCTGCCGGTGACAGTGAGTATCGATGAACCGGAGCTTCATCTTCATCCCTATCTGCAGCGGGCCATGCTGGCGTTCTGCCGTTCCATCCTGAATAATGAGGAGCCCTTTTTCCTGAAGATAGTGCAGACCATTCTGGGGGTGGATGGACTGAACGGACAGCTCTTCGTGGTGACCCATTCCACCGACTCCCTGGTGAACGACTACCGGCAGATTATCCGCATTTACTGGGATGATAAGAAAAAGGTGCAGGCCGCCTGCGGTTCTTCCTTCCATTTTGACCGGGAAATCGAAAAACACCTGATCATGCATTTTCCGGAAGTGAAGGAAGCGCTCTACTCCAAGTGCACCATTCTGGTGGAAGGGGAGACGGAGTACGGCTCCTTCGGCTACTTTGCCAAGACACTGGGAGTGAATTTCGACTACCACGGCATCTGCCTCATCAATGCCCGGGGTGAAAGTTCCATTTCAAAAATCGCCCAGCTGGTACGCCGCTTCCACATTCCGGCGGTGTGCCTCTATGACCGGGACGTCATGGGCACCACCAGGCAGTCGCCCTATGTATTCTTCACCGATTTCATCTGCTATGAAATGGACGTGGTGAAGTCCTGTCTGGCCCACAGGGGCCGGAAGGCGCTGGATCAGGTCATTGGAGACATGGAGGACGCAGGGGATGCGGTGAACACGTCCCTCATCAAAAAAGCAGGCGCCAAGCTGGGCCTGCCTAAGGGCTACTATCCTCCGGTGAAGCTGAAAAATATCAATCCAAGAAATCGGGAAGCCCTGGAATTTTACTATTTCGCCTGGCTTTATGGAAATAAGGGGGTCATTATCGGACGATCCCTGGGAAGAAGCCTCACAAAAGAACTGATACCGCCGGCCTTCGCCAGAGTCATAGAGGCCGCCGTGCGGTACGGGGATGGCGAGGAGTAAAACCGGGCAGCTGCGCTTATATTCTTTCTGGGAATCCTTTTCATAAAGGAGCTGATTGACATGAAGAAACAAAAGGGGCAGGATATCATCGAATACGCACTGATGCTGGCTGTTGTAGTGGGCATCGGCTTCGGCCTCTATACCCACGTGGGCATAGGAGATCATATCTCTGCTGTTTTTAACAATGCCGGTAATCTCCTGGAAGAAGTGGGGAAGGGGAAACAGACCACTTTTATTTCTCCCGATGATGCTATTAAGCGGCTGTTTGATGAGCGGTACGGGGGCTCGTCGGATATTCTGGAGAAACCGGCTACGGGAGAGGTAAAAGATATTGCTTTCGACAGTAAAGAAGGACAGGAGCTGGCCAGAAAGCTCAATATACAGACCAAAGAAGGAGACGGCTGGTATGTGAGGATATTCTCTCCCGGCACAACAGTAGTTACCTATTATTCGGCCAGTGATAACGGCGGCGTGACCTTCAGCCAGTTAAAGAATGCTAAACCTGGCGATAAAGAATATCTGACGAAAATATATATTCATGAAGGAATCCACGACGGGTCGGGGAAAGAAACTTATAATACTGCTAATACAGATAGACAGTCTGATGTCGGCCATGTAGAGAGGGATTCCAAGGGTCAGTTTGTGAGCATTTATCCCGGATCCAAATGAGAACTATATGGATATGTAGTAAGGTGGGGACGCTGCAGCCGGGGCCATAAGGCAAAAGGCCAGTCCTGTAACCTTTTGCGTCCCCTTCCCGCCGACCGCTATTTACCGGCAGATGAGTCACTTACGGCAATTACCGAGATCCTTCGCTGCGCTCAGGATGACGTTTGGGGGCGGGAAGGATAGGGTGTAACGTCTTGCGTCCCCTTTAGGGGAAGAGGGCCACGAAGTGGCGA
>ULVN01103959.1_pt1 | contig 14621 bp, 17 predicted proteins | sample 1959491 | NCBI WGS metagenome assembly ULVN01 (sample SAMEA4835787, study PRJEB28245) | human gut metagenome | biome: gut microbiome; material: fecal sample | place: Denmark | collected 2008 | reverse complement strand
TGGGGCAGCAGGTCGAACACATTGGCCGCCACGCAGTCCATGACGCCGTCCAGTCCGTTGCGCCGGGCGTTCTCCGCCGCGCACTGCACCGCGAACTCCGACACGTCCACGGCGGTGACATGGGCCGCACCGCCCCGGGCTGCGTTGAGGGCAAAGGAACCGGTATGGGTGAAGCAGTCCAGCACCGTCCGGCCCTTCGCCAGCCGGGAAACCGCCAGCCGGTTGTATTTCTGGTCCAGAAAGAAGCCGGTCTTCTGCCCGTTCTCAAAGTCCACGGTGTAGGTGATGCCGTTCTCTGTGATATCCACCGTTGTCTCCGCCGGCGGCGTCTCGCCGGGCAGGGGATACCAGCCCTTGTTCTGCTCCATGCCCTCCAGCTCCCGGATGGCCACGTCGTCGCGCTCGTAGATGCCCCGGATGTCCTGACCGTCCTCCCGCAGCACGCGGGCAAGCAGGGGAAACAGCCGGGCCTTGATGCGCTCCATGCCCAGACTCAGGGTCTGGGTCACCAGCACGCTTTCGAACCGGTCCACCGTCAGGCCGGGGAACAGGTCGGCCTCGCCGAAGATCACACGGCAGCACCGGCTGTCCGTTTCGCCCATCACCACCTTGCGGTAGTCCCAGGCGTAGCGGATGCGCCGTTCCCAGAAGGCATCGGAAAAGTCGTCGTTGGCGTTGCGGCTCACCAGCCGCACCCGGATCTTGGAGCGGCTGTTGTAGAACCCGCAGCCCAGCCAGCTGCCCCGGCGGCTCACCACGTCCACCAGACCGCCGTCCTCCGCGCCGCTTTCCACGGCAGTGACCTCACCCTCATAGACCCACGGGTGTCCGCCGGTGAGAGCGGCCTCTCCCTTGGGAGTGATGGTGACCTTGGCATAGGGACGCGCAGCTTTCATGGTACATACCGCCTTTCATTTCGTGGCCACCATCATAACACATCTTCCCCGGATTTTCCATATATTTATAGTACGACGAAATGAAAGGGGAATAAGTATGCCAAGCGTGTATCTGAGTCCAAGCACAGACAGGTATTGCTTGTGTAGTAGTTTTTTGCATTAAAAATTGATGTCGAACTCGATATGCCTATCTGGATACCAACGAATTTCTTTGATGATGATCCTCCAGAATTCGCGCTTTTGCATGGGAGAAAGGGCACCGTACATATCACGCCAGTTATGGGAGAGCAGCTTCTGGATTTGGGGCAGGTTTGAAGGCCGCGGAGGCTGCTGCTTTATTTCGAGTTCATGGATCTTTTCAGTGATGGAAGCATAGTCCTTTTTGTATTCGTCCAATGTGAGCAGTTCGTTGAGATAGAGATGCTTCAAGCGCGACAGCTTTCCGCGCAGTGCATTGATCTCGGAGCGATAGTCCTTCTCCACTACATTTTCCTGTACGGCGGAGAACTCTGCTTTATAGGATTCCAATTTACACTCAACGGTGTCCAGCAGGTATTTTTCCAGCTTTTTTTCACTGATGGAGCGGTTGTTTCCGCACGGTTTACGGCGGCAGAAGTGGTTAGAACAGTTATAGTGAAAGGTCTTATGATCCTGATTCACCTTGCCGCCGATCCGACCGCCGCAGTCGCCACAGACGATAAGGCCGGAAAACAGGTAGATCCGGTTTTCGTCCGTGCGTTTGATGACTTTACGGCGCATGGTCTGGATCTGGTCATACTGTTCTTTTGTTATGTAGGGGGGACACATCCCGTCGACACCGTAGTATACGCCGTAATAGGCTGTGCTGCGGAGCATCTTGTTTGCCCCTTGGTAGGGAATCGTCAGCCCGAACTCCTCGCGGATATAGTCCTGCGTGGCGGAGACGGAGCCGCAGGCCATGTACTTCCTGAAGAATGCATCGACGGCCAACGCGGTCTGCGGATCTTTGACGAATTTTTTGTTTACGATGGTATAGCCAAGGGGCTTATCGCCCGTCAATGCTTCACGGCGAAGGCGTTTGCCCTCATTGATCTTTTTGATACGCTCGCTGGTGCGGTCGGCTTCATCCTGCGCGACAGCCAGCATGATATTGATTTTCAGGCGGCCGGACGCGGTGGTGGTCTCATAGTCCTCATAGATGGTTTTCCACGACACGTTATGGGCTTCCAGAATATCCTGCACCTTGTAGTATTCACCGATATTGCGGAACCAACGATCCAGCTTTGTGACCAGAACGATATCGACTTCATCCCGCCGGACAGCATCCAGCAGGGCCATCATGGCGGGGCGCTTTTCAATCTTCTTACGGGCAGAGAAACCAGCGTCGGCAAAGACGCCCACGATCTTCATGCCGTGCTCCTTGGCGTATCGTTCCAAATCATTCTGCTGGTCGTGGATGGACAGGCCGAATTTCGCCTGCTCCTCGGTGGATACGCGGGGATACAGTGCCGCCCGCATGATCTTTCCGTCAGATATGATATTTTTCTCTGACATTTGACATTCCTTTCTGGGTGTGCTACCATAAAAGGGTAGACTACTCCCCTTGTGGTGAGGTGGATTTGTTCTACGCGACTGCTCCGGTCTTGCACACCGGGGCAGTCTTTTTGTTGGGGAAATTATTTGCTTTTCCGCCCCAAAAGAAAACCTGTTCCAAGGGCAGCAAATAAGACACAGAGTATGGCTGCAGCGACTGTCGGGATTTCCATTAGCACAACGAATCCGATGAGAAAGGAGACTATGAAATACCATTTCTTGAAAGGAATTTTGAATTTTTTCTCCCAGACACCGCTTTCGTCCAACCAAGAGGAGAGGAAAAACAAACCGTAAGCATAAACCAGTGGTGCGAGCTTTGCAAGGATAGACAGCATAAGCACCCTCCATAATTACCAGAACTTACTTGCAGACTTTTTCTCGACACACCTCTACAATTTTTGCGGAGGTGTTATCTATGAATTACAAAGATTACCAATTTTCCCGTAATGCCGCGTGGCGGCTGCTCATCGACTGCGGTATCACTGAACTGCCCATAAAACCGACGCGCATCTGCCGCCAGTTAGGGATTCCGGTGAGAATCGGCACACCACCCAAAGGCTCAGACGGCTGCGCCATCGTGGTGAACGGCGAGCCGATCATCATCCTGTCGGGCGAACCTGCCGTCACGCGGCAGCGGTTTTCGGCCGCACACGAACTGGGCCACATTCTGTTGGGACATCTGGGCCATGTTGATCTGGTCAACCGAGAGCCGTCGCCGCAGGATAGCCCTATCGAGCAGGCGGCCAATGTGTTTGCATCCCGTCTTCTGGCTCCTGCATGTGTCCTTTGGGGCTGTGGCGTGGCATCGGCGGAAGAAATCGGGGCCCTGTGCGATATCGGGCCGCAGGCGGCGGCTTTGCGTTGGCAGCGGATGCAGGAATTGAACCGGCGGAACAAGTTTTTGCTGCATCCTTTGGAGCGGCAGGTGTACGCCCAGTTTCAGGCATACATAGAAACACACCGGCTTAGAGATCGTCCGGCGCCTCCGGAAGTTGGTCAATAAGAGCCTTCAGAGCGGCGGCTTGTTCGTCGCTCAATTTTTTTTCTACAAAAGTGCCGTCACGGCCACGGATAGTCACAACATTGTGATTCTGGGAGAGGAAATCATCCACCAGAATTGTGGACTGATGCTGATAGTTGCGGGGGCGAGAGAATGGAGATGGCTGAGTGTCGAGATCGTCCAGACACATAAGCCACGACGGGGATACATCGAGCGCTTTTGCCAGTGCGGCGATAGTTTCACGCTTCAGGTTAACGACCAAACCAGTTTCATATTTATGAATGGCGGAAAATTTAACACCAAGTTTTTCTGCCAGTTCGGTTTGCGTCATATTCCGAGCTTTGCGTGCTTGTCTAATGCGTTCACCAGTTGTAGCCATGATTTACCTCACAAATGTTCGTTGTCTTGATTATAGCAAAAACTTTTCCAAAATCAAGAACATTTTTCTTGACAAGACAAAAAAGCGTGATAAAATAAAATTGTCCCAAAAAGACAAAGAAAGGAGAATGACTATGAACCCCGATTTGCTCAAGAGTTTTATTGTTCGGAATGCAGATACGCAGGAGGGGCTTGCCAAGGCCCTCGGCATATCTCTGTCCAATCTGAATGCAAAAATTAACGGAACCGGAGCGAGTTTCCGGCAGGCAGAAATTGCAGCAATCAAGTCCCGCTATCATATGAGTGCGGAAGATGTTGATGCTGTTTTTTTTGCCTCGTAATTGTCTTTTTAAGACAATAAAAAGCTGCGGATATGTGTGAACACAGCTCGCACGACGGCAGCAGAACGCGAGAACATCCACCTCACCACAAAAAGGAGATAAGACATGAAAGAGATCAAAGTGAAGCTGACATTCACGGAACCGGTGCTGGGCACCTGCCCCGGTGATCCTGACCTCTACCGTGCGTTTGTGGCCAGAAACTCCCCGGATGCCGCCACCATGGAGGACGAAGTGGCCGCCATCGGTGTGGCCGGCGTGGTAGAGAAGGGCAAGACCGTCTTTCCGAAGCTGGACGATGGGACGCCGTTTTTCTACGACTACCAGATCAAAGGCTTTTTCAAGGACACCTGCGGCGGACTGCGGAAGGTCAAGGGCACCGTGTCCAGCGGCATCAAGGCGTTCAAGAAGGAGGTCGACAAGCTGATCTTCGTGGAGCCACGGAACATCCCCATCCTGTTCGACGGAGAGATGGGGGAGTGTTCCCGCCCGCTGCGGGCGCAGACCATGCAGGGGGAGCGCGTGGGCCTCGCCCTGTCGGAGCAGATCCCCGCCGGCGCGACCTGCGAGTTTACCGTCGTCTGTCTGAGCGATGACCACGAGAAGGCTGTGCGGGAGTGGCTGGACTACGGACGGTTTTCCGGTATGGGTCAGTGGCGGAACTCCGGAAAGGGGCGCTTTCACTGGGAGGAGTTCCGGTAAGGCAACGGTAAGGCTTTGCATCGCAGCGCAAAGCATCGTTTGGCAGAGGTACGGCAGCGTAGTGATCTGCGGAGAAATGCAGGGGATTTGCATAGCCATGTTCCGCCATGCACAGGAAAGCCACCTCACCACAAGGCAAGCGGACACGCAGTGCCCGCATATCGTGTAAACGGAAGGAGTGTTGCGAATGGACTGTTTCAAGGCGGCGCTGGAGTATCTGCTGCAGAAAACGCTGGAAAACAACGGCCTTACCGGAACGGTCATTGTAACAAAAATCGGGCCGGAAGAATCAACAGAGGAGAAAGCGGGGTGATGCCCCGCTGAGGAGGGACAAGCTATGACGTTCACATGGGTACTTACCTACATTGGCGCGGCGTGGCTGGCGACCAGCATCCTTCGGCTGGTGGACAAGCTGGAGGACCATCGGTAATGGAGAGCTATCTCGAATTTCTGCGCTCCAAGATCGTGCTGGCCAGCGAGACGGGCTTTACACTGCCGCCGGAGGAGATCAACCCGGCGCTGAAGCCGCACCAGCGGGATGCTGTTGTGTGGGCGCTGCGAGGCGGCAGGCGGGCGCTGTTTGAGAGCTTCGGTCTCGGCAAGACTGTGCAAGAGCTGGAGTTCTGCCATCAGGCGGTGCGCCATGAGGGCGGCAAGGCCCTGATCGTGCTGCCGCTGGGCGTCCGGCAGGAGTTCACCCGGGACGCGGTGGAGCTGCTGCATTACGCGGCGCCGGAGTACATCACCACCATGGCGGAGGCAGACAGCGCCGCCGGAGATATCTTGATGACCAACTATGAACGGGTGCGGGATGGGGACATTGACCCGACGCAGTTCACGGCCGTGGCGCTGGATGAGGCGTCGGTGCTGCGCTCGTTCGGCAGCAAGACCTACCCAGACATTCCTGCCGAAGTTTCAGGGTGTAAAGTACAAGCTGGTATCTACGGCGACCCCATCGCCCAACCGGTACAAGGAACTGATCCACTACGCCGGGTATCTGGAGATCATGGACACGGGACAGGCCCTGACACGGTTTTTCCAGCGGGACAGCACCAAGGCCAACAACCTGACACTGTACCCCCACAAGGAGGATGAGTTCTGGCTGTGGGTGTCCAGCTGGGCGCTGTTTATCGGAAAACCCTCTGATCTGGGCTACGACGACACCGGCTATGCGCTTCCGCCGCTGGATGTTCGGACGCATATCGTGCGGGGCCGGTACGGCGAGGACACAGACCGGGACGGCCAATTCAAGCTGATGCATGACGCGGCGGTATCACTGGCGGAAGCGTCACGGGAGAAGCGGGAGAGCATTGACGCCCGCGTGGCCGTGGCGAAGGAGATCGTGGACAGTGATCCGGAGGCGCACTTCATCCTGTGGCACGATCTGGAGGCAGAGCGGCACGCCATCTGCAAGACTCTGCCGGACACCGTGGACATCTACGGCAGCATGGACTATGCCGAACGGGAAAAGCGGGTGATCGACTTCTCGGAGGGGCGCTGTCGGCTGTTTGCCACCAAAAAGAGCCTGAGCGGCAGCGGATGCAATTTCCAGCGTCATTGCCACAGGGCAATTTTCATCGGCATTGACTACGAGTTCAACGATTTCATTCAGGCGGTACACCGTATCTACCGCTTTCTCCAGACGAAGCAGGTGGTGATTGACATTATTTACACGGCGGCGGAAGACCCCATTTACCGTGTGCTAATGGAGAAGTGGAAGCAACACGAGTACCTGCAAGGCAAGATGCGGGAGATCGTGCAGAAATACGGCCTGAGCGGTTCCGCCCAGACGGAGCGCATGGCCAGAAGCATAGGAGTGGAGCGCGTGGAAGTGAAAGGCAAAAATTACACGCTGGTGAATAACGACTGCGTGGAGGAAACGGCGAGTATGGCCGAAAACAGCGTGGACATGATCCTGACCTCCATCCCGTTTTCCAACCATTATGAATACACCCCCAGCTATAACGATTTCGGCCACAACGAGGATACCCGTCGGTTCTTTGAGCAGATGGACTATCTCAGCCCCAACCTGCTGCGGGTGCTGAAACCGGGTCGCGTGTTCTGCTGCCACGTTAAGGATCGGGTACTGTTCGGCAACGCCACCGGCATGGGAATGCCCACCATGGAGCCATTCCACGCCATGTGCATCCGGCACTATATGCAGCACGGTTTTGCCTATTTCGGCATGATCACCGTGGTCACGGATGTGGTGCGGGAGAACAACCAGACGTACCGACTGGGCTGGACGGAGCAGTGCAAGGACGGCTCCAAGATGGGCGTAGGTTGTCCAGAATACATTCTTTTGTTCCGGAAGCTGCCCACCGACCGGAGCAAAGCCTACGCCGATGAGCCGGTACATAAGACCAAAGAGGAATATACCCGCGCCCAGTGGCAGATAGACGCCCACGGGTACTGGCGTTCCTCCGGCGACCGGCTGGTGACGAAGGAGGAGATCATGGCCATGGACACCGGCAAGATCCAGGCGGCCTACCGCAAGTATAGTCGCGGCACAGTGTATGACTACGCCGAGCACGTCCGCATGGCAAAGGAACTGGACGAAAACGGAAAGCTGCCCGCCACCTTCATGGTGGTGGCCCCCGGAAGCTGGACGGATGAGGTGTGGGACGATATCAACCGGATGCGTACCCTGAACACCACCCAGAGCCAGCGCCGCCAGCAGCTCCACGTCTGTCCCCTTCAACTGGACATTGTAGACCGCTGCATCAACCGGTACAGCAACCCCGGCGACCTTGTGTATGACCCGTTTGGCGGGATCGGCACGGTACCGCTGGAAGCGGTAAAGGCAGGGCGGAAGGGACTTGCCTGTGAACTGAACAACGGGTATTTCCGTGACGCTGTGGGCTACCTGCAGGAGTTCGAGCGGGAGGACATGAACATTTCCCTGTTCGACCTGATGGGGGAGGTGTCGGGATGAGCGTAAAGCGGAATGTCGTGGACAAGCGGCTGACTCTGTTCCGCACCTGCGGCATCTGCGGTAAGAGCTTCACCACAACGGCGGATACGCCGTGGGTACGTCAGGTACCGCGAGACGGGAAACGGCAGGCCACCACCTACTACTGCTCCACGACCTGCTATCAGGCCAGCTACAAATACAAGGGGTGGTATGACGGGAAAACCGAGGAGCGCCGCCGGGAGAAAGACCGAAGCCGTGACAACCGTGAACGCTGCCGCCGGTACAACGCGGCGCACAGGGAGGCGCGTGCCGCCTACGCCAAAGAACGCAGGCGGAGGAATCCGGGCCTTTGTGCCGCCGACAATGCGTATGCAAGAAAAAAACGCCGCCTGTTGGCGGCTGAGAAAAAGGAGGACGTATGAACACCACACGAGAAGAATCCCAGAGATCCATCATGCAGATGTGCCGCGGAGCCTTTCAGGAGCGCGTGGACTATGAGATGCCGCGCCTGATCGAGAACATCCTCGACCCCAACACGTCTGCCAAGGCCAAGCGCAAGGTGACGATCACGCTGGAGCTTTGTCCCGATGACAGCCGCCAGAACATCGTGGTCAACTGCGCCGTGAAGTCTACGCTGGCCCCCACGCACCCCGCGACCACCATGCTCTATGCCGCCGACAAGGACACGGTCATTGAGATGGCCCCACAGATCCCCGGCCAGATTGCCGTTGACGGCTCGGAGCAGGAAGCACCGGCACACCTGAAACTTGTAAACTGCGGCTAAAAAAGAAAGGAGACATACCATGCTGAAGGAAGCAATTGAGAAAATCGAAGAACTGGCAAAGCCGATCATTCTGGACAGGGATGACCGTACCTACGCCGTGAACAAAGACGGTGAAGCGCAGGAGATTATCCCGGAGGCAGTTTATCAGAGCTGCCTGTCCCTGAACAGTCTGGACGCGCTGGTGCAGATGGTCAAGACGGAAGGAACCTGCGCAGATCGTCCGGACAAGCTCTACCTGTCCGTGAAGGATCACATGACGGTGACGTGCTTCGGCCACCCCCAGCACGACCTGCGGGAGGATCGCATTTTCTACTACGAGGCGGCTGCCAAGGACGTGCCCGGCTGGGACGGCGAAGTGAAGATGCCCTTTGACAGGGCGGCGGTCGCTTTGCAGACGCGCTTTCAGGACGGCGGAGACAGGGGATATGCCCTGACACTGCTGAGTCAGATCACCTGCGGTGCAAAGGTCACCTACAACGACACCGGCATAGCCACCACCGTCGTGACCAACAAGGGCGTTTCGCTCCAGCAGAACAGCACCATCCGTCCGCTGGTGAAGCTGCGGCCTTACCGCACCTTCCAGGAGGTGGATCAGCCGGAGGGACTGTTCCTGATCCGTATTGACGAGCGGGGCATTACCTTTACCGAGGCGGACGGCGGCATGTGGAAGCTGGCGGCCCGCAAGACCATCAAGGCATATCTGGAGGCGGCCCTGAAGGATGATATCGACGCCGGCCGTGTGGTCGTGATGATGTAACAAAAAAGCCGCCCCGCCGGAGCTGGCACTTCGGCGGGGCGGGACTGGCGGCAAAGCCAATCAGATACACGCCCACTATATGGGAGAAAGTGAGAAAAGTCAATGAGAACAACGAAAATCGTTATCAAAAATATGTTCGGCATCAAGGATATGTCACTGGGCGGTGGCTCTGTGGAGATATCCGGCCCCAAAGGAAGCGGGAAAACCTCGGTGCTGGATTCCATCCGCTATGCCCTGACCAACCGCTCTGACAGGGACTATGTTGTGCATCAGGGTGCGGATGAGGGGGAGATCATCATCGAAACGGATTCCGGCCTTTCTGTAGACCGGCGGGCGCTGAGCGCCAAGTCTGCCGGAACGGTGAAGGTGCGGGACGGCTCCATGCTTCAGACGAGGCCTGCGGAGTTCCTGTCGAAGATATTCACACCGCTCCAGTTGAATCCAGTGGAGTTCACGCAGCTGTCGCGGCAGGAGAAGAACCGTGTGATCCTTTCTCTGATCGAATTTCCGTGGGACACCAACTGGATCAGAGAGCAGTTCGGCGAGATCCCGCAGGGCGTGGACTACTCGAAGCACATCCTTGAGGTGCTGGCGGACATTCAGGCGGAGAACGGCATCTATTTCCAGTCGAGGCAGAACCTGAACCGCGATATCCGCAATAAACAGGCATTTATCGCTGACATTGCAAAGGATATTCCGTCCGGCTACGACTATGACCGCTGGAACAGCTACCCTGTCGGCGAAAAGTACCGCGAACTGGAACGCCTGAAGGATCAGAACAGCCGTATCGAGCGGGCCAAGACATTCCGGGACAGCTATGACGCGAAGATGCGCGGGATCACCGGGGAACGGGACGTGGCGCTGGCTGCCATCGACAGGGATATGGCCCGTGAACGCTCCGAACTGACCGGACAGATCGAGCGGCTTCGGGCAGAGATCAGCGCGGCGCAGGAGGAATTGGGTAGTCTGGAGCGCCGGCGGGAGGATCGTGCCGCCGTTGTTCACGCCAAGTATGAGACCGCTGTTGCCAAACTGGAAAAGGATATGGGCACGGCCAGCGAGTATGCGGAGGCTGCACCGGCAGATACTTCCGCCTTGCAGCAGGAGGTGGATACAGCGGAGCGTATGCGGAAGCACCTCAACGAGTACCAGCGCATGACGGCCATGCAGCATGAGGTGGACGCGCTTACGGAGCAGTCGCAGGAGCTGACCAGGAAGATCGAACTGGCGCGGGAACTGCCCGCCAAGATCCTCGAAACAGCAACGATTCCCGTTGAGGGGCTGACGGTAGAGAACGGTGTGCCGCTGATCCACGGCCTGCCCATTTCCAACCTGTCCGACGGTGAGCTGCTGGAGCTGTGCGTGGATATCACGGTCAGCAAGCCGGGTCAGCTTCAGATCATTCTGGTCGACGGCGCGGAACGGCTGGACAAGGAGAGCCGTGACAAGCTGTACGCCAAGTGCAAGGCCAAGGGCTTGCAGCTGATCGCTACCCGCGTAACGGATTCCGACGTATTGGAGGTAACTGAATTATGAGCGAGAAAACTCATTGGAAAAAGATCGTATCTGACCCGAATTTTATCGGGGAAGGTGATTTTCAGGAGGGTGAGGAGAAAGTCCTTACCATCGACCGTGTGAATGCCAGCGAGACTGTGACCACGGCAGAGGGCAAAAGCACTAAGGCTGTACTGCACTGGAGGGAGCCGGGGAATAAGCCCATGATCCTGAACGTGGCGCGCTCCAAGAACATCGAGAAGGTGGCTGGCAGCGGCTATTTTGAGGACTGGCCTGGTGTCTCCGTGCAGCTGTACATCGAGCATGGCATCAAGGCGTTCGGCGAGGTGGTCAGCGCCGTGCGTGTGCGGCCCTTTAAGCCGAGGGTCAAGAAGGAAGCCCCTGTGCCGCCGTGCGCGGACTGCGGCGGCACCATTGAAGCGGCCATGGGCAAGACCCCCGGCTGGCTGGCGGCCTACACCGCCAAGCATTACGGCGTTTCCCTGTGTGCCGCCTGCGCTCAGAAACGCAAGGAGGCGGCATCGTCTCCGGCACCGGAAGCACCGGAGACGCCCGAAGCAGACCCTACCGCAGGCGAGGTCATTGACGGGGAGGTGCTGTAATGGGTCTGCCTATGGTGACGGCGGAGAACTATTTCTCCCCTGAGATGAACATGGCCTACATGGGGGCTACCCAGTTCAAGGCTTTTGACCGATGTGAGGCGGCGGCGCTGGCGGAGCTGCGGGGGGAATACGCCCCCGCAGCCTCCACGGCTATGCTGATCGGAAGCTATGTGGATGCTTACTTCTCTGGAGAGCTGCCGGTGTTTCAGGCACAGCATCCGGAGATCTTCAAGCGGGACGGGAGCCTGAAAGCGGAGTTCGTTCATGCACAGGACGTGATCGCCCGGATGGAGGCGGACGAGCTGTATATGCTGCTGATGTCCGGAAAGAAGCAGGTGATCCTGACCGGCGAGATCGCGGGTGTCCCCTTCAAGGTGAAGATCGACAGCCTGCTGGACGCCGAGACCAGCCGCCGCATTGCGGAACGGTTCCCGGAGACAGCAGAGGTCATGGGGATGTGCGACGGTGCCTTGGTGGATCAGAAGGTCATGCGGGACATGGCCAATGTGTGGTCGGATGAGGAGCGTGCCAAGGTATCCTTTGCCCAGTTTTACGGTTACGACATTCAGGGCGCCATTTATCAGGCCATCGAGGGCCATATGCTGCCGTTCATTCTGGCAGTGGGTACGAAGGAGGACGTGCCGGACATCGGAGCGCTGTACATCCCTGATGCTGAGTTGGCCGCCAAGCTGGCGGAGGTGGAGGATCGTGCCCCGCGATATCAGGCCATCAAGGAGGGGAAGATCGCCCCACGCCGGTGCGGGAAGTGTGCGTACTGCCGGATGACCAAAAAGCTGCGGGGCATCGTGGATTACCGAGAGGTGGGCGAATGCTGAATAAGATCTTCATTATGGGCCGCCTGACCCGTGACCCGGAACTGCGCACCACGAACAGCGGGACATCTGTGGCCAGCTTTTCACTGGCGGTTGACCGGAATTATAAGGGTGCAGACGGTGAAAAGGAGACAGATTTCATTGACTGCGTAGCGTGGCGCTCCACCGCCGAGTTTGCCGCCAAGTATTTCACAAAGGGCCGCATGGCTGTTGTGGAGGGGCGGCTCCAGATCCGTCCGTGGACGGACAAGGAGGGCAATAACCGCCGCAGCGCAGAGGTGATCGTTGACAATATGTATTTCGGCGATTCCAAGCGCGATGGAGATACGGGCGGTGCCAGACCTGCCAGCGGCCCCGTGAATGTGTCAGCCAACGACTGGCAGGAGGTCGATGAGGATGAAGGCGACCTGCCGTTCTGACGCGGCGGCTCAGATCAAAGAAACGCTGACGGCCCGGGAGGTCGTGGAATTTTACGGCTTCACACCGAATAGAGGCGGCTACATTCACTGCCCCTTTCACGCAGGCGACAACAACGGGAGCCTGAAGGTCTATGACGGCGACAGAGGATGGCACTGCTTCGGGTGCAACGCCGGCGGAACGGTCATTGACTTTGTGATGAAGCTGTTCGATATATCCTTCCGGCAGGCGGTACTGCGCATCGACAGCGACTTTGGCCTGCGCCTTACATATGAGCGGCCCGACCCCAAGGCGCGGTCTGCGCTGTTGGAAAAGCGGAGGGAAGAGCAAGCGGAAAAGGCCCGACGCAGTGCAGAATACAGGGTACTGGCGGCAGAGTACAGGCAGTGCTTTGAAACGGTGAAATACTTCCCGCCGGTGCTGTGTGCGGACGGCAGCATCTGGATACATCCTCTGTATCCGGATGCGCTGAAGGCCATGACCGCGCTGGAAGCAAGACTGGACGAGATACTGGAGGCTGGAATTGGATAATAAACGGGAGATCGTACCGAATTGGCGGTACACAGAGGATGACTTTCTGTACACTACGCTGCCCTATGAGGAACTGCAGGAGTATGCAAAAAATCCATTTGTCCACCAGCGCATGGTCGAAGCCATGGCACGGTACGCCGCCGGTGTTGGATTCAAGCAGTTGAAGAAGTTTTACAAAGCATATCTGGCCGGTCTGAAGCAGAGTTCTGCCGGCGGCACGGTCTATGTGGGTGGGAATCCCACCTGCTTTGACGGTCAGCCGATGGAACTGAACGCCGGAGACTGGGAGGCGGATGACAGCGGTATCAGGCGAAACTTCGGCGGCGTGGACTGCGTGGCCTGTCCGCATCCGGTGATGCCGGTGGAACGGCTGGTGAATATCGACACAGGCGAGGAGAAGCTGCGGCTGGCATTCCGCAAGGGCACCATCTGGCGGCGGCACATCGTGGAAAAGAAGGTGCTGGCCAGTGCCAACAAAGTAACGGAATTGGCGGGAATCGGTATCGCCGTCAACAGCGAAACGGCGCGGAATTTTGTCCGCTACATCGGAGATCTGGAGAACCTGAATTATGACATCATACCGGAGCGGAAGAGTATAGGACGGTTCGGCTATATCGCCGGAGAGGGCTTTTCGCCCTATGTGGACGGGTTGATCTTTGACGGCGACGCCAACTTTGCCGCCATGTTCCAGACGGTGCATGAGCGCGGCAGCTTTGAGAAGTGGCGGCAGATGGCCGCAGAGGTACGGGCTATGTCGGTAACGGCAAAGATCGTGCTGGCGGCGTCCTTTGCATCGCCGCTGCTGCAGCCGCTGGGATGCCTGCCATTCTTCGTCCATTTATGGGGCGTGGACAGCGGCACCGGCAAGACGGTAGCCCTGATGGTAGCCGCCAGCGTGTGGGGCGACCCTGCCGTAGGCAGCTACGTCAAGACCTTTGACGGGACGGCAGTTGGTATGGAGAAGACCGCCGCTTTCTTGAACAATCTGCCGCTGTGCCTGGATGAACTGCAGTTGGCCAAGGACGCAAAAGGAAAGACCAACTTTGATGTGTATAGGCTCGCGCAGGGCGTGGGGCGCACACGGGGAAACCGGTCAGGCGGCGTGGACAGGACACCAACGTGGCAAAACTGCATTCTGTCCACGGGGGAAAGCCCCCTGACGGGGCAGGCATCCGGCGCCGGCGCTGTGAACCGTGTGATCGACATCGAGTGCAAGGCCAACAGCGTAGTCATTACGGACGGTATGCGGGTGTCCGGCGCGGTGAAGCGGAACTTCGGCCACGCGGGAAAGGCGTTTGTGGAGAAGCTGTATGCCGCCGGGGACGATGTGCCGCAGGAAATCCATAACAGGTATCAGGTGTTGTTCAAGACGCTGGCGGCGC
>ULVN01097312.1_pt1 | contig 14688 bp, 11 predicted proteins | sample 1959491 | NCBI WGS metagenome assembly ULVN01 (sample SAMEA4835787, study PRJEB28245) | human gut metagenome | biome: gut microbiome; material: fecal sample | place: Denmark | collected 2008 | reverse complement strand
GAGCCGGTCCTTGACCTCATCCCAGAGTGCCGCACCGCGCAGGCTCTTCTCCACGATCTCGTCCAGGCGCTTCTTGTCCGTCAGGCCGTGCACGCGGCAACCATAGGCGACGTTGTCGTAGATGGACATCGGGAACGGGTTCGGGCGTTGGAAGACCATGCCCACGCGCTTGCGCAGGTTGACGAGGTCGACGTCCTTGTCGTAGATATCCCGATCGTCAAGCGTGATCTTGCCGTCAATCTGCACGCCGTCGATGAGATCATTCATGCGGTTGAGCGTGCGCAAGAACGTCGACTTGCCGCAGCCCGACGGCCCGATGAGCGCGACAACCTTGTTTTCCGGCACCTCAAGTGAGACATCAAACAGGGCCTGATGTGTCCCGTAATAGAGATTGAGGTTCTTTGCCTGCATTTTCATGTGCGAGTTCCTCCCAAACAAAAGCATCCCTGCGGGATGCCTGATATTTCATTCCTGAACAATATCATTGTAACCGTTTGGCAGGGATGCTTTGTTGTGGCTATGTTAAGTTTGGGTAAAATAGGTTCTTTTTTCATCTGTATCCTTATTCCTCAAAAGGCTTGCCACAACTGGGTTCTACTCTTCATATCCATTTTGATTGCGCAAGTGCATCACAATCCATCTCAATCCATTTTTATCCATCTTCCCACCGTTTGGTGGGCAATCGGTGGGCAAAACCTGCCTCACGGTGGGCAAGCCCTCCCTCACATCAGTCGTGAGGCACTTCCTTATAATAGAGAAAGACAGCTGTACCATCTCGTACAGCTGTCTTTATTGTATCGGACTTCTTCTGCCTTGTAAAGTCAGGCCGTTGCAGGAGTGCTCGCCTGAGCGCCCAGTGCCTTCGTCAGCACCACCTTGACAACATACACTGTACCCTGCATGACCAGCGGGAGCACAATGCCGTCGCGGATCCGGCACCAGCCTGTCTCGCTCGGTGCCTGCTGCTTGAGTTTGTCCACGAAGTCATCGACTACCATCTCGATTGGCGGCAGGATCTCGTCCAGGATGGCCTGGGAGACTTTTTCCTTGACTTCCTCGGTCACATCGTCTACTTTGAGATACCCCGTGATGCTGTCACGGATGTCCGTCCACTTACTCATGATAATCACTCCTTATCATCAACCTTATATCCTCGGAAATGCTTGCCTGCTTCCATGATTTCCAACAGACCACATTCATACGTCGATGAGTCCTCCTGAAAGTCCTCACCGTCTTCTGCTGCAGGGATACTGAAAGGGCATTCTCCACACGGCATCCCTTTGTAGGAGCACCATTCGGTCAACCTTTCTTCTCCGGTCAAGCATGCTTGATATGACAATGCATGCATCGCATCCACTCCTCATCCATCGCGAAAACAACAGAACGTATGCCAAAGCAGCATCATGTGGCGGCCGCAGATGGTCTGGCGGCCGTCCCATCTGACAGTGCGTGTCATGCCATGCTTATATACACGCAGGATCTCGCCCTCATCTGGGGATTGCCCAATCCACTCATGCCAATCATCCGTCAGCCAATGCTCAAAAGATGGCACATCGTCCAGCCTGATCAGACCGTGCCACTCACCGCGCATGGCTACGCGCTCCATCTTCTCGTGATCTTTCTTTGATATTTTCTTGGGACGCTTCATACGCAATCCAAAAGTTCATAGTCTGTGATACCACGGGCGATCGCTCTTGCAAAATCGTCTTGGCGCGTCTCGAGCAAATCCTCGTCTCCTGGATTGGAGATGAATGCTGTCTCGACTAGACATGCTACCGCATCTGTATTCGTCAGGACGTAAAGCCCATTGACGCCCGGCTCTGCCCCCTTCGTCCCGCGGTCTGTGACTGGCAAGCTGTCCACGATCTGCTTCTGGATACATTTGGCCAGCGTCCGTCCAGCTGTACTCGAGTAGTAGTGCCAGCACTCTGTACCATTGGCATCCGGATCCGGTACCGAGTTACAGTGGATTGAGACGAAGATATCTGCATCCCAGTTGTTCGAAGCTGAGGTAATCTCGTACAAATCATTGCTCTGCAGCATCTCTACCGTGCAGCCGGCAGCTTCCAGATACTTCTGGACCAGTGCGCCGATTTTTGCTGCTACATCCGATTCGCGCAGCCCTGTCACAGGATTGCATGCACCCGGATCCGGTACGCCGCCCGGCGCATGACCGGGATTCAAAAAGACCCTCATTATTTGCACCTTCTTTTTTACTTCACAATCTGCCAATCCTCTGCAAGCATATCTGACTGCGAGGCAAGCCAACCGAGCTGGACACCGGAAGTGCCGACGAACGCGATGGCATGGTTGCCAATAGCATCGTGCTCGGCATTGACAATCTCGCCACACGCATTTTTATAGCTGATGCACATGGCGAGCTCGATATACTGGTGCTTGCCATTCCAGCCACCGCGGCTACACCGTTTCCCGGCTTTCATTGCCTCAATAGCCTGGCCAAAAGACAGCCCTGTGCTGTTGGCAGGCTCATACGTTTTGGCAAAGATATCCGGCTTGCATGGGTACTGCTCACCATTTACGCCTGTGATGATGTAATCACCTACAGACGCATGCAGCGGTCCCTCTAGCGTGTGAACAATCATCTCTTTATCCGTCTGATATGCTTCGATTGTTACTGGCTTCTTTCTGTACTTCATTTCACATCATCCTTTCTGGCGTCAATCGCGCCTTTATAGACATATCCACTCAACCCCCCAGATATACCTGTCAGAATCTCAGTGGGAGCTCCCATCACGATGCCTATCACGAGTGACAGCGACAGACCCGTAATGGCGATCATGTCTGTCGTGATCCGAATCATCTCACATTCAACCTCTTTTCGATGGTATCAAGACGCCGCTCTTGGAGCTTGATAGCTTCTTCCACCAGCGTCAGGCGCTTATCCTGCTCTTGCGACTCGCGTCTCAGTTCATCCATCCAATTCCGCAATTCCTTGATTACCTCCTCGAGCTGCTGCACCGTCATCTTGACTGGCCGGATGACATTATGCGTCACATACGTAACGCCCTTGATACAGGCATAGATGATTCCAATCATGCCGCCGCTTCCAAGCAGACCGATTACGGCAGATGCAGTCTCTAGATTCATAGCATCCTCCTGTTCTCAAAAATACATTGACCCCGCGCGTGCTGTACTTCAAATCCAGATTTCCATTCTAAAAATGTCCGCATGCCATACTCCTAAAATACAATAGACATCTGCTTATCTCATTTCAATGACGGTTCCTGATGGAAAATCATTAAGGGTACTTGGCTCAAAAGAAATGAAGCTGAATATATCTGCTGATACAACAGCATCGCGTTGTATGTCTTTTACACTGCAAAAACAGTTACGGTCAGTTTTTACCCAAATTTGATACTGATAATCTCCGATTTTTATTAACTTCACGACCATAGTATCAGGCACCGTATCTAAATGCCGTATTTCAGCAACTACATTTGTCTCTTTACGACTAAGGAACACTCTATAATTTATCTCTTTATAGGCGTCGAATGACACAGGAGTAGCATATTTGACCGAAAAGCGCATAGACAAATCCATCTTATCTTTAACATCAAATGTACAGAATAAAGAAATCTGATTCCCTGGTATCTTATAACTGGAGAAGCTATATGCCTCTCTTGAGATATGCGAAAGATCATTCAATAAGCATATCGGCAGAAGCGATTCGTTTAACAATCTACTATTTCCGATCCATATATCTCTTCCTTCTAAATTTTCAGGAGAATTGATTACCAGCCGAGCGTAGTCATTAAATAGATATTGTAGATAAAATATTTTTGCATTATATACATTCCGTATATTCCTGATTACATTAAACTGATTCTGTATTGTATAGCAAACTCCATCAAATGGCACAAAATTATCTATAATATATTTCTTTGATGGATCTGCGCTTTCATTTTGACTGAATCCATTATATCGTGATAAATTCAGCGCCGGATATGGCTCATCAGACTTAAGCGTATCATATAATTGGAATTTGTATCCCAGTTTCTGTACAACACGTTTCGGATAATTATCATGGATATCGATTACGCATCCATGCCGAGTATCACGGCTTGCTCTTACCGGCTCGATATGATATGTTCCTGTTTCAAAACTATCCACGCTAGATGTCCACAGATAGTACCCTCCATATGCTCCTTTATTTGTCCTAGGAAGGCATACACCCTGATAATTATCCGCATAAATATAAACTGTATTGCCTCTACAAAACAGTATCGGTCCTTCGACACCCTTGACATACTGTAGCAAAAATGTTTTGACCTCAGAAAATCCTGTCATGGGATTATTCGATTTCAACAGATGGAGATTGCAACCGGAATATCCACCACTTTTCTGTAAAGATTGCTGATGTTCATTCTTTACTAGCATGTAATAATCCCCATTGATTTTTGTCACTGTCGCATCTATGTTATTGTTTGGGACCTTTACTGCATCATCATCGAATTCTGGCAAATCTATTTTTACTGCGTCCGCCCATTTCCCGTCTTCAATATTACCGCACTTGGATACCCAGATGTTGAATGCGGGATATTCTTTTGTGGCTACTCCTACCTTCTCAGTTCCCCATTGCAGCGCGAAATAGATATACGCACTTCCATCATCATCGATGTATAGATCCGGAGCCCATAAAGATTTTCCAGTCCTATCACATACGGTATAAAAATGCTCTTCCCAATCAATCAAATTCCTAGATTTTCTGATACGGAAAGAATAAGCGGCATTCATCGCGTCTACCATATAGAAGCATTGTTTATAATACTTTATAGAGAAATCTCTGCAATTAATTCCAAGATCAATCAGGTCCGCCATATGAGCCCCGTCATGTGAAGTATATAACTTTACATCCGTATTTGCATCACTCTCGAAGAACCCCGCCATAAAAATATCAGGAAGATCCGATTGTGTAATCCGTTCCGCAACAAGCCCATTGTCCAAGCGGATATAGTGATCCTCATCTATGGCACAATCGGTCTTGATGATATGATACGTTTCTCCGCATCCATCTGCTTCGTTATAATAGCCAAGAGTCGTTGCTACCATCTCTGGGAAAAGCTTCCTATCTTGTTTCATATCTGCCACAGTACGATAGGTGATATGCGGATAGGTGTATTTCTTACAGTCATCTACAACCATACGACTACTATTCTCAGCTGTTGTTACCTCATATAAAGGGATGCTATCTTCTGGCAGATCTGGTTTAGATGGATTGCTGGATGCGATGCCTTTGGAAACCATTTCATTGCCAGATTCATCAACATAAATACAATCAATCCGTTTCAATGTATCAAAATATCCAGTTGGATATTTACTGGTAAAATACTGGTTCAATGCATCTGCAATAACATAGCTGCCAGAATCCGCAGGATGGAGTGTATCTGCAAAAACGATTTTGCTGTAGAACGTCTGCGGGATAACCGTTATCGATTCCGATTCATATGCTGAGATGAGCGATGCTTTTCCTGTTGAGTTAAATGGAATCAGTGCGTAAATATCGGCATGTGGATGCATTGCTTTAATCCTACCGACACTTGACTTCACAGCCGTCACATAGTCTGTATCAATATCGGTTGCAGATTTTCCATCATTGGTGCCCAGCTCGAGAATTACAATATCAGCATTCGTGACCGGTGCCGCATGCCCTTTATCGATGTAGTTGATATAGGACGGGTCAGCGGATACAGCTGGATACGTATTTGCCGCTTTTGTATAGCCGATCCCACCGATACCGACCGGCGTAATGTCAGCAGTAAGTTTATCCGCGAGGATATTCCACCACGTTTTATCCGAAGCACTATAATTGCCATACGTCGTATTATATCCTTCCGTGATGGAGTCACCGTATACCACGATACTTCTCTTGTATTTATATGCTGGAAAGACCATGCCACCAGCTTCGACGGTTATATCGGACACAGTAAGCAGGTTATTTCCTTCCCAACTCTGTATGGATGACGTAAAGACCATCTTGATTGTATGCGACTTGGCGCGGGAAAGGCCTGTGATAGTAACACTTTCATTAGAAGGCGATACTTTATACTGAAAATCATCGACCTTATAGGCCACACGAGTAGCACCTTTGCAAGAGACTACAACCTTGTTTGTCCCTGTTACGACAAAACGCATGCTAGATCCAGTATAACCAGTCTGCACACTATCGCCATTCTTCAGCCATCGACCAATAAATAAAGCTTGATCATCTACACTCATATCTGATTCCTCCTATCTCAGACCGTCACAGCATCAATCGTAAAAGTTCTAGATTGCAGTTCTTTTCTCGTTCCATTGTGTAAATGCACAACACCATCAGAAATGATTGCTCGATTGCTAGTCGTACGGATATCGCAGCCGCTGACGATGCCGTAGCCGGTGGATTCGGCGAGGTATTCGTTGAGGCCAGGGTAGCGTTTGGCGTGAACTTCTTCCCAGGGACGATCATTGGCACCGATAGCGTTGGTCTGGCTACCGGCTGGTGGGGCGATGATGTATTTTTCCATGGTAGTAACCTCCGTTTTTCTACGTATTCTCTAAGCAGCTTGCACTTCACGCCGAGCGAATCGGGACGATGTAGCCTTCTGTATCAAGGGTCCAAAAGCCGCTGTAGGTCGGTGCTTCGGTGGGCACGATGTAACCTGCCTCATCGATGCAAAAGAAGTTGTCGCCGACGTAGGTGTTAACTCGCGTCCAGTATGCCGCATCAGTCGGCAGGATGTCGGTACTGTCGGCGATGGCTCGATACGTGTTACCATCGGTGTAGGTCACGATATCGCCGGCCTTGTAGGCAGCAGTTTCCTGCCACTCTGGAGCGCTGTATACGGCCGCCGAGAGCGCCGCATTCTCAGCGACACGGGCATTGGCTGCAGCCGTCTCATTCCAGCCTGCAGAGACGGCCGCACTCTCCTGCGCCGCTTTGGCGGAAGCCGCGGCGTCTTCTGCCTGCTGATGCGATTCGACAGCCGATGCCGCGGCTTCCAAGGCTTTCTTCAAGGCGGTCTTGGCGTTGTTGTCGATTTCCTTCATGTACTCGACGAAGGTCTTTGCGCCGCTGATGCTGTTCTTGATACTGCGGTCTATCTGCTCCTTGAGTTCCTGCACGATGTAGGTCAGCTTGTCCGGCATCCGTTCGATTGTCTTGAGTGGATATTTCCGGCCCAGGTTGGTCAGCTGTGTCAGTGGAGTCTCGCGATAGATGACGAGCTTCTGGCGATTGCTCAGGACAGAAGGACGGTCTGCTTCCGCCGGCTCCTGTCCTGGCACATATCCGGGATAGTGGACCGTCTTCGCGGTGGCATCGACGTAGTAGTCCTTGGTCAGGACCTCCTCCTGATCAGCATCCGCATCATAGAGCAGCACATGCACATCTGCTGCATCGGCAAAGTCAAATGCGAACGAGAATACGGTTGTCTTGCCATCTCCATCGTAGATGACCTTGGTCACGATGTTGTCGACCATCTTCATTCCTCCTTGCATATTCTTGCAGATACGTAAAAAGCCCCGCGTCATATGACGTGAGACTTTTCTTACTATGCTCTTATCTTACCACGCTAGGGCAGGAATAACGTGCTGCCCTTTTTATCTTTTCTTTTTCTTCTTTTTCTTCTCGGACTCATCTTTCTTGGGGCGTTTTGGGATGTCGCGCTCGACTGGCTTCTTGTCGAAGACAACGGACCAGATGATGTTCTTCCAGTCGTCATCGTAGCGGTTGTCGCTATCGTTTAGGTACTGCATCGTGCCGGTGATGGCGTCGGTCATGGTCGAGGTGATGCCGGTCCTGGCGGCCGTCAGGGAGCTCAGGGCGTTGAGGCCGTGGCGGGCAATCTCGCTGTTGGTGATATGCTTGACCGGCTGACGGTATTTGGCATCCTCCTCGAGCTTCTTGAGATACTCCCGGCGAGCCTTGCCCTTTTTCTTTTTCAGTTTCTCTGCTTCAGTCTGGTGACGCTTGGCTTCCTGCGCGTCGATGGCCATGTTGTGGCTGCTCTTCTTGGCCATGAGGTCGATAGTCTTAGATACCTCCTCGAAAGCCCTGCCGCCTACGGAGAACGGCGAAGCACTACGGCCATATGTCGTGCCGTCAAAGATGGCCGCGATGGCGAAGTTGACAACGTCACGGATGAATGGAAAGCCGCCCGCCGCCGTCGAAAGTAAATTCTTTGCGTACGTGTTGAAGAATCTCTGGCCAAGCGGAATCTCAACCTTCTCGCTCTTCCCAGTCTGCGGATTGATGACCGTACGGAAGCGGTCTTTATCATCGTCGCCGTCGAGCCCCAGCGCAAACTTGATGCTGATCCCGATGAGCGTCATGATGACGAGACGATACATGACCGACTTTGCAAACGGTGCCCATCGTCCAATAAACGACGGATTCGTGCGAATCGTGCGTGACGGTAATTCGCCAGGATGGCATTGAACTGCGTGTTGAAGAAGCTGTAGAACGTCGTTGCAAGTTTCAGGAAGGCATTCTTGTTGCGCTGCAGAGACGACTGATCCATCGTCCGGCCGCTGCCAAACGTGTCGCGAATGGCCTTGTCGGCCTCCATGACAGACCGACGCTCAGCTTCCTGCAGCATCTCTTCGTCCGTGTAGATAGGCAAGTCCATTGCATCGTGCAAATCCTGCTCAGCCTTGATGAGTTCCTTCTTTATCTCCTTGATCTTGGCCGCTTCTTCCTTCGTCATCTGCTCCATCGTGGCATCGCTGTGCACGGCAAACGGCGATTGCTGTGCCGCTGCACGGTCCTGTTCATCCGTGCTATGGCGGCGCTCCATGTCCATTCTGATGTCGCTGACCTTCTGAGACTGACTGATGATGTCAGCCTTCAGCTGCTCGACGCGCTGTTGGGTTTCCAGAACCCTCTGCTGGTGTGCGGCATTCTCCTTGCGAATGGCCGCAAGATTGCCGCTGTAAGCATCACGGTACGACTGCACCCAGAGCGGCGCAGAGAGTGCCAAATCCGAGTAAAGCATCAAATCATAGGCATGGTTGCGAATCAGCTCAAAGACACGATGGTCGGCGTCGAAGAGGCCAGGCTGGCTGCGGATATCGCGATCCAGGGAATTGATGCGGTCCTGCATAAAGGCCGACCGCTTCAGGAGCTTTGCCGATTCTTTCGGGTGAGCATAAAAAGATGTGATTGCGGCCATCGTATGCAGACTGCCCAGTTTCTCCATGACCGGCGCAATGTTCGAGATGTTCTCGACAACCGGCCAGATGCGGTAGCCCATGATGGCCATGACCGAATTGCTGCGCAGCCAGTTCAGGCCGCGTTCCAGCATGTTGGCTGCCTGGTTGTTGTTGTCTTTCACAACTTGCCAGACGTCCGTCGTCCACTGCTTCAGTATGGTGTGGTACTCACGCCCCAGCGTGTTCGCCACATGCGCTTCAAAATCTGGATGATTGACCAGTCGGAAGACATCCCGAGCCGCCAAGCGGAAGGCGATGTTGTGGATGACAGACTGGACATGCTCAGGGATGACACGGAACTCGAGCAAGAGCGGCCGGCTGATGTCGTACTCCGAACGCGCTTTGGTAAATCCTCGGCCCGTGCCAAGGACCATTGCGCCGGACATGCTTTGCTTGGCAATCTCATTGGCGTCCTGATCGGCTGCGCGGCTGGACTTTTTCGGATTGTACGAAAGTGGATAGTATCCACCCTTCATCTTCAAAGTTGTCTTCTTGCCATTCTCCGTGACGGTCACATCAAATGGCTTTGCTTCTACCTTTTCCAGGCGGACACCATTCAGGTTTTCTTCCACCTTCACAGTATCATCCCAGTAGGTGTTGATATGGTCCCAGATATCCTGTACGAGCTGCCAGTCTTTAGCAGTCATATGCTCTTCTACAAAGCTCACTACGTCTGCTTCGGCAATGCCCAGGCCGCCAATCAGGCGCTGCCGATTCGTCTCGTTGCCGAGATTCAGTGCCATGCACAGGATATTTTCCTTTGACATGAGTTCCTTGCCATCAGCTGTTCTGAGCGTGTACTTTGCGTCCTTCCAGTGACGACGTTCCGAGTGCGAGTAGCCGGACAGGATGGTCTGCAGGTCAGTCAGCTCCTGCTTGACCATGCGGCTCTCTTTCTCAGCTGCCCGCTCATAAATGCCATAGATGTACCGATGGGCCTTCTTGCCCAATGCGTTCAGGATCTCCTCCGGCTTGATAATGGCGGCCAAGCCTTCCTGGCCATATCGTGCCAGGCCTTCACCAACAAACGGAATCTTTGCCAAGGCATCGTTCCAGCCCATGCCGCCCGTGTCTTCTTGTACACGGTGGCGGTTGACACCGATCTTGCGGGCATCCGCTTCATTGTCGCTGATGATTTCCTGTACAATCTCGTCAATCGTCCGCCCGCCGATGGTCTTCATCTTGAATTTATCACGACCGGTCGTGTAGAGGATGGTCAGCGCTTCAACGCATTCTTCCAGCTGGCCGACGTTGAGATCCTGGTAGCCGCGGAAGTCCTCGCCCTGCTTCTCAATCTTGAAAATCTCCTCTGGTGTGTACTGGCTGTCCAGACTCTCCTGCAGGCGGCTGAACATCGTGTGCAAATCTGTTATTTCTTCGCCTTCACCCAGCTTGGCATCCGTGCGTGTCAGGCGCAACAGATAGGATAGATGGCGTAGCCAGTAGCGTTCCTCGCGCGGCAGACGTACCGACTTGGCCTGCAGCATGCGCTTGGCTTTATTAAGGCTGGCCTGCACTCGCTTCTGCATCTGGCGGGCTTCATTCGCCATGGCCATTGCATACGCCTGCCGCTGCTGGGCCATCATCGCGCTGTCCCAGTTCTTGCCGCGAATGGCCGGCTGGACCGTCCTGGCCCACTTCTTCGCTTCTCGCGTATACAGTGATACGCTGCACGATTCGTGGATAGGCTTGGCAAGGATAGCACGTCTCGCCAGCTCGCGATAGACTTTCATCTTGCCCTCATTGGCCTCGAGAACAGCCTTCTCGTTGGCCTTGTCGGTCCGCGCCTCCTCTTTTATTTCCTGCATCGTCTTCTGCAGGTCTTTCTTCGTTGCGGCATGAATCATGCGCTGGATGGTCTGATAATCCTCCGGCCGCCACTTTGCCGAGAAGCGCAGTTTGTTGATGGCCTTCATGAGCTCCTTGACTGCGCTCGAATCCTTGTCGAGCTTCAGGTCGAGATCCTCCGGCAAGTCCTTGATGCGTTCTTCGACGGACCGCATGGCGCGTTCCGTCTTCGTCGTGATGTTCTTGACGAGTGCCTGCTTCTTGGCAAAAGCCGTTGCTTTCAATGCCTCGAGTTTTGCACGATACTCGCTCGACTCCATGGCTTCCGTCACAGCCTGCTCTGAGAGATGGCTCTCGGTCAGCTCCCGATCCAGCTCCTGTGCATAGGCATCCATGTGTTCCTTCAGCAGGTCATCCAGTGCTGGCGCATTCTTGAGCTCTTCTTCAAAGGCTTCTACACTCGGATACCAGTTCAGCACGATAGACGTATCGCCGCCGCTGGCGAGCACGGCCTGCTCGGCCAGGTAAACAGTCTCGTTCTGTAGCTCCTTGCGGAATATCTCCCGTTCATGCTGCATACGGCGCTGGAATTCATGCTCTTTTTCTTCCGTCAAGTCTTTCATGACCCGTTTCTGCAGCTGCTCCTTGGCTTCTGCTGTCGCTTCTTCCTGCCAGCGCTTGTAGGTCTCTTCCTCGGACTCGTCGAGCAGCTTCTCGCCACCCGCCTTCGTGACATCGCGGTAACGGTCGTCAAGCGCCATCTCGTCAATCTCTTCTTCGGTGGCGATCATGCGATCCATGATGCGGCGCACCTGCAGGCTTGGCTTCGCACCGTCGCCGATGACAGCCCGATAGATGTGGATCAAGAAGGAACGGAACTTGCGGAACACGGCGCGGAGCCCTTTGGCCGGTGCATGGCCATCATGCAGATACATCTCAAAGGCACGAGCAAAGCGCTCCTGTTCCCAGATGCGCTTGAGCTTCTCAGCTTCTTCGATGTCCTGATGTTCCTCGGCATCGATAATCTGCTGCTCCCTCTGTCGGAACTCTTTCTCCCACGGTGTATTTTTATACTGCTGGGCATCGCCCTTCTTCCAGGATGCCCAGTCCTTCACGACCTCCAGCTCTTTCGCTGATATATCATCGATGACCGCCAGGTCCTCGAGATCCATCAAGAACATGTGGCCCATCTCATGCAGGAAGGTGGACTCGTCCGCACTCTCAAAGAGCGAGATGATACGCTGCCCATTCGACATCTGCGCGATAGAGCCATGTGTTCCATTGGCACTCTGCATCATGGATTCGTTGATGTCTTGTCCTTGATACATAGCTGGATTTGATTTTTTTAGTTTGACAAGATCTTTTTCCGTTGGTATACTTGAGAAAAAAGAACTGCCGATGGATAATCCTTCGAGCGCTTGGTGCTCAGTATGCGTCTTTATCCATTCGGTGGTTCTTTTTTTATTGCTGTACAATACATCTCCCATCATCAAACGCTTCTGGAACCATACCGGGTTCTTTTTCCCAAAGAACGTCTTTACCAAATAGGTATTATTCTTTTTTTCAAACGTGATTGGAACGACAATTGTATTCCCATTGTTATCTTGCAGGTCAATAACAACCACCACTTCTTGCGGAATCAGCTCTTGATGCTCATTGCGGTTCTTCAATATCATGATGGGGTCTGCAATTTTTTGGGGGAGCTGCTTTAGAATCTGTGCATCAATCTCACCAGCATGTCCGTGACTGACTCCCTGTACTTCTTTTGTCAACAGGACTTTTCTGAGAATACTACCGGCTATCTTCAGCGGGGTTCCCGGTTCCATCGAATAGCCATCCTCTTGTATCAATCCGAATACCAATGGCATATCCATAATTCGAACCAGTGTTCCTCTTGATAACTTTCCTTCCAGAAAATCGTCAACTGATTTTTCCCATGCGGCCTGTGCAGTTTTTAACTTTTCGTCTGCCTTCGCTGCTTCGTTTTGCCATAACTGATTGAGAATACCTTCCTTTCTTGTTCCTTCTCTCAGCCCATACCGCTCCCGCATGTAGTCGAGGGCGGTATATTTTTTGCCGGTCTTCTTGCTGATGATGTCGGCCACGATGTCGGCATGGCGGGCAAAGAGGATGGCATCTAGGCGGGCAGCGCGGGCTGTGCGGCCGCCGTCGATGTCAACGTTCGTGAGCTGATCCCGGATAGTCCGATACACCTGGAAGCCTTCTTTTGTGAGGCCCTGCGTCAGTTCCATCTCGACGCCATTCAGGGATTTCATCGTGCCCTTGATATCCTCGAGGTACTCGATCTCGGTGCGCAGCCCATCGATTTCCGGTTTGATGGCAGCCATGGCCTGATGTTCTTCTTCCGTCGTCGGTATCCAGCCTTCGAGTTTCGGTGCAGACGGGTCTCCTGTGATGACCGCTACGGCCATATCTTCAAGTTCCTTCTGCGTCGGCTGCCGACCGAACGTTTTGTAAAAATTCCGATACCACTCATCGTTCTCGGTAAAGCGCTGCGTCTTCTTGTTGCCCTGCTCGTCTTCGACCTCCATGAGCTGGCCGCCCTTGCCCATGCCATCGCGCAGGCGTTCCAGCACGGGGCCGATGAGTTCCTGCAGACGGTCCTGACGCTCTTTCATAGCGGCCGACCAGCCCCTTGCTGGATTGGCCGGATCGCTGTAGATGGCCACGGCAGCCATATCGCGCATGGCCTGCTCTTCTGCCGAGCTCTTCTCGTGCAGCGGGAAGTACTGATCGAGTACGGTGTTGATGAGCTCGACCTGCTTGTCGATGGACCGCTGCTGCCTTTTCTGCATGTCTTCGAGAATGGTCTTGGCATCCCGCTGCATGCGGGCCATGCTGTCGGCCTCCGGTGAGAAGGAGACGTTCTGCAAGAACTCCGGGCTCGTGCCTGCCTGCAGGAACTGCTCGGTCGGCACAAGGATCTGGCCCTTCTCCTCGATGGCCGTCTGCAAGGCGTCGTTCGAGATGCCTGCCGTCTTGGCTACGGCCTTGAGATTCTCGAGTCCGCCTTCCTGCTGCATGGCCATCTCTGTGTCGATATAGACCTCGGGATAGTCCGTATTCTTGAGCTGCTCGCGAAGGATCTTCTTCTGAACATCTGGAGCCTTTTCCTTGAGGTTGCCCTTATCGATAGCCTGCTGCAGCTGCTCGAGCATGACGGTGCCGGTGTAGGTCTTGCGGGCATTCTCGCCATACGTCGCCTCGAACTTTGCCAGATGACGCATGGCTGCCGTCTGCCGGAAGCCGGACGATACTGTGCCACCCGCAGCGCCGAGCAGGCCGAAGCCCAGTGAGCCAGGAATGGCCTGCAGGGTGCTCTTGCCTGCCCGCTCCAGGATCTCGCCTGGACCGTAGATCTTGTTGCTCGTATCGCCAGTATTCCACTCCATGCCATTGTGAACCATGTCGTCTGAGATGGACTGCAGGCCTTCCTCACCTGCCTCTGAGGCCGTGATCTTGAGGACATCGCCTGCCCGGTCTTTGATGGCGTTCAGCACCTTCTCGCGCGTCAGCATCCTTGAGCCTGTCTGCTCGATGATGTCGCCGAAGACTTTCCGCGCATGCGGTGCACCGGCCAGTGCTCGCGTCACGACGCCAAAGTTCGCCAGCTCGATGCCCGCATTGAGCGAGCCGCCTAGCATGGCCCAGCCAGCTGCTTGGTTCTCC
>ULVN01075378.1_pt1 | contig 14728 bp, 14 predicted proteins | sample 1959491 | NCBI WGS metagenome assembly ULVN01 (sample SAMEA4835787, study PRJEB28245) | human gut metagenome | biome: gut microbiome; material: fecal sample | place: Denmark | collected 2008 | reverse complement strand
GGAGCCGGTGCTGCTGCTGGAGCCGGAGCTGCTTTCGGAGCTGCTGCCGGAGCCGGTGCTGCTGCTGCAGCGCCGTCATCTTTAACTACTACATCGTAATCCTGGCCGTTAACTGTTACAGTAAATTTTCTCATTGTCTTTCCTCCTAAATGATTGTACTTTCAACTTTCAATTAGAACTGCTGATTACCGGAAACGCCTGCAATGCGGGCTGCGGTGGTCCAGCCGGTTCTAGCTGCCGGGCGGATGGAGACGATTTCGCCGCCACCCATAGCAACGATAGCAGCAGCAATAGCTGCTACGACTGCACCATTGTCAGCAGCTTTAGGAGCTGCTGCAGGAGCTGCAGCTGCTCTCTTAGGAGCTGCGGCCGGTGCCGGTGCTGCGGACTGATTGAGAGATGAACGTACCTGCCAGATCATGATCAGGGCAATTACTGCAACAACGGCAGCAAATACCGCGATATACATAACTGTACTGTTATCCATCTGTACCCATCCTTTCAATTAGAGTATTTAAGCGGCAAATATTAGAGCGGAATGTTTCCGTGTTTCTTTGCCGGGTGTACTTCGTGCTTGGAAGCAAGCATCTTCAGTGCATTGATGATTGTCGGACGAGTATTTCTTGGATCGATAACTGCGTCTACATAGCCGCGTTCTGCAGCTTTGTAAGGAGTAGCGAATTCTTCCACATATTCCTTTGTGCGCTGTTCTTTGTTCGGATCTTTCTTGAAGATGATGTTAGCTGCGCCTGCAGGTCCCATAACAGCGATTTCAGCGGTCGGCCAAGCGAATACCTGGTCAGCGCCCTGTTCACGGGAGCACATAGCAATGTAGGAGCCGCCGTATGCTTTACGGAGGATCATGGTGATCTTCGGAACGGTAGCTTCGCAGTAAGCGAACAGCATCTTAGCGCCGTGACGAATTACGCCGGCATATTCCTGCTGTTTGCCGGGCAGGAAGCCTGGTACGTCGACGATGTTAAGAACCGGAATATTGAAGCAGTCGCAGAAACGAATGAAACGAGCTGCTTTATCGGATGCGTTGTAGTCAAGGCAGCCTGCCATGAATGCCGGCTGGTTAGCAATGATACCAACAGTCTGTCCGTCCATACGAGCGAAGCAGGTGATGATGTTCTTTGCGAATTCCTTAGCTACATCGTAGAATTCGCCATTATCTACAACGGACTTGATAACATCGTACATGTTATATGGAGCGTTGGAGTTTTCCGGCATAATGCTGTCGAGAGCCGGATCGGTTCTGGTGGGATCATCACCGGTTTCTACGATAGGAGCATCTTCCATGTTGTTGGAAGGCAGGAAGGAGAGCAGGTAACGAATCTGTTTAATGCAGTCTTCGTCGTTTTCAGCTGCGAACTGAGCTACACCGGAAGTACGGTTGTGGGTCATTGCGCCGCCGAGTGCTTCAGCTGTAATCTTTTCGCCTGTTACGGATTCTACTACAGCCGGGCCGGTCAGGAACATCTGAGATGTTTTCTTAACCATGTAAATGAAGTCGGTCAGAGCCGGGGAGTATACAGCGCCGCCTGCAGATGGTCCCATGATTGCAGAAATCTGAGGAATAACGCCGGATGCAATGGTGTTGCACCAGAAAATCTTGCCGTAGCCGGAGAGGGCATCGACAGCTTCCTGAATACGAGCTCCGCCGGAATCGTTCAGGCCTACGCAAGGTGCACCGACTTTCAGAGCCAGTTCATTTACGTGAACGATCTTAGCTGCATGCATTTCACCAAGGGAGCCGCCTTCTACGGTGAAGTCCTGAGCGAATGCAAATACAAGTCTTCCGTCAACAGTGCCGTAACCTGTTACTACGCCTTCACCAGGGAGATCTTTCTTTTCCTGGCCGAAGTTGTGGCAGCGGGATTTTACAAGGGCATTGACTTCTACGAAAGTGCCTTCATCAAACAGAAGAGCAAGTCTTTCACGAGCAGTCAGTTTGCCTTTTGCATGCTGTTTTTCAACACGTTTTTCGCCACCCATAGCCTCTACATGAGCGAGGTTTTTATGGAGAAGTTCAATTCTTTCTTCAACAGTTGCCATTCTTACACCTCCAAAAATTTTAGGGTCCCCCACAGGGGGGATGACTTACCCGAATGGGCAAGTCATATGCCATCGTTCAAATTATTTCTTGAAGGATGGGCCGCCGGGGCGTTCTGTCAGTTCAAGCAGAAGGCCAGTTGCCTTTGGATGCAAGAATGCAATATGACAGCCGCCTGCACCAACACGGAACTTCTTGTCGATGAGCGGAACTTCTTTAGCCTGCAGATCAGCCAGAGCAGCTTCGATGTCATCTACACGAAGAGCAACATGCTGGAAGCCGTTCTTGCCGCCATTAGCCTTTTCAATGAAACGAGCAATCGGGCCGTCCGGAGTGGTGGAACCCAGGAATTCGAGTTCGCAAGCTTCGGTCTGAGCGGATGGTTTGAAGAAGCTTGTGGTTACATGCTGTTCTTCAACGGTTTCATCCGGCAGAGAAGGTTCAAGTCCGAAAATGTCTTTCATCTGCTGTTTAATCTTTGCGAGATCTTTAACAGCTACGCCAACATGATCGACAGTTAAAACTTTGAATGCCATAATAACTCCTCCTTTAAAATTATTTGAATATTTTGCCCACAATGGAATCAACGACTGTAAACGGATCAGTTTTCCGTTCAAAGACCTGTTCCACGTAGTCAGTAAATTCACCCGTCTTGGAGATATTTTCCTCAATATGACGGGAAATGCGGTCGTGAATCATCTCAAGCATTTCGGAGCGAGCCCGGTCACGTCTTCTTTCTTCAAGAACGCCGGATTCTTCCAGGTACTTGCGGTGATCACCCAGAGCTGCTACTACATCATCTACACCCTGGTCTTTGTTCGCAATCGTCCTTTCAATCGGTGGACGCCAGTTCTGGGCTTCGCCCAGATCGAGCATCATTTCGATTTCTACATTCAGACGATCTGCGCCGTCACGGTCGCATTTATTGATGACGAATACATCACCAATTTCGAGGATACCTGCTTTAATAGCCTGAATATCGTCACCAAGTCCAGGTACGAGCACAACAAGTGTTGTATCCGCATTTTTGACGATATCGACTTCTGACTGTCCTACGCCTACTGTTTCGATGAAAATAACATCGAGACCGAAAGCATCCATCAGTTTTACCGCATCAGCTGTCTTGCGGGAAAGTCCGCCGAGACTGCCGCGCGTGCCCATACTACGGATATAAACACCCTTATCCAAGGTCAGGTCGTTCATTCTGATACGGTCGCCAAGGATGGCGCCGCCGGAGAACGGACTGGTAGGATCGACTGCTACGATACCTACGGTCTTACCCTGAGCACGGTATTTCTTGATCAGGGCATCTGACAGTGTGCTCTTACCCGCACCAGGTGCACCAGTGATACCGATGACCTGTGCACGACCGGTATGATGATAGATATCTTTCATGATATCTTCAAAACCATCCCGTTCGTCTTCAACGATGGTAATTGCTCTCGCTAAGGCACGTCTGTTTCCATTCCAAAAATCTTTCATTGAGAATTCCATGGATACACCGCCTTTTCGAAGAGTAAAGAGAAATAAGATAGTTGCAAGGGGCTGGAGGCAGTCCCCCAGTCCCTAGCAGCTAAATTACCAAAGCGCTAATGATAAACAGCGGTCAGCTGATTATTTATTAACGTTTTCTTTAATGAAGTCAATAACTTTCTTTGTTGGGGTGCCAGGTGTGAAGATAGCTTTTACGCCAGCTTTTTCGAGGCCCGGGATATCGTCTTCGGGGATTACGCCGCCGCCGATAACCAGTACGTCGCCCATTCCTTTAGCCTTCAGTGCTTCTACAACTTCCGGGAAGAGGGTGTTGTGAGCGCCGGAGAGCAGGGACAGAGCTACTACATCAACGTCTTCTGCGTCTGCTGCTTCAACAATCTGTTCTACAGTCTGACGAAGACCGGTGTAAATAACTTCCATGCCTGCGTCGCGAAGTGCACGGGCAATAACTTTTGCACCACGATCGTGTCCATCAAGACCCGGTTTAGCTACGAGTACTCTGATACGTTTGTCTGCCATTGTAAATTACCTCCAGAAATATGTTGAGTAATGTAATATTCTCTTGCTTCAGGCTACCCTAAGATTAAAGGGTGTTGTGCGGTTTGTATTCGCCGAATACTTTACGGAGAACGCCGCAGATTTCGCCTTCGGTGCAGTATGCACGTACGCAGTCGAGGATGACTGGCATAAGGTTAACATGGTCTGGGCCTTCAGCCGGAGTCTGAGCTGCTTTTTCAAGTTTAGCCAGTTCTTCAGCAACTTTAGCCTGGTCACGGTTTGCCTTATCCTGAGCGAGCTGAGCTTTCTTCTTTTCGCCAACGGATGCATCAATCTTCAGCAGGCCGGTAACCGGTGGTTCTTCCATGGTGAACTTGTTGACGCCAACGATTGTTCTTTCGCCGGATTCAACAGCCATCTGCCAAGCATAAGCGGAGTCCTGAATTTCTTTCTGGATGTAGCCTTTATCAATAGCTTCTACAGCGCCGCCCATTTCATCAATCTTCTTGATGTACTGCATAACTTCTTCTTCGATAGCGTTGGTCATTGCTTCAACATAGTAGGAGCCGCCGAGCGGGTCAACTACGTCAGCCAGGCCGGATTCGTAAGCTACGATCTGCTGGGTACGCAGAGCGATGGTTACGGATTCAGTGGTCGGAAGAGCCAGTGCTTCATCGCGGGAGTTGGTGTGCAGGGACTGGGTGCCGCCCATAACTGCTGCTGCGGTCTGGAGAGCAACACGGATGATGTTGTTGTTCGGCTGCTGAGCGGTCAGCATGGAGCCTGCGGTCTGGGTGTGGAAACGGAGTTTCAGGGACTTCGGGTTTTCAGCATGGAATCTTTCTTTCAGGATTCTAGCCCAGATACGACGGGATGCACGGAATTTAGCAACTTCTTCGAGTACGTTGTTGTGAGCGTTCCAGAAGAAGGACAGACGTGGAGCGAATTCATCGATCTTCATGCCTGCTTTCAGAGCTGCTTCGATGTATGCGATACCATCAGCAATGGTGAATGCAACTTCCTGAGCAGCGGTGGAACCAGCTTCACGGATGTGGTAGCCGGAAATGGAAATGGTGTTCCACTTCGGTACGTTTGCGGAGCAGTATTCGAAGATATCGGTAATCAGACGCATGGACGGTTTAACCGGGAAAATGTAGGTGCCGCGTGCTGCGTATTCCTTAAGGATATCGTTCTGAATGGTGCCGCGGAGAGCGGTTGCAGGAACGCCCTGTTTTTCAGCTACTGCAATGTACATAGCCAGCAGGATGGAAGCCGGTGCGTTGATGGTCATGGAAGTGGAAACTTTGCCCAGATCAATGCCGTCGAACAGTCTTTCCATATCATAGAGGGAGTCGATAGCTACGCCTACTTTACCAACTTCGCCAGCGGACATTTTGTCATCGGAGTCATAACCGATCTGGGTCGGAAGGTCGAATGCAACGGACAGGCCTGTGCCGCCGTTAGCAATCAGATATTTATAACGTTTGTTGGATTCTTCAGCGGTGGAGAAGCCAGCATACATACGCATGGTCCAGAGACGGCCGCGATACATGGTGGGCTGTACGCCACGGGTGTAAGGATATTCACCAGGGAAACCGAGGTCTTTTTCATAATCGAAACCTTCGAGATCGAGTGGTGTGTACAGGTTCTTATGTTTCAGACCAACTCTTTCCGGATGTTTTGCAACCTGTTTTGCATATTCTGCATTGTAGGCATCAAGTTTAGCTTTCAGGGATTCGTTAGACATGAGTTCATCTTCCTCCTAAAAAAGTAAGTATGTAACTATCTGGAAGTCTTGCCCTATTTCGTGGGAACCGCGGCTTTGTGCTCTTCTTGTTCCCCTTACCGGGGAAAGCTTCCGTCAGGGTTCCGCAAAGCCTTTCGCTGCCGCAGCGATCGTTTGAATCTTCTTGCAGCAGCTTTCGGACTCTTGCGAGACCCATGTGTATGACACTGTCATTGACAGCCATCACCATAGGTAATTATACAATATCTGGATTATTTGTAAAGTATTAAAGCACTTCTTGAAAAATTAAATTATTTCTTGAAATGCATATCTCCGGTTTCAGCCAGGCTTTCATGGAATTTGAATGCTTCCTGGAGGAGATGCGGGGTCTGGCTGTTGCCGCAGGCAGCGCATGCTCTTTCATAGTAATCCATGAGCTGGTCTCTGAAGGACGGATGAGCAACATTGTTGATGATAACCTTTGCTCTTTCTTTCGGGGTCAGGCCGCGAACATCTGCAACGCCCTGTTCGGAGATGAATACATGGGTATCATGTTCGGTGTGGTCAACATGGGAGCACATCGGAACAACTGCAGAAATCTTGCCGCCCTTTGTGGTGCTGTGGCAGAAGAAGCAGGACAGGAATGCGTTGCGGGCGAAGTCGCCGGAGCCGCCGATACCGTTCATCAGCTTGGTGCCGGTTACATGGGTGGAGTTTACATGGCCGTAAATATCCATTTCCAGAGCGGTGTTCATGCCGATAACGCCGATACGACGTACAACTTCACCGTTGTTGGAAATTTCCTGCGGACGAAGAACGATCTTCTTGTTGTACTTCTGAATGTTAGCATAGAAGCGTTTCAGTCCATCCGGGGATGGGGACAGGGAAGTACCGGAAATCATGTCGATCTTGTCTTTATCGATCAGGTCGAACATGCCATCCTGAATAACTTCGGTGTATACGGACAGGTTCTTGAAGTCGGATTCAACGAGGCCGTGAATTACAGCGTTTGCTACGTTGCCTACGCCGGACTGCAGGGGCAGCAGGTTTTCCGGCAGTCTTCCGTGTTTTACTTCATTCTTCAGGAAGTCAACCAGGTTGTTGCCCATAGCTTCTGCATCGTCATCCAGCGGAGCCAGTGTACGGGTTACATCAGGCATATCGCAGGGAACGATGGCAACGATCTTGGACGGATCGCAAGGAATGTACGGGGTACCTACACGGTCGCCTGCATGGAGAATCGGAATCGGTTCACAGAATGGCGGATTCTTACGCATGTAAATATCAGCCATGCCAACCAGGTCCAGCGGCTGGGTGGTGTTGACTTCTACAATGACTTTCTTTGCAGTGTCAACATATACCGGAGAGTTGCCGATAGCAGTTGTCGGATAGAGTTCGCCGTTCGGTCCGATCTTGCAGACTTCAACTACTGCAAAATCCGGGCCTGTTACGTGTTCGCCCTTCACATTGGTGAAGAAGCCTGCACGTACCTGCTGTGCAACATGGGACAGGTGCAGATCGTAGTAGTTTACCTTGCCTGCGTTGATAGCTTTTCTCAGGTTGGCATTGGTCTGGTAGGGCATACGGTTTCTAACGCCGTTTACAGCTACCAGTTCTGTATCAATCTGGGAACCGGTGGAAGCGCCGGTCCAGATGTCGACCTGGAATGGAGTTTCTTTCATGCGTTCTGCGAGTTCATGCATTGTAATTTTCGGATAGCCGCAGGGCGTAAATCCGGAAATACCGATGATATCGCCAGCACTGAACATTTTTGCTGCAGTCTTGGCATCGCATACCTTGGAGAGAAGACCTTTGTCTTCGATTCTGCTAAGGAATTCACTATCATTGGTGTCGATCATTACTATCATCCTCCCAAAAATGAAAAATAAATTATATAAAAGTCCGCAGCCGCAAAACCTGATACTCGCTTCAGCATTGCCGCAGAACTTTTTACCCGTAAAAAAACAGCCGCCTAATCCAAGTGGTATGAGTTTATCTTAAGATTATGTATGCCCAGAAAGTGTAATACTATAATCACAAGACCAAACCCTCCAATCGTAAGATTCTGCTGACTGCATTTTGGTTCATTCAATCACCAGTATTATTATAGCACACTTTTCCCAATGAAAACCCCCTAAATGCACCTTTTGTCTTACAAAATCCTTTGTACCCGTTATAAATATTTCCTATTAGACAAATTATGAATGATGTGACCTATAACTCTTTATTTACAAATAAGCCTATGAATCGGTCAATTTTTAATTGAAACATTTCAATTTATAGGTTCTCCTGACATGTACATGGAAATGTATGAATCAGATCAGCCGGCGGTAAGAATATTGAAATCAAAGAGCGCAAAGGGTGCAAAGGAGAAGGTTGACGGCGCCCAAGGCGCCGAAGGTTCTTAAGGTTCTCAGGTTTGACGGGCCCTGTGGGCCCGAAGGTTATGGATTGCCCCACAGGGAAACGACTCACTGGATTTTCAGTCGTCTGACGACTCCTTACAGCACGGCTATCACCGACTCACAATAATTTGTGCGTCGCTTTGCTCCTACAAATTATGTTCGCTGGTGTAACTCCAGTTCGCTGTGCACCGCCTTTGGCGGCAATGAATATAAAGACAGCGTTATGGGATCTCCCTTTGTTTCATCAGTGCCTATGGCGGGGGTGCCATTGCCTTCCTGCCAGGGAAGGAGACTTTCCGCCAAAAGAAAAGGAACTCTGAAGAAATACATTTCCTCAAAGTTCCTTTTCCTGTGGCTGTTTATCATTTCTCATGCTCTCTCTTTCCCGCAGGACACGCAGAGGGCGGAGAGGCTCCAGAAGCAGAAGGATACGGACCGGCTGAAGAGCACATGGTCCCCCAGGCTGATGACGGCAAGGGCCATGACCATGAGCAGGCCTCCCAGCCCCATGGACTTGGAAAAGCTGTCCCTGCCGTGCCGGTAAATTTTCCAGGAAAGAATGCCCTGGGCAGAAAAGGCAGCCAGGAAGGCAAGCCCTCCGGGGATTCCCACTTCCGCCGGCATATTGAGGTACATGCTGTGGGCATGGAAGATGAGCACCCCCTCTTCCTGGATGAAGAAATTGTAATCCGGATAGGCCAAGAAATAGGTGCCCCAGCCCACCCCCAGAAGAGGATGTTCCTCTATCATGGCCAGGGTGCTTTCCCAGAGGGCAAACCGCAGATCCACCGACGTATCTTCACCGGAAAAAAGGGAAAGAAACCGTTCCACAATCTGGCCGTGATAGAAGGCAAGCACCACCGGTACCAGAAGGAATAAAAATCCGAACCGTTTATCATAGAAAAGAGTGAGTCCAAGCACAATGGCCGCCAGACTCACCCAGGCGCCCCTGGAATAGGTAAGGGCCAGGCAGAGAAGGAGAGAAAAAAGAATGCCCCCGAAAACGGTTTTGCGCTTCACCGCCTTCTCCCGAAGGGTAAAGGCCGTAAGAATGCTGATGACCATGAGAAGGTAGGCGCCGAAAAGGTTTGGATTTTCCAGGGTGGAATACATGCGCCGCCGGAGAAGAGGGAACCGCTCCGGATCCACCCAGCTCTGGGCCTCCATATCCGCCGCCATGCCTGCTGCATTGGCATACTGGAAAAAGCCGTACACCACTGTCACCACCGCCCCTGCCAGAAAGGCATAGAGGGCCTTCTCCTTTTCCTTCTCTGATGAAACGGTGGTATAAATCAGAAGGTATACCAGGGCATACATCAAAGGCTGCAGTGCCCAATTCATAAGAGAAAATCCTGTGTTCTTCGACACGAAGCCGGAAAGAAAGGCTGCCGTAAGAAAGACTGCTCCCGGCTGCCATAAGGGAGGCAGGGTCATCGCCACTTCCCCCTTCTTTCTCCAGTTCACCAGCCACAGAATCACCGCCGGCAGAAGAGGTACATAAAAAAGAAAGGGATTCAAAGGCAGCAGAAAAAGAGTAATATAAAGTAAATACAGAATATGCTGTTTTGCACAAAGGCCGCCGCTGGAACTTTTCCCCATTTTATCCTCCGGTACGAAATCAATTTATTTTTATTATTATATAAGACCCTGCTGCAGGCAGCAATAAGAGAATGTACGCAGGGCGCAAAGCGCCGAAGAAGTTCAGCAGATTGAAAAGGTTCAGAGGGTTCAAAGGGTTCAAAAGGTTCAAAAGGTTCAGAGGGTTCAGAGGGTTCAGAGGGTGGTGGATTGCCCTACGGGCAATGATTATATAGTCAGCGTTACGGGTCTGGCTTTTGTGTCATCATTGCGGCCACGTCATTTCGAGCGGTAGTACGTGTCGGTTTGAATCACATTTTCGTGAAGCCAGTGAAAGGGAGTTGAGAAATCTCCCAGAAGGCTGCCTGTCGGCAGTCACGACCGCATAGAGTATCATACAGGCTTGCCGCCTCGTCCACCCCCGCGCCACTTCGTGGCCCTCTTCTCCATGGGAAAGCATGTCACTGGATTCTCAGGTCGCTATCGCTCCCCTACGAATCCAGTTCCTTTGCCACCCTAAAGGGAGCGCAAGATGTTACGGGACCTGCTTTTGTGTCACCATTGCGGCCCCCGTCATTTCGAGCGATGGGAAGCGCCGGTATGAATCACATAGTTTCGTGAAGACGGTGAAAGGGAGTCGAGAAATCTCCCAGCAGATTGCTGCCTGTCGGCCGCCACGACCGCATAGAGTATCATACAGGCTTGCTGTTTCGTCCACCTCTTCGCCGCTTCGTGGCTCTCTTCTCCACAGGAAAGCGTCTCACGTGGTTTTCAGGTCGCTGACGCTCCCCTGCAAACCACGTTCGCTTGCCCCCCAAGAAGACGCAGGGGCTTTACGTGCTTTCCTTTCCGCCTTCCACTTGTCATCCTGTATCGGTCGGGTGGCAAAAGGAAAGCCGAAAGTGAGCCACTCGTAAGTAAATACCGGTCGGCGGAAATTGTCCGCTGCGCGGCCACTCTCGGAGAGCGGAGAACCGACAGCAGGCACTTCCCCAATCCCCAATCCCCATTCTCCATTCCCCGCTTCTCCCATCATGGTACAATATAGACAGAGATCCGCAGAATTTCCTTTCAAGGAGGTTATCATGAATAAACGAATGATTGTAGATACGGGAATGCTTATTTCCTTTCTCATGATTCTGGACTACCGCTTTGTGCGGAACTTCGGCCACGAAATGCTGGCCATTCTTTTCTTTCTTCTTTTCCTTCTCCATACCTGGTTCAACAGGCAGTGGTATACATCCCTTGCCCGGGGACGGTGGAACACAGACAGGAAGCTCACCTTTCTTTCCGACCTGCTGCTTCTCCTCTCCTTTGCGGCGGTCATGGGAAGCGGCTTTATGATTTCCCATGTCCTTCCTACGGGCATGGAAAAGGCGCCCCGCCTGGCCCACCAGGTTCATCACGTGGCAGGCTACGTCATGCTGATTGCTATGGGATTTCATCTGGGTCTTCACTGGAGCGCCATCCTGCCCCGTATGGAAAAGGGCATGGACCTTGGCAAAATCCCCCATCTTTCCCTAGTATACAAGTTGCTGCTCCTTCTCATCGCAGCGGGAGGCATTTATTTCTCCTTTTACTACAGCATAGGAAGCAGGCTCCTTCTTCAGCGCATCCCCAATGCCAGGGCCATTCCTGTCACCCTCTGGACTTTTACGCTGGGCCACCTTCTCATTCTTTCCCTTTATGCAGCAGCCGCCTACTATGTGCAGCAGCTCTTCCGCCGGAAAAGGAAACCTTCCCGCCGGTAATGGACAGCAAAAAACAGGAGCGGATTACCGTTCCTGTTTTATTATGCTTATTTTTCTTCCCCCTTCCAGTAGGCAGTCTTGATTCCAAGCACTTTTTCGGAATCAAAGGAGGCACTGCTGTCCTTGGAATAATGGGCAGCGGCCCTGATGACATACCGAAGGCCCAGATAGAGCATGGGCACGTTGCAGTACACCATGATAATATTTCCCAGATCCGAGAAGGCCCAGAGGTTGGACAGGTCGTAGCCTGCAATGTTGCAGGCAATGCCGAAGGCTGCTACGAAAATGCAGAGGAAGCGGATGAAATTAATAAATCCTTTGGAGGAGGAAATACGGTTGGCGGAAATTTCCGAGAAGGAAACGAAGCCGATGACGCAGGTATAGGCAAAGAGGCAGAAGCAGACAGAAACCATGATCTGCACCAGTACCTGCAGCATGGCCGGCGTAAGGCCGTTCACGGAGAAGAGGAACTTACCGTAGGTGCCGGCTGCTTTCCAGGCCGCCGGATCCAGCGCCCATTCATGGGCCATGACGATGATGAAGCCGGTCATAGTGCAGATCACATGGGTGTCAAGGAATACGCCCAGGGCGGAAATGATGCCCTGTTCACAGGGATGATGGGCTTCAGCCGAAGCGGCTGCCATGGTAATGGTGCCCTGGCCGGCCTCGTTGGACATGAGTCCTCTCTTGACCCCCTGGAGAAGGGCGGTGCCAAGGAACCCGCCAAAAACAGCTTCCGGTTTGAAGGCCCCTGCGAATACGGCTTTAAAGAAATAGGGTACGCTGTCCAGGTTGAAGAGAATCAGAAGCAGGGCGGTTACCGCATAAATAACAGCCATCACCGGCACCAGGATGTCAGCCCAGCGGGACACGCGGCGGATGCCGCCAAAGGCCATGAAGGCCACCAGAAGGATGACCACCACGGCAACCACATAGTAGAAGGTAGACTGCACAGGAATTTGAATATCCTGCACGAGCCCTGCAATGGCGCCGACGGAAGTGACTACGTTGAAGCCCTGGGCCGGCAGGCACATGAGGGCATAGATGATGTAAACAACCGACAGGATGGTACCCACCCACACCTTGTTGCCACAGAGCTTTCTGGCATAGAAGGGAAGGCCTCCTACGAAGGTATTTCCTCTTTTTTCCTTAAAAATCTGGGCCAGGGTGCCTTCGGTAAAGGCAGTAGCCATGCCGAAGAAAGCGGAAATCCACATCCAGAAGAGGGCCCCCGGACCGCCGGCAGCAATGGCACCGGTAACGCCGATCATATTGCCCGGCCCTACACGCATGGCGGTACTTAAAAGGAAGGCCGCCAGCGGCGATATACCGGTTTTAATGCTTCTCTTCGTGGCCAGGGTATGCACCCCGGTGGCAAACAGCCTCACCTGCACGAACCCCAAACGGATGGTGAAATAAATGCCGGAACCTACCAGCACGATAATGGCCAGTGAAAATGACCCCAAAACAGGAATATTCTTCCAGAAGCTGAACATTTTCGGGAAATCCCAGAAAAAGTCAGACACCGGAGTGACGAAGCTCAGTACCGCATTCAGTGCGGCAAATAAGTTCTCCATACCCCTCTCTCCCTTCCTCATAAATCAGATAAACAGATGCAGGACAGAAAGGCCGGCCATGACCTCCATGACCGGTCTCAATCTTCCGATTTCCCCGAAAAAATTACTGCTCTGCCCCTGCCGCTTTAATGGCCAGTGCCAGCTTGTGGGCCAGGCCCTTCATCTTTTCTCTGGAAATGGAGCATACAGCCAGACGGATGCCCTTCTTCAGCGGCACCAGGAAGACCTGCTGTTTTTCCAGATCATCGCATACTGCCTGGGAACGGGTTACGGGTATGGTGATAAAGAAGCCGGAAATATAGGGGACGAATTTCACACCCTCTTCTTCCGCTTCCTTCATGAAAATGGCTGCCCTCTCCTGGATGAGCTTGAAATAGCGGGCCCTTTCCTCATCCAGCTGTTTGATTTTCTCCGGATCTTCGCAGATACGGATCATGGCATTCTGGGCGGCGCTGTTGCAGTTGGACCAGGTGGCACGGCTGCTGTACTGGTTGATGTCCACGAATTCCTTAATCACGTCCTTGTCGGAGGAAATGCCGATCATGGCGCCCATGCGCTGGCCGTACATGGTAAAGCCTTTGGACAGAGTGTAGGCACAGACCACCAGGATATTCTTCGGAAGGCCGCCGAAGACCTTGAAGAACTTCCGGCATTCCTGCTTCTCGCCGCTGTAGTCAAGATAAGCCACATCGGGAACCAGGATGGCATTCTTCTTTCCATCGGCCACAGCAGCCTTGAGTACATCCACCGCTGCCTGCCATTCTGCCACAGACATGCAGTAGCCCGTAGGATTGTTAGCAATGCCGTTCAGAATGATGACGATGTTATCCTGGTTCTTCAGGATGTCTTCCACTGCTTCCTTAAAAGCAGGCGCATTGAAGTGTCCCTCTTCCGTAAGGAAGGAAAAACTTCTCACCCTGCGGTTATTGTCATCAATCAGGCTGTCGTAAGCCCCCCAGTGCCAGTCCGTAATGAGTACTTCATCGCCAGGTTCCGAATAATTGTGAACTACATGATGGAGCACCCCGGTACCGCCAGGCGTAGAGCAGGCATCAATATATCCCTCCGGTCTGGATTCGCCAAAGCACTGATCAATACAGTCATCCAGGAACTTCCGATACCCCTGGATAGGTGCATAGGCGCAGATTTCCTTCGGACTCAGCTTTGTCAGTGCTTCTTTCACCACATCCAGCACTACCAGATTTCCATCTTCATCCAGAATGGAACCAACGGTGCCGTTCACCACCTGATCGTTGCCGATTTTTTCCGCCAGCGCAATGGCTCTGTTATTGGCTGCGAAAATATTATCTTCTGCACATTTTCCTTTTGCATGAGGTGCTGCCACACTGAACATAAAAAATCCTCCTTGAAATAAGAAAGAAGAAAAGCCTTCTTCCTGAACATGGAAAAATAAAGCAAATCAATGAAAAAGCCCGCGGCAAAATAGTGCCACAGGCTCCCTTGCCCATTTTTCTTATGAATTTGACGACTTTATTATAATCCATGGATACAGAAAAAGAAAGGGCACCCGGCATTGGACACACCTTCGGTGTGAGGGTTCAAAGGGTTAAGAAGGTTCAAAAGATTCAAAGGGTGGTGGTAGCGGCTCCGCCGCAAGTTTTATAAAAAAGGGGCGCGGCTGG
>ULVN01012663.1_pt1 | contig 14754 bp, 5 predicted proteins | sample 1959491 | NCBI WGS metagenome assembly ULVN01 (sample SAMEA4835787, study PRJEB28245) | human gut metagenome | biome: gut microbiome; material: fecal sample | place: Denmark | collected 2008 | reverse complement strand
TTGTGTAGAAAGGTGCGAAGAAAGGGTTCAAAGGGTTCAGAGGAATCAAAAGGTTCAGAGGGTTCAGAGGGTTCAGAGGGTTGTGGATTGCCCATAGGGCAATAAGTTTTATGCAGCGTTGCGGCGGGTACACTTGGATTGCGTATCATTTCTCCATGCCGCCTCGTACACCCTTTTGCCGCTTACGCGGCACTTTCCCTCAAGGGAAAACAAGACGTTACGGGACCTGCATTAGTGACGCAAGTACTTCATGGCGAAGTGCTGAAGTCCTCTTCCGGCTCGCTGCACTCGCCACCTCCCCCTGGGTCAGGGGGAGGCAAGTTTTTTGCGGAGCCGCTATGGAGCTCTCCTCCTTTGGTGCCGCCTCCCCCACTTCGTAGTGGGACTATCGTATTTTTTCCTGCAGCAAAAAGCCCCGCGGTGCGGGGCTTTTGCTGCAGGCTTTACGCCTTATTTTCATCCTCTTTGATAACCCTTACGCGCTGGATGGTGGGTCTGCCATTTCTATCCTTGCGGATGGTATCAATGCGGATATACTTCATTTCGCTGCTGAATTCCTTAGCCAGCCTGTCTAAGGTACCGTCCTTGTTCAGAGACGGGTTGGCAGCGGCGCCGGCCATAATGGCCCGGTACACAATGGCTGCGAATTCGTAGCGGGTCATCATGCGGTCACCGACAAAGTTCCCGTCAGGATAGCCGGTAAGAATGCCGGCCTGTTTCAGCCGGGTGACATACTCATAGGCCCAGTGGTTAACCGGTACATCAGGGAAGAGATCGTCACTGCCGGAGAGCTCACCGGCGTTGACTCCGGTAAGCTTATCGATGAGGGCGCTCTGCTGGTTCACCACAGCTTTCAAGGCAGCCACGTCCTTCTTGAGATCCTTGATTTCCTTGGCCATAGCCACCCGGGAGGTGGACACATGATTGCCCTGGCCCAGTTTCACACTGATGCCGGCATTCACCATATTTTCACCGCCACCGAAGGAGCCGCCTACGCTGAACATGGTGTCCTCGTTAGGCCGATAGAATGCGCCTACTGCAGCTGCATTGGCATCCTTGTAATGGCCGTAGCCGGCGGAAAAGTCCCATTTGTCATCAGGATCAAAGTCCAGCGGATGGAGAGCCGCCAGAGCTGCCGCATTGGCGCCCACCCGGTTCACCCGGGTATCCAGCTTGTTCACTGCGTAATTCGTAGCATTCAGCTGGCTCACATTGACTGCATCATCCGGCGCCTGGCCCGGTGCCACATGGTGAATCTGGTTGCCGCCCATGTTGACATTGCCGTCTTGAACGGTGATATTGCGATTTTCATCGCCCGTCTTGATAGTCAGACCCTTGCCGTCGATTTCAGACGTGTAAGTCTGACCATTTTCTTCCGACGTGTACGTCGTCTTTTCCAGATTCAGGTGTTTTGCCAGACGAACGGAAAGGCCCGCAATCTTTTCACCTTTATGATCTGGATCTTCGATTTCTTTCTGAACGACGCCGATGTTACCTTCTTCTGTCAGGTCAGCCAATTTCGCACCGCCTGTCAGGCTCAGGAAGCTGCCAAATTTAACTTTGACTTTCTTAGCGGCCCCATCATCGCCCTGATAAGTGCGGTCTGCCTTGACATCCTGCTGGAGCTGTGTGACATCCTTCTGAATATTGTCGACATGCTGGCCAATCTGGTCAACCTTATTAGTCACATTAGAAATATTATTGTTGATTTCAGTCTTCATATCACCTGCAATCCGCTTCACATCGCCAATGTTGGCCGCATTGGTGTCATTATCATATTTATAGACATCCTTGCCGCCTTCTCCCTTGATGATTTCAGAAGCACCGCTGGCAACATTGGTAATCTGCTTACTGCCGCCGTTGATGCCATCTTTGGAGATGCTGATAGACGAATCCTTGATGGTGACCTTGTTGGTGTCTACTCCATCGCTGTTGATGGTGGTTTCTCCGGCCTTGATGCTGCCGTTTTGGCCCAGATCCACATCCTTCTTCAGGGATACTTCCAGGGCACCATCTTTCACCGTGGTTTCGATGTTTTTACCATCGCCCTTGACGGTAACCGTATCGCCCAGATCTTTCTTTACCGTGCCACCTTTTCCATCGGCCAAGCCAAAGCCACCATTGGCAGGACCTTTGATGTCATTGATGGCTGCTTTCAGCTGGCCTTCCGTGGCGGCACGGTTTTCCGTCACATGATCCTTATCCCACTTGGTGTTGTCAAGACCCGTGATGTAGTTGCCGTTGGCGGGATTCTTGGTATCCGTGTTGGGCTGTTCACCGATGGTGATTTTCTTGGTCGTGTCATCCCCTTTGCCCACGGTGACTTTGGTGAAGTCCGGGGTATCGGTCATGACGATTTCCAGACCATCTTTGGTTGCATTCTGGCGGACCCCCAGATTCTTGGTGGATGCCTTGGCTACAGCGTCTTTATCCAATCCTCCTTTAATGGATAACGTTTCATTCAGCTTCCGGGTGACTTCCTGGTCGTCATTCCCCACGAATTTCAGGCCATCATCCATGGTAGCCACTTCATGAGGCTTACCATTGTGGTCATCATAGACAATGCGATCCATGCCGTCTTTACCGTTGTTTCCATCCGTGCCATCGACACCGACCTGGCCATTCTTGACGTGGATATCAGCACTGGCATCCTTGCCATCTTTGCCGGTAGGACCTGTGAGGCCGATATGGCCTTCGCCATTCTGTCCGGAAATGGAGACTGCATCTTTGCCCGGCGTACCGATGGCAATCTTGCCATCGATGCCGTCCTTACCATTGAGACCATTCGAACCAGTGATGCTGACGCCATTCTTACCATCCTTGCCAATAACAGAGATACCATCCCTGCCGTTGAGACCGATGCTAGACTTGCCGTCTGCCCCCTTGAGTCCAATAGAGCCATCCGTACCTTTCTCACCATCTTTACCAATCGTGCCGAGGCTCAGATTATCGTTGAGTTTCAGGTCATACGTCTTCTGACCAGCTGTATCCGTGACTTTCAGCTTCAGGTTTTCACCGTTATAGTCTGTAGTTCCGGCGTCTTTCCCACCTTCTACAGTAACGACTGTATGCTTACCAGCTGTTTCTGTAGCCTTGGTGACTGCATTGCTAACTTCCTTGAGCTGGTCTTCCGTAGCCGCTCGGCCGCTGACATAGGTCGGATGATCGACGTCCCAATCCTTATTGTCAAGGCCGGTGACGTAATCGCCAGCTTTAGACTGAGGCGTTTTGTCATCCTTATCAGTTCCCTTAACCGTCAAATCACCAGCGTCAAAGTGCTTGATGATAATCGGGTCTTGTCCCGTTGTGGAACCATCCTGCGTATCGCCGCCGACGGTCAAGGAACCATTCTGTTTCAAGTTGATATTTTTATTCAGAGCGACCTTGATCGTTCCGGTATCTGTATCAGCAGAAACCTGAATGTTGCCATCTTCTTTTGTCTTTTGCGTAGTCTTGTCATAACTACCGTCGCCACGGATCTGCAACGTATCGTTGAGTTTCTTGTCAACTGTCTTAGAGATGTCATCACCGGCAAATTTCAGGCCATCACCCAAGGTAGCCACGGTCTGAGGATTGCTGCCGTCCTTATCGGTATAAACAATGCGGGTGATGTCCGTGTCGTCCACACCGGGTTTGCCATTTTTGCCATCGGCACCAGGCTGTCCTTTTTCAGTCTTGATGATGGTGGTGCTGTATCCCTGCTTGCCATCTTTGCCCGGAAGACCATTTTTACCGGTGAGGCCAATGGTGCCTTCCTGGCCGTCCTTACCATCAGAGCCATCCTTGCCAAGAATGACGTTATCATTGAGTTTCAAATCATAGGTAATCTGGCCGGTCGTTGTATCTTTCTTCTGTGCCAGCAGCAGGTTGCCTTTTTCTTTATCCGTATAGGAACCCAAATTTCCGTCAGCTTCAGCATCAGGAGCCCCCACGCCGCCGTTGACGGTAACAGCCGTATGGGCAGAAGCGACGTTCTGTACTTTCTTCAAGTCTCCTACATTGACTGCATTGTTCAGCACATCACCGGTAGCATTTTTCAGTTCAACCTCATGGCCAGCTGCATCTTTCAAGCCGCTATCAACATGGGTAATCTGATTGCCGCCGTTGCTGAGGCCATTGTCTGTCAGCGATACAGTCGTCTTTCCAGCGCCCAACGTAGACGGAATGATTGTGATGCCATTGCCATTCTGAACCGTCTCGCTCGTCTTATTTCCCTTGTCATCCTTCGTTACCGTGGTGACACTGGTCAAGTCAGTGAGCTTTTTCGCAAGGCGGATGGTCAACGTATCCTTACCGTTTGAAACAACGCCGACGTTTTTTCCTGTCGACAGAGCATCCTGATTTTTGACTCCACCGACAATATTGGTCTGTTCATTGAGCTTGCGGCTGAATGCATTCGCCTTCGCATCGCTGGCCTGTACATCACCGGCATACTTCTGACCGTCATCCATCGTGGCGACTTCATAGGTAGTGTTGCCGTTCTTGTACTGGATGCGCGGAGCTTGGGTCGTGGTTGTCTGCTGTTCCCCTTCACCACTGGTCGTTTTGGTATTCTTACCATCATCCAGTGTAGGATCAGACATGATTGTCGACATCTGGATGGACGTGCTCGTGCCATCTGTCCCCTTCGGGCCGGTCAGGCCGATGGAACCATCCTGGCCGTTGATGGCAACGGAAGAACCGTTCTTGCCATTGACAGTAATAGAACCATTAGTGCCCGGCACATCCTGCTGCTTATCATCTTTACTATCAGCAGACCCCAAGTTGAGGTTGTCCTTCGTGGCGATCGAGATCTTGCCTTTATCCTGGGTCAAGGAAATATTCTTGCCGGCATCGATTGTCACGGTATCGCCCGGATGGATCAAGGTCTCTTTGTTGCCAGTCACCGCACCTTCGGACACTGATGCGGTCAACTTGAAGCCGGAGTTGTTGATGGCATCTGCCACACTCTTGCCTGTTACATAGGCATTCTCGTTTGTAACAGGTTTTCCGTCACTGCCTGTATATGTCGGATTGGTAACGGTAACCTTACCGGTTGCCACAGCACTGTTTCCCGAGCCATTCGTTTCCGGCGACAAGGTGGCCGTGGCAATCTTCAAGTCATAGTTCTTGTGATAGTCTGTTAAATCAGTGGATGCAGCAATAGTCACAGAGTGGTCATTCGACGTGACAGTCGGCTGAGCGGCTTTGAGCTGGGCGACATTGACGGCGTCAGTATCATCGGAACCGGCTGCTACGTTGGTAATCTGACGGGTGAGCAGCTTCGTTTTCTTAACAAGGTTTCCATTGTCGTCATATTCTTTATATGTGGCCTGACCGCCAACCGACACAGCACCTGTAGTCGATCCCCAGGTACTTATCTTGTCCGTGGAGAGAGTATCCGGTTTCAGATAAGCCTTCTTTTCATCACCATAGGTTATGGTTGTCTTACCTGTATTAATATCGGTAGAGACGATGCTTTCCTTATTTCCTGCACCTCTCGTTGCAATGGATCCGGCACCGATGGCCACACTGCCTTCAGCCTGAGCTGTCGTAGAATCACCAACGGCAGTAGTGAACTGCGAATCTGCTGCTGTTGCACCGGTACCGATAGCAATACTGCGGGAGGCTTCAGCTGAAGCAGCATAACCCATGGCTACGCTACCGCCGCCATCCAGCGGATTTTTCTCATCATTTGTTTCAGTGCCGGCAATCGAACTCAGTCCCAGAGCTACCGAGTAGCGGCCAGCTGCCTTTGTACCACTGCCGATGGCCACAGACGAATCTTCGACGGCATGCGTGTCAAAGCCAATGGCCACCGACGAGTCTTTGGCTGCATCGGTATAAGAGCCCATGGCTATAGAATGTTCCCCTTTAGCGCCGGTATTGATACCAATAGCAATGGCCCCTTTGGCAGCAGCCTGTGTTGCGCTGACAGGATATGGCGTGTTTCCGGACTGATTAGTCTCAGACACATTGCCAAAACCGATGGCCAAGGATTGTGCACCGGAAGCCTCTGCATTCTGTCCAATGGCTACGGAGACTGCACTATCTGCATTATCAGCCTTGGTATCCTTACCGAGTGCAATCGAGTTCTCGTTACTTGCGGTGCCGCCCAGACCGGCGAGAGAATTCTTACCCGAAGCGGTGGAACCGATGCCGAAGGCGGTTGCGGCTCCGCCGGAGGCGGTGCTGTTTTCGCCGAAGGCGGTGGCGTTGTCACCGGAGGCAGTTGTCGAACTGCCGAAAGCCGTGGTCTGTTTGCCGGAAGCTGTAGTGCTGAGACCGAAGGCCGTGGCATTGTCGCCCGAAGCAGTCGTTGTCGTGCCAAAAGCTGTAGCAGCTGATGCCTTGGCCTTGGTGTCGTTGCCGAAAGCCGTGGCGTTGTCGCCGGAGGCTTCGGTGGAATAGCCGAAGGCGGTGGCATTCTTGAAACCGTTCAGCGTGTAGCCATTGCTGCCCGGTGTTGCTTTGTCCAGGGTGACGGGAATGCTCTTCATATCCGCAGACGCCGTTACCACAGGAATTCCATTTGCATTTTTTACTAACTTTCCATTTTCGTCATACTGGTACCAACCGCCATATTTACCGCTATAGAGATCCTTGACCTTGGTGACGGTCCCATCGTCATTGACCTTGACTTCTGCAATGCCGCCCTGATAGTCCTGAACGTAGGTCCCAGTCGTACCATCGGCCTTGGTACCGGTCACTACGACATAATCATGGACATCGACGCCACTAGGGATGTCCATGCCCTTGATGGAGTAAGTGACTTTATTTCCAGCTGTATCAGTTGTGGTGTACGCCTTATTTCCATATGAATCCATGCGAGAACCATCGGTCAGCTCAAGGGCTCCATTATCGTCCAATGCAGCACCGGCTATGGTATCTGTGCCAAAGGCGAAGGACATGGAGCCGGCTGCTACTGAATTGTCACCGAATGAAGTAGAGTACTGCGACAGAGCGCGCGAGCGGTTGCCAAAGGCCGTAGCACCGCTGGAAAAAGCAGTCGCTCCATTGCCAAAGGCCACAGAATCATTATAGTTAGCCGTTGTGTTTTCACCAAAAGCCAGGGAACGGCCGCCAAGTGCCTTGGTTCCATTACCAAAAGCAACGGCGTTCTGACCGGTATACTTGACATTATTTTTGTCTTTTATCATATTGCCAGCCTGTGTACCGTAGCCAAAGGCAACGGATCCTTCAGACAGTGCCTGTGAACGTTCGCCAAAAGCAACCGCCGCTGTGCTGATGGCTTTATTTCCCTTATTTTCATCATTATAGCCGCCACCAAAAGCCAGCGAGTTCTGGCCTTCCGCAGTATTGTACTGGCCAATGACCATAGCTCCGATTCCAGTTGCAATAGCTTTATTGCCGAGTGCGATAGCCCCCGTGTTGTTTGCCTGAGCGCCATTACCAATAGCCACAGAATAATCTTTACTAGCTTGAGCGCCACTGCCAACTGCAACAGCACTGGCTCCAGTAGCCTTGGCGCTGACGCCGGCGGCAAGAGCATTGCTGCCCTGAGCGCCGCCGTTACTATAGTTGGTATCGGTATCCGTCTTTACAGAGTTGACGCTGTAATCATGAACTGTGGTTATATCCGCAGCTCCTACAAATGCCATGCCCATCAGTGCCGCCATGACAGCAGCAGTTAAAGTTCGTCCATATTCTCTTCTTATTTTGGGAGCTGGAGTACCACTCCCGCTGGATTTGGCCAGTTCCGAAACTACTACGTAGCAGCCTCGTGCTTTACTGAAAATGATTTTAAATATTTTATTCATTCTATCTCCTCCATTAAAGTGACTCACGCCTGTCATGGAGAAAATCCTATGACAAAGCCGTGTTTTTTTATTCAATCAGATATATGTATTTCTCTGCTTTGCTGACTGATACCCGTAGTCTTCCGATAATAATCTCCTTTTTACTTTTATGTTTTTATGAAAGAGATGAAGTTATTTACCTTTGGTTACTTTTTTGCATACAAAAAGCAGGAACGAAGCCGGCGCCCCTTCCGGCTTCAGTTCCTGCGTATTTATAGACTCCACTGTCTCGGGAAGGGGCATGGATTCAACGCATCTGATTTCACAGGTATTTATATGCATCCCTGTGCTTTGGGATTTCAGGCAGGACTGGCATTTTTCGTCATCCTGTTTTCTTCATGCATACAAATACCGGAATACAATCAGCGCGCCAAGAATCGAAGCTTCCCTGAAGGATGAATCAATGCTATCCTTTGCGTTAAGGATAGCACTAAAACGTGAGCGAATCAATGTGTTAGCTTTTATAATGTAACAATTTATGTCTCTTATGTTCAAAAAGCAATTACTCATTCATAAAATTTACTTTTATGGAGATAATAGCTGGCGGTCCCTGCCCCTATTCCCGCTTCTTCCACTGAAAGGGCAGAACGGAGAAATCTCACTCCTCAAATGACAGAAACGCCACTCCGCCTCGTCATTTCGACCGCAGCCGGTCAGCCGCCAATAGGAAAGCCTCTTATTGTGCAGGCTAGAGGCCAACTTCGGCTGACTTGGAAACTCTATGCAGAGTCTCCACAGAGTGGAGAAATCTCACTCTCCAATGGCATGCAGCATAGTGGCTGGAGATCTTGGGGCTCTGAGTATCAATAGCCCTTAAAGGCTTTGCCCTCCATACCGGCATGTTCCCCCCGCTCGAGATGACGATGTGAGCAGGCTGCATACAGTCATTTCAAAGGAAGACAAATGGCAAAAACACCACTCCGTCCCCGTCATTTCGACCGCAGCCGGTCAGCCGCCAATAGGAAAGCCTCTTATTGTGCAGGCTAGAGGCCAACTTCGGCTGACTTGGAAACTCTATGCAGAGTCTCCACAGAGTGGAGAAATCTCACTCTCCAATGGTGTGCAGCATAGTGGCAGGAGATCTCTCGGCTCTGAGTATCAATAGCTCCTAAAGGCTTTGCCATCCATACCGGCACGTTCCCCCGCTCGAGATGACCATAGCGACGGGCTGCATACAGTCCTTTCAAGGAACTGATGACAAAACGCCGCCCGCCCCGTCATTTCGACCGCAGCCGGTCAGCCGCCAATAGGAATGCCTCTTATTGTGCAGGCTAGAGGCCAACTTCGGCTGACTTGGAAACTCTATGCAGAGTCTCCACAGAGTGGAGAAATCTCACTCCTTGATGGTACAGAGAACATTGGGACAGGAGATCTCTCGGCTCTGCGTATCAATAGTTACTAAAGGCTTTACCATCCATACCGGCACGTTCCCCCCCGCTCGAGATGACCATGTGGGCAGGCTGTATATCATCATATGGCAGTAAAAAAGACTGCGAAGAAATGATTGACCTTTCTTCGCAGTCCTTTTAGATTTCCTGTATCAGCCTACGATGTTCAGGGCGTATTCGCTGTATTCTTTTTCGAGGGCTTCTGCTTTCTTGCTGATTTCGATCTGCAGGTCGGAGGCGGTGTCATAGTCATCGGCTTCGAGGGCGTCTTTCAGTTTGGTGCATAGGGACTTGCCTGTCTTGGTGTCTTTGATGAGTTCGTATTTCTTATCAAGGATATCAGCCCACCGTTCTTCGTCCAGTTCGTCTTCGCTGGGGAGTTTCTTGAAGCCTTTGACCAGGGCTTCGGTGGCAGGGATGATGCGGTCGATGAGTTCGTTCTTCCAGCGGTATACGATGGAGGTTACGAAGGAGTCTACGATGGTGGCGCTCAAGGTGCCGCCTGCTTCGATGACTGCCACTTTGTCGGGGTTAGCTTTCATGGTCTTTACGTTTTCCCAAACGGTGGCCGGCGGTTTGCCGAAGGCTGCGTCTCTTTCTTCCTGGGTGAAGTCTTCGAATACGTTGTCTTCGCAGCGGTATGCTCTGCCTTCTTCCAGGTAGTCTGCTTTTTCGCCCGGTTTCTTGGAGAGTTCTGCCAGGAGTTCTGCCGGAGTCTTGTCTGATGTTACGGCGTAGGTGATGCCGTCAAGGGCGGAGAGGAAGAGGCAGGAGGCTGCCAGGTAGGTGTTGGTGAAGGGGTTCGGTGCACGGAGTTCGAATCTGGTGGCTTTCGGGTTGTCGATGTCTCTCACCAGGCCGATGAGGATGGTTCTGTTACGGGACGGAACTTCGGGGTTGTGGCCCAGAGAGGTGACGATGCAGACCGGTGCTTCGAAGCCCGGTTTCAGGCGGTTGAAGGCGTCGGTGGTGGAGGAAACGAAGGGGTTGGTAGCTTCGTAGTTCTTCAGGATGCCCATGATGAAGCCATAGCCTACGGTGGAGAGGAAGTCCGATTTCATTTCGGTGGGAGCCAGGAGGTTGATGGTCTTGCCGTTCTTCAGGGTTGCACAGATGCCTACGTGGGTGTGTTCGCCGCTGCCGGCTACGCCGATAATCGGTTTTGCCTGGAAGGATACGTCGAGGCCGTATTTGCGGAATACTTCACGGATGATGATGCGGGCTTCCAGTTCGTTGTCTGCTGCCTGGAGGGGGTTCATGGAGAATCTCCAGTCCAGTTCCAGCTGTTCGCAAACGTCTACGGTGTGGCCGGCGTCGTCAACTTTCGGTTTGATCCCGCCCACTTCTTTGTGGCCCATTTCCACGCTCATGCCGCGGGCGTCCAGTTCTTCGATGGCTTCTTCCATGGCGGTACGGACGTTGCCGCGCATTCTCTGCCAGTACTGTTCCTGCAGTCTCTGGGAAATGGAGAGGTGCTGGATGGTTTCTTTTTCACTGGGGGTCTTAACCCAGAATTCCAGTTCCGTGCCGATGGTGAATTCAATGTCAGCGATGTCATCGAAGGGTACGTCTTCCATACCCTTGACTTTCCTGCCGCCGGCGAGGAGGCCTTTCAGCTTGGCAGCTACGAAGGCACAGGAGTCTTTCAAAATGGAGCGGGAGTCGATGAATTTGCCGTTGTGGAGGAGGAAGCATGGAATGCGGAGGGTGCCTACGGGACGGCCATTATCGTAAATATTGTCTTCGTTGTAGTCGATGTACCAGTTCACGGAGGGGTCGGCCACCATATCTACCCGGGCATCGTTCAGGGTGGCAATGTTCATGAGGACTACGGAGGAGCCGTCGGTCTGTACAGCGGTGCCGGCGAAGAAGTCGTCGTAGTTCTTGAGGAACAGTTCAATCGGTACCTTTTCATCGGTATCGTTGCCTGCCAGGTCGATGCCTACCAGGGATACGAAGCGGATTTCCGGATGGGTTCTGAGAAGTGCCAGTACGCCTTCTTTGCCAAATTCACCGGTGGGAATATAATACAGTAAGTCCTTGTTCATTTTGAATTCCTCCTAATAAAAATATTTTGAATATCCTTGCAATCATGTCCGGGACTGTCCCCCTACGGATATATTTCCGGGAATCCCAGGACTGATGAGAAATACCTCTTTTTCCAGTTCTTCATCATTCTTCCCTCCTATATAGATGGATTTTTTATATATTCGGAAATAGAAAATGACCCATCCTTTATAGGAATGGGTCATCATTGGCCTGATGTTCAGCTTTATGAAATCGAATCAGTCGAGGATGTTCAGAGCGTACACGTGATATTCCTTTTCCAGGGCCTGGGCTTTTTTCATCATTTCCAGCTGCAGGTCGGAGGCGGTGTCGTAGTCATCTTTTTCCAGCGCTTCTTTCAGCCTGGTGCAGATGCATTTTTCGTCGTCCAGATCTTTTGCCAGTTCCACCCGTTTGGCTTTGATGGATTTCCAGCGTCTTTCATCAATCTTGTCATCATTATCCAGTTTTTTATAGCCTCTCACAGCAGCTTCCACACCGGGGATAATCCGGTCGATGAGTTCGTTCTTCCAGCGGTATACGATGGAAGCGAGGAAGGAATCTACAATCTTTTCGGAAAGGGTGCCGCCTCTGGTGAGGGCTGCCACTTTATCGGGATTGGCTTTCATAATCTTCACGTTTTCCCAGACGGTGGCCGGCGGTTTGCCGAAGGCTGCGTCCCTTTCTTCATCGCTGAAGTCTTCGAAAACGTTTTCTTCGCAGCGGTAGGCTCTGTCTTTTTCCAGATAGTCTGCGTCTTCTCCCGGTTTCTTGGAGAGTTCTGCCAGAAGTTCTGCTGCCGACTTGCCGGATTTCAGGGCATATTCGATGCCGTCCAGGGCGGTGAGGTAGAGGCAGGATACGCAGAGGTAGGTATTGGTAAAGGGGTTCGGAGCGCGGAGCTCGAATCTCGTAGCTTTCGGATTGTCAATATCCCGGATAAGGCCCATGAGGATGGAGCGGTTGCGGGACGGTACTTCCGGCGTATGACCCAGGGAGGTGACGATGCACACCGGTGCTTCAAAGCCCGGTTTCAGGCGGTTGAAGGCGTCGGTGGTGGAGGAAACGAAGGGGTTGGTGGCTTCATAGTTATGAAGGATGCCCATAATGAATCCGTAGCCGATGGTGGACAGGAAATCGGATTTCATGTCTTCCGGCGCCAGAAGGTTGATGGTTTTGCCGTTCTTCAGGAGGGCAGCAATACCTACATGGGTATGTTCGCCGCTGCCGGCTACGCCGATAATCGGTTTTGCACGGAAGGATACGTCAAGGCCGTTCCGGCGGAAGACTTCACGCACCACGATGCGGGCTTCCAGTTCATTGTCTGCTGCCTGCAGGGGGTTGGTGGAGAAGAGCCAGTCCAGTTCCAGCTGTTCGCATACGTCGAAAATATGGCCATCGTCGTCAATTTTGGGCTTGATGCCGCCGACTTCCTTATGGCCCATTTCTACATGGAGGCCCCGGGCATCCAGTTCTTCAATGGTCTGTTCCATGGCGGTACGGACATTGCCGCGCATACGCTGCCAGTACTGTTCCTGGAGGCGCTGGGAAATGGAAAGGTGCTGCACCGTTTCCTTTTCACTGGGTGTCTTCACCCAGAATTCAAGTTCCGTGCCGGTGGTGAATACGATATCCTGGATTTCAGAGAAGGGGAAGTTTTCCATGCCCTTCACCTGGGCACCCAGAAGCAGTTTTTTCAGTTCTTTTGCCACATATTCGCAGGAGTTTTTAAGAATGGAACGGGAATCAATAAACTTGCCGTTATGGATAAGGAAGCAGGGAATCCGAAGGGTTCCTACAGGAAGTCCCGTTTCTTCCATCACATTATCATCGTTATAATCCACATACCAGTTCACCGTGCTGTCGGCTACCATGTCCACCCGGGCATCGTTCAGGGTGGCGATATTCATAAATACTACGGAAGAGCCGTCTGTCTGCACAGCTTTGCCGGCAAAGAAATCTTCATAGTCCTTCATGAAAATCTCGATGGGGATCTTTTCATCGGTATCATTGCCTGCCAGATCGATGCCTACCAGAGACACGAACCGGATTTCCGGATGCTGTGCCAACAGGGAAAGAACCCCTTCCTTACCATATTGACCGGCCGGAATGCAGTACAACAATTCTTTGTTCATTTGAGTCCTCCTAATAGACTTAAATCGTTCCATTTTTTTACATTTATAAATCCCTATGTGTTTCAAAAGAAAATGACCCATTCCCTAAGGAATGAGTCATCTTTGACGCAGCATATGAACTTATGTAATAAGAATACACCACGTGTCTTACTTTTGTCAAGCCTCTCTGCTCAGGCCAGCAGTTTGCGGACGATCCCATTGATCATCTTGCCGTCTGCCTTGCCTTTGAGCTTTGCCATGACCGCTTTCATCACAGAACCCATATTTCTCTGCCCAGGATCCAAAGCGTCGATTGTTTCTTTCACAATCTTCTCTACTTCTTCTGCAGACATTTCTGCCGGCAGGTACTTTTCCAGTACTTCGATTTCCGCTTTGGTCTGTTTAACCAGGTCTTCTCTTCCGGAACCGGCAATTTCAGCAAGGGTTTCCTTCCTCTGCTTTACTTCCTTCCGGAGAACGGCAAGAACCTGATCATCATTGAAGTCAGCGTGTCCGTCGTCGATTTCAGCCTGCCGGATATGAGCACGGGCCATGCGGATCGTGTTCAGAGCAAGCCTACCTTCTTCTTTTGCTTTCATGGCTGTCTTCATGTCAGCCATAAGCTGTTCTTTAATTGACAAAACTAATCACCTTACAACCTGTCATTACTTATACTTACGTTTTCTTGCGGCTTCAGATTTCAGTTTACGTCTTACGCTGGGCTTTTCATAATGTTCACGTTTTCTTACTTCAGAAAGAACCCCGGCTTTTTGGCAGGAACGTTTAAATCTGCGAAGAGCACTATCAAGAGATTCGCCCTTTTGAACTTTGATCTCAGACATCTATATCCCTCCCTCCCAATAAGACTGATGGGGTGCTGTTGCACACTTATAAATTATAAATTACATTGCCCTATCTGTCAATTTATTTTTTTGAGAGGGGCGCTGCGCCCCGCTGACTCATTGTCCCACCGCTTGCGGGGTGGCAAGGGAACACGAGTCACACCAGCGAACATATTTTGCACTATGCGAACTGGATTTGTAAGGGAGTATCAGCGACCCGAAAATCCAGTGAGTCAGTGACAGCAGTAGATGAAGGAACGCAGTGACGCGCAAAATATCGTGAGTCGGTGATAGCCGTGCTGTAGGGGAGCGCTTCCCTAACGGCCGCCCCCCTATCCGGCTGCGCCGGACTGCCCCCTATTCAGGGGGCAGAATGAGGCTCTCTATGTTTTCCTTCGGAGTCATGTGGCACACCGCTGAGCATCCATAGTGCCCCCTCGAAGAGGGGGAAAGGTGGTGGCGCCAGCCACCAAAGGGGGCCCCTCCATTGCGCTTCAGCGCGATTGTGAAGGTTTTATCATACTGGCGCCCCTTTGTTTCTAAATGCCCCTGCCAAGGCCGCCTA
>ULVN01123185.1_pt1 | contig 14845 bp, 7 predicted proteins | sample 1959491 | NCBI WGS metagenome assembly ULVN01 (sample SAMEA4835787, study PRJEB28245) | human gut metagenome | biome: gut microbiome; material: fecal sample | place: Denmark | collected 2008 | reverse complement strand
CCGCTGACCGCTGCTACCCCGATTATAAGACCATGTTCGTCGAGGAGGCCAAGCGCCCGGACGGTGTACAGGCAGTCTCCATCGCGACCCCGAACGGCATGCACTACGAGGTCTGCAAGGCGGCGCTCGAGGCCGGTCTGCACGTTGTCTGCGAGAAGCCGCTGTGCTTCACCTCGGAGCAGGCGGACGAGCTGGTAAAGCTGGCGGAGGAAAAGCACCGCGTTGTGGGCGTGACCTACGGCTACTCCGGCCACCAGCTCATTCAGCAGGCGCGCCAGATGATCAAAAACGGCGATCTCGGCGAGATCCGCGTCATCAACATGAGCTTCGCCTTCGGCGGCTACAACTTCAAGATTGAGGACAAGGTTCCGTCCGCAAAATGGCGCTTTGACCCGTCCAAGGCAGGCCCGTCCTTCGCGCTCGGCGACGTCGGCACGCATCCGCTGTTCATCATCGAGGCGATGATCCCGGACATGAAGATCGACAATCTGATGTGCACCAAGCGCTCGTTCGTCGAGGGCCGCGAGCTCGAGGATAACGCCTTCGTCATCATGAACCTCAAGGGCAGCGAGAGCGTGCAGGCGGGCGCGCAGGTCTACTGCTGGGCAAGCTCGATCAACAGCGGCGCACGCCACTATCACAAGATCCGCGTAGTCGGCTCCAAGGCGTCGCTCGAGTGGGACGATGAGCGCCCGAACCAGATGCTGTACGAGATCGAGGGCGAGCCGTCCCGCGTGCTCGAGCGCGGCGCAGGCTACCTGACCGATGAGGCGCGCGTCGAGGATCGCATCGGCGGCGGCCATGCCGAGGGTTTGTTCGAGGCGTGGAGCAACCTGTACGCACGCTTCGCCGTCGCCATGGCGGACGCAGACAAGGGGGTCTACGGCGACTTCTGGTATCCGGACGTCAAGGCCGGCGCACAGGGCATCAAATGGATCGAAAAGTGCGTGGAATCCGCAGACAAGGGTTCCGCATGGGTGGATTACGAATAATCCCGTCAACAGCATATCCCCAAAAATCTTCTGATAGCATTTCATTTCTACTTTACATCTGTTATTACCTGATTTCGGAGGAACGACTATGAAAAAGAGATTACTTGCTGCACTGGTTTCCGGTGCGATGCTGATAAGTGCACTTGCAGGCTGCGGCAGCAGCGGAGCGCAGACGAGCGGCGATGACAGCGCCGGGCAGACGGCAAATCAGGATTACCATATCAAGGTCATTCTGAAAACGCTCGCGTCCGAGTACTGGCAGTATGTCGGCAACGGCTGTAAGCAGGCCGGCGAAGATCTGGGCGTCACGGTCGATGTTCTGGGCGCGAGCTCGGAAACCGCGTATGACGAGCAGCTCTCCATGATCGAAACCACGCTCAGCTCGAGCGACTGCGACGCCATGGTCGTGGCGCCGCTCCAGGCGGAGACCGTTGCAACACAGATTGCCGGTACTGACCTGCCGATTGTGGCGATCGACACCGCGATCAATTCGGACAAGGTGCTCAGCTTTGTCGGCTTCAACAACGAGGAACTCGCCGCGATGGGCGGCAAGGCTGCGGTCGAGGCCGCGAAGGACAAGGGCTGGGACAAGATCACGGCCATCGGCATCATGGGCGTGCAGGGCGACTCGACGTCCGAAGCGCGCATCGCAGGCTTCAAGCAGGGCATCGCAGAGGCAGGCGGCGAGTATCTCTCAGCGGAAACGCAGTACGCGGACAGCGTTGCGGACAAGGCTGTCACCTGCATGGAGGCCATCATTCAGGCGCACCCTGAGGGCGTATCCATCATCGTCGCGAACAACGATGATATGGCGGCCGGCGCCGCCCGCGCAGCAGCCGCGTTCCCGGCGTACAAGGATACCATCTTTGTCGGCATCGGCGGCAATCTGGCCGGCATCGACGCGATCCTCGCCGGACAGGAGACCATGACGGTCGCGGTAGACGGCTATGACGTCGGCTATCTCGGCGTGCAGGCAGCAGTCGATGCGCTGAACGGAAAGACGCTCGAAAAATTCATCGCCACCGACGCGACGGTCGTTACTGCGGAAAACGCAGCGGAGCGCCGCGCAGAGGTAGAAAAGCGTCTGGGAACCTCCTGATCCGGTCCTCTCTCCATTAAAATATGCGGAAAAACCGCCTCTTCAACAAGGGGAGGCGGTTTTCTGCACCCAAAAATCCGATATTTGCACACACACATAAAAAACAAGGGGGAAACAAGCAAAATGGCATTTACTGTCGCAACCTTTATCGCGTTCACCGTGCTTGTCGCGGTGCTGTCCTGGTGGAAGACGCGCGACGACGACCTGTCTACCAAGGAAGGCTACTTCCTTGCCGGACGCGGTCTGCCCGGCATCGTGATCGCCGGTTCTCTGATGATGACCAACCTCTCCGCGGAGCAGCTTGTCGGCACGAACGGACAGGCCTTCGCGGGCAACATGAGCACGATGGCGTGGGAGGCGACGTCCGCGTTCGCGCTGATCGTACTCGCGTTCATATTCCTGCCCAAGCTGCTGCGCGGCGGCATCGCCACCATCCCGGAATTCTTCGAGATGCGCTATGATACCTTCACCATGCGCCTGTTCTCGCTGCTGTTCCTGATCGCGTATGTCGTTACCATGCTGCCGACCATCCTGTACTCGGGCGCGGTCGCGCTGGTCAAGATCTTTGATCTGGAGAGCATGTTCGGCATCAGCTATTTCAGCGCCATCACCATCATCTGCATCGGCACCGGCATCATCGGCATGTGCTACGCGGTGTTCGGCGGCCTGAAGGCCGTTGCCTACTCGGATACCATCAACGGTATCGGCCTGATCATCGGCGGCTTCGCCATCCCGATCCTCGGCATCATCGCCCTCGGCAAGCTGGACGGCGGCGGCTTCATGGCCGGTCTCGACCACCTCATCTCCGCAACGCCGGAAAAGATGAACGCATGGTCTGCGCCGGACGCGCTCCCGCCGGAGGTGCCCTGGCCGCTGCTGCTGACCGGCATGTTCGTCAACAACCTGTTCTACTGGGCGACCAATCAGTCGATCATCCAGCGTTCGCTGGGCGGCAAAAACCTCGCTGAGGGCCAGAAGGGCGCGATCTGGGCCGGCTTCTTCAAGTGCCTTGACGTATTCGTCATCGTTCTCCCGGGCATTATCGCCTTCCAGCTGCTGGCGGCTAATGGCCAGATGGATACCTCGGTCGGCATGGCTACCGATCAGGCCTACCCGCTGCTCGTTATGAAAGTGCTGCCCAAGCCGCTCATGGGCTTTTTTGCGGCCGTCATGTTCGGCGCGATCCTGTCCTCGTTCAACTCGGTGCTCAACTCCGCGTCCACCATCTTCACCCTCAACGTATGGCAGCCCATCTGGGGCAAGACCGCCTCGAATAACAAGGTCGTCAAGGTCGGCCAGATCTTCGGCACGATCGTCGGCGTTGTCTCGATCGCCATCGCGCCGTTCGTCATGTTCTTCGGCACCGGCATCATGAACTTCATCAACGAGTGCTGGGGCTTCTTCTCCATGCCGCTGCTGACCGCCGTTCTGTTCGGTCTGCTCAGCAAGAAGGCTCCCGCCATCGCGCCGAAGATCGTTATCCCGGTACACATCGTGCTGTACGGCCTGACCAAGGTCATCCCGTTCTTCAGCCAGTTCCACTATCTGTACGTCGTATTCGCACTGTTCGTGCTCGAGTGCATCATCTATGCGGTCTGCATCAAGACCTGTCCGCGTCAGCTGGCGTGGGAGATGCCGGACGCCAAGGTCATGAACATGACCCATTGGAAAAACGGCAAGGTCTGGGCGATCACCGGCGCGGCGGTCGTTGCGGTTATGTACCTGATCTTTTCGCCGCTCGGCATCGGAGCGTAAACACTGCTCCCCATGTGCTGCTACCGTTAGATAGTACCGCTGTGTCCTTCAGCAGTGGTGCAAAAGGCTCCTGTGTCACAAGACACAGGAGCCTTTTTGCTTTTCACGCCAGCTGTTCAAACCGCTCAAAGGACCGGAACAGCGCATCGCCGCTCATGGCCAGCGCACAGACGCATATACCCTGCACGGCGCGGCTTGCACCGTCTATGTTGTCCGACGGGATATTTTTCTGCCGCACAAAGGTAAGGATTTCCGCGCGAACGGAATCAGTCTGAAAATGCGCAACCAGTTTTTTTATTATATCTTATTCGGCGAGCAGACGATGATCTTTTTGAACAGGCGCGAGAAACAGTTCAGGTCGTAAATCCCGACGTACTCCGCCGCTTTCTTGATGCTCATGCGGCGGCTCTCCAGACCCTCGCAGGCGCAGAATGGCTCGGCGAGGTTGTTTTCGATGTCGCTGAGCACCTCCGCAATCACGCGCTGGCTGCCAGCCGAGCAGTCCGCATATTTGCGGTTCTGGTGGTGCTGCGTCATTGTCACCGCGTCTTTCGCGTCAGCATTATAATCTGTGCCCGCAAGATTTGCCAAAGGCTGATTACGGAAGCCGTAATCGGTCGCGCGGAGGTGGTCTTCAACTGCTCAGCGCCTCAATCTCCCGCTGCGCGTTCCGCAGCGCCATATCGATATCCTTCTGCCCGGTCACGCTCTGCCGGAAGGCATCGCACAGGATTTCCTGCTCCCTGCTGGTATCCTGATACGCACCGACCGCAGTTTCCCGATCCAGATATACCATCGGGTCCAGATACGCGCCGTAAAAGCTGTTCCGGTAGATCTCCTCCACCTCGCTGTCCAGATATGCAGGCATCATCTGCTCCGCCGCCATGATCTTCGCACCCTCGGCTCCCGCCGCAAAGCGGATGAACTCCCACGCCAGCTCCTGCTGCTGCGAGGAACGGCAGATGCCCATGCCGGTCTGGATAACGGTTTCGCTGCTCTTCTGGTCCTCCGCCCAGACCGGCGCTTCCGTCACGCCCCAGCGAAAATCAAACCGCCCCGCCCGATAGTCGGTCATCAGATAATCCAGATACCACGTACCGCCGATGTACATGCCGTACTGCCCCAGTTCAAAGCACTGCTGCTGTATATCCTGCGCGATGCAGGTGCTGTACTGCGGCATGCACCGTTCCTGCTGCATCTGCTGTACCCAGCCGATGATCTGCCGCATGCTTTCCGCATTATCATAACCGCCGTTTTTTCCCGTTGCAAGCCACTGAATATCCATCGGCAGCGACATCATCGCGTACTCGCCCTCGCTCAGGCTGCTCTGCATCTGCTGCGCCAGTTCGTGCACCTGCTCCCATGTCAGCCGCTCCTTCGGATACGGAATGCCTGCCCGGTCAAACAGCTTGCAGTTGTACAGCAGCACATAACGATCCCGCCGGTAAGGAATTCCGTACTGATGTCCGTCAAACTGCATCTGCACCAGCTCCGCGCTGTCCCGCAGGTCATGTCCGTACTGCGCAAGCAGTTCGTCGAGCGGCTGCGCAATGCCGTATTCATACAGCTTGTACAGCGAGTCCATCGTACGGCAGAGAAACACATCGGTCTGCCTGCCACTCAGCAGCCGCGCCTGCATTTTCTGGTCGTAGTAGGCATCCGGATAGCTGACCACCTCGACCTGCACATCGGGATGGCTGTCCTCAAACGCCCGTATCAGCTTCCAGTCATAGCTAGTCTTGTCGTAGTCCCACAGCACCACGGTAAGCATTGTCCTGCGCGAGACGTCTGCGATATTGCTCTGCGCGGTGCAGCCGCACAGAGCGAGCAGCGCCGCCAGCAGCAGCAGTTCCTTCGCCCGCTCAATACGGTACTCCATCAGCAGCTCGGTATAGCTTTTCCCGGTAAACTTCTTGAGCAGCGTGCTGAAATACGACGGATTCAGGCTGACCGCCCGTGCCGCCTCCTGCAGGGACGCTGCTTCGCGGTAGTGCGCCGCGATCCAATCCTGCGCCATGCCTACGATCTTCGCACCGCCTTTTTCGCTCTCTCGAAGGAGAAAATCAGACAGATCCTGCCGGAGCGCGTCAAGCCATGCGATCACCTCGCCCAGCGTTTCCATGTGCAGCAGCTCCTCATAACTGCGGCAGCTGTTTGTCAGTACCGTGCGTATCGGCAGTTCATTGCGCTCGAAATGCTCCTGCACGATGTACAGCAGCTCGAGCGCGATCGCACGCACAGTGGAACGGCTGAGCGCCAGCCGCTGCATATCGGTTTTGAGCCGCGCAAACACTCGTTCCAGCTCCTCCGGCGTGCCGGAAACCAGAATTTCGCTGAGCTCCGCACGCACACCAGACAGGCTGTAGCTGTCCTGCCTCGTCTGCTCCATATCCTGCCGCCACAGCAGCACACCGTCATGCGATTCATAAAACCGCTGCGACACGGCTGCATTTGCCCGCCAGAATGCCTCCTTGATGCCGGCGCCGCCCGGCTGCATGCTGCTGCCGACCAGCACCGTACACGAGAGCTCCAGATATTCATGCAGCATTTTGCGCAGCCTCTTCGCCAGCCGCAGAACCGCCTCGTCCGGCGCCGGTGCCGGCGCAGTCAGCAGGACATCAAACTCACCGGTACGCCCGGAAAAACAGTAGCCGCAGCAGACATCGCTGACGATCTCCTCCGTGATGTTAACGACCGAAATACGCAGCGTCTGTATCTCCTCTGCGGTGGCTTCCTCAAAGCGGTACACCTCGCCCACCTTGATTACCATGCAGTACACCGGACGGCCCTCCAGATGAATCTCCAGTTCGCGCATGGACTGCTCCAGCTGCTGTCCGTTCATGTAGTAATTAGAAACCACATCCCACAGAAAATTCTGACGCAGCAGCGCACGGCTCTTCTCGTCGTCACCAGAAAACAGCGGCGAGGCGGCAGCATTCTCCGCAGCAATGGCGCGCAGGCTGTGCAGCAGCTCCTCCGGATTGAGGTTCAGCTTGAGCAGATAGTCCCGTGCGCCCAGCTTGAGCGCCTGCTTGACCAGTTCGAACTCGTCGTAGCTGCTCAGCACCAGAATTTCCGGCGGCGTGCTCTGCTGCCGCAGCTGACGGATGAGCTCGATACCGTCCATGCCCGGCATTTTGATATCAGTAATGACGATGTCCGGCTTCTTTTCCTGTACGAGCTGCATCGCCTCCAGTCCGTTCGCCGCCTCCCCGACCAGAACGAAGCCGTTTTCTTCCCAGTTAATGACGGTTTTAAGTCCAATGCGAACCATCGTGTCGTCATCCGCAATCAGTATGCGCGGTTTTCTCATTTGCTCTCCCCCATTTCCCGCAGGTGTACCGTCACACAGGTACGAACGTGCTCCTCACTCTCAAAGGACAGTCCGCAGTCCTCGCCGTACAGCATGCGCAGACGTTCATCCACATTGTGAACGCCGATGCTGCCCTGCGTCACCTGTTCATGACGCTGAAGGCGCTGTAAGATCTCCGGCGGAATACCTGCTCCGTCGTCCTCAACAGAGATGTAGATCTCCCGCTTTTCTCTCCATGCCGTCAGACGGACCGTGCCGCCGTGATGCGGCGCGGCTTCAATGCCATGCAGAATGGCGTTTTCGATGAGCGGCTGAAGCAGAAAGCGCTGAAGCCGCAGATCGAGCAGGCTCTCATCCTGCACATCGACCTCATACTCAATGTTCCCCTTGTAGCGGATATTCTGAATATAGATATACTGCTCCAGCAGAGCCAGCTCCTCCCGCAATGTGATCTGCTCCTCTGCCTTGCTCAGGCTTGACCGCAGGATGCTGCCCAGCGCCTCCGTCATATTCTGAATACCGCGTGACCCCTGCATGACCGCCATCATCTTGATCGAATTGAGTGTATTGTAAATGAAATGCGGATTGATCTGCGCACGGAGCATACGGACCTCGGCCTTGCGTTTTTCCTTTTCCTGCTGTACGCGGCTGTCCAGCAGCGCACGGATATCGCCCTGCATCTGCTCGATGCCCTGCTCCAGCCGGGCATATTCCTGCACGCTGTCGCGCGGCAGCGCACAGTCGAACTGCCCCTGCGCAATACGGTCTACCGCGTCCGCCATGCTCCGTATCGGCTGCACCAGCCGCTCCGCGAACACGGATGCCAGAATAAGCGCCAGCAGCAGCGCCAGCACACCGACTACCACGAACGCCTGCAGCAGAATGCTGCGCTGCTGCGCAAACTCGTAGGTCGAGACCGCTTCTACAATGCACCAGTCATATACGCTCGAGCTCCTCTTGAAAAACTGGTATGGTGCATCCCACAGCCTGTGTTCCTCATTCATCGCCATGCGGCGCAAATCCTGTTCTGTATGGGCCGACAGCCTTTTCCAGCCGTCGCTGCGCACGACATACGAGTCTGTCGTATCGACCAGACAGAACGCTGTGTTCTTCTGACCGAGCAGCGCATCACCGATGTTGGTCAGCACGGCCTCGCGCAGCAGGATGACGAGATAACCGGCGGTTCTGCCGGTGGTCTCATCGATAATACGGCGGCTATACGGCAGTACGGTCTCATACTGGCTGAACCGGCACGGATTATCTGCACCGCTGCCCCAGCAGGCAATGCCGCCGTCTGCGAAAAATGCGTCACTGCAAAAAGCACGGTACACCGCATCCCGATCGACCAGCGCCGCCTCCTTGCCGCGTCGGATATCCAGACCGTTTTCTCCGATCAGATAAAGCGACAGAATATCCTCCGTAACCGTTACGAACTGAAACTGCTCGTCCAGCATAGACGCAACCGCCATTGTCTCCGCCGGAGCAAATGGATCATCTGCTAGCATCAGCGCGCGTATCTGCCCGTTCTGACAGATCTGGTTTGCGAACTCCTCCACGCGCATCGCATTTTCCTCGATCTTTTCAATCGCATACTGCAAATTCTTCGTGTTCTCCCGCTCGAGATTGTTCCGCAGCACACGCTGCTCGGAGACGAAATAGTACGCACTGAATATCAGGCACACCAGAACCGCAGCCAGCATGAAAAACAAAAACAGCTGCTGCTTCATAGTCGGTTTTGTCCGGCGGATTTTCATGGCTGCACCTCCGTGAGTTGATGGATTTATTATAGCACATCCGGGGCGGAAAACGAAAGAGCAGACCCTGCCAACTGGCAGGGTCTGCATGCAAATGAGAGGGGAAATTTACGGATTGTAAACGAGTGTGCCGTCTGCACTGCGGCTGTAGTGACTCAGCCAGTTGTTCCATACACGGGCAGAGTGCTCGGGCATGGTAGCGTGCGGCATGTAATCTACGATCTCCGCCTGTACCATCGGAACGCCATCCTTCTCACAGGTCATGGTGTACCAGCGGCCGGACTTCGTAAACGCGCCGCCGTTCTGCCAGTCAAGGCTGCCCTTGGTTTCATTGCTGCCGTTGATCTTGCTCCAGTCCAGAGAACCGGTGCAGTCATTCAGCGCGAACCAGTCGCTCAGCGTCTTGCCGGAGGAATTTTCCTCTGCCAGCGGAACCGGGCAGATTGCCCATTCGGTGCCGCCTTCGGTACCTGCTGCCATGTAAACCGGAACGCCCGGGTAGTTGCCCTTTGCCTTGGCCGCTTCTGCCTGCTCAAATACAGCTGCGTTGAAGATGAAACCGGACAGCGGTGCAACTGCCGCGAACATCTCCGGCTCATTCAGCGCCAGTACGTGCGTCATCTGAGAGCCCCAGGAATGACCGGTTGCATAAACTCGGCCGGTGTCGATAGAATAGTGTTTCTTCAAATCGTCCAGCATGTACTTGAAGAATTCAATTTCGTCCATGCGGGTCGGGTCCATTGCAATATTCCATGCGGGGAACGGTGCATTGCCGTTTTCGGAAATGCTGCCCGGGATTGCCGACGGGAATACAACGATGAAGCCCTTTTCGTCCGCGACCTTGTGCCAGTCGGTCTGACCAGCGTAAACGCCGCCGTTCAGCGTGTAGCCATGGTTTGCAAAGACGACCGGCGCCTTCTGCTGTACGTGCTGCGGTACATATACATACCACTCACGCATCCAGCCGCCGACTTTTTCGTAATGGCGGGTCATATGAAGGTCTGCGATCGGGTCCTTGGTAACGCGCAGGTCACCGCCCGGGTCTGCCATCCAGCGGCGTACGCCGAACAGGAAGTCATTCCAGATCGTGCTCTCCGTGTTTTTCGGAGCGCTCTCGCTCGTCCAGATGCGGTACGCTGCGGTATCGCGGTTGATCTTGTACGCATCCTCGTCTGCGGTCCACCCCGCCGAGCGGGTGTACTTGGTGATATTGCCGTCTGCTGCCTTGTCGCTGTCGGTGATATGATCCGCAGCCTTCCAGTATGCCAGTGCGTTTGCATTGTTGTCGACCGAACCGATCATCCATACCGGAAGCGGCAGCGTGCTCTTCGGGATCGTGCTCTTGCGGGTGGAGGACTCCATATCATTGTAGCCGTTCAGGCTGGAGGCCATCTTCGCGCCGTTTTCTGCAATCCAAGCTGCATCAACCGGACCGGCATCGACCGTGGCCAGGCCTGCCCATACGGCTGTCTGATCCATTGCCGCCATCTGTGTGATAGTGCCGCCTTCGCCGTAGCCGACCATGTAGTTTTTCGCCTCATGGATGCAGTACATCGTGCGGCCGGAGGCTGCTGCATAAACCTTGTTCACGTAGTCAATATCTGCTGCGCGTTCTGCAGCACTCGTGCCGTAGGTCAGGCCATCCAGATAGATTACGATGAACTTTTCCTGCTGCTTGGTCCAGTCTGCATCGATTGCCTGCGTATCCGTGCTGTCCGCAAGCGCCTTCCATTCGTCGAACTTGCTCTCGCCCTTGTTCGGCAGAACAAATACGCCTGCGCAGGATTCGCGTGCGCCTTCCGGCACATAAGAGGTAAAGGTGCGGGTTTCGCCATTAGCCAGCGTTACGGTTTCCGTGTGCTCGCCGGTGTACAGCGTTTTGTACGGGTTTGCCGGGTCGATATGGGTGCGAACTACGACCGTGTATTCCTTCTCGGTGGTGCCGTCCTTTGCAATTACCTTGACCGTGAAGTTAGTCAGACCGTTCTTGAGTTTGCCCACATAAGCCTTGCCCGACTCTGCGGCTTCGCCGTTAATAGTGATCTTCGCGCCGGAGGAAGCTGCGGTCGGAACGATCTCGATCGAAGTCGTCTTCTCGTCCACCTCAGCGACAAAGCTGGTGGTGTCCTTGCGGGTCGGCTTAGTGCCGTCCGTCGGGTACTGCCAGTTTACATTGATGCCGAAATTCGGGTCGTTCCAAAGCAGGTTGCCCTTCTCGCCTTTCTTGTGTACGGACAGGTTGGACAGGTCTGCAATCTTGTTCTGATTGCCGTCGCGGTAGCCGTCGGACAGATAATTCTGCTTGTTAACGTTAATGCCGACCCAGTTGACGTCCTTCAGGCGGTCGCCGACTACGACAGTCTTGGTGTTTTCCAGATATCCCTCATAGCTGTCCAGCGTGCGCAGAGTCGGGGTCGTAGCGTCCCAGCCTTCGTCAACGACCTTCTGCACCGCCGTCTGAAGATTGTCCAGATAGCTTGCCGTGCCGTCCAGTACAACGTCGTTGTGACCGGTGAGGATGCGCTTTACCGTGCCGAGGCTGTCAACGCGCTCCAGCGCGATCTGAAGCGAGGACAGGTAAACGTCCATCGAGTCCGCGAAGAACGTCGGGGACAGGTTTGCGAACTGCATCCAGAACGAATCCGTGATGTGTGCGCGGTTGTTGCCGATCTGGTCGGTCGTGAACAGATTGCCGGTCGCGGCATCGAACAGCATGATGCCTGCCACCTGGTGTCCCGGCAGCTCGATTACATTAAATTTCGTGCCGCCCATGTCGTAAACGTCACCGTTTTTCAGCGTTTCCAGCTGTGCATCATAGGCTGCGCTTGCAGCGGCCTCATTTGCGAACATGCCGGAGGCTACGCCAAACTGCTTGACATAATCACGCAGCACCTCAATACCGCGCTCGTTGACATAAACCTTAGCGCCCAGATCCTTGTTTTCCTTGCACAGGAACTGATGCGTCATCTGCACGTGATCCGGGTGCGGGTGGCCGATGATAAGGTCGATCGGCTTGCCTGCGCCGACGATCTTTCGTGCGGTCTCGTACAGATTTGCCGCGTCCTTGGCATCAAAGTAGCCGGCATCCAGAACCATTGCGCGGTTGGTGCCTTCTACCAGATACATCTTGTCGCTGTCGTAATCCTGAATGAGCGTTACGTTCGGAACGTCGCTGCCGTTCCAGTCCTTCGGTACGCCAACCTTCAGTTCGTGGTGCGGGATGCTGGTAACATCGTAGTTCCAGTTCGCTACACTGCTGGTCCTGCCGTTTTTCACCGCGACTGCCTTAACGTTATAGGTCTTGGTGACCGGGCCTTTCGCGCTTGCGGTCGGCTGGGTGATCTCGATCTGACGATACTGATAGGTATCGAACTTTTTGCTTGCTGTGGTCGGGACAGCTGCCTTGTCTGCGCCTTCCGCGATCTCATAATAAATGTCCGCGCCGTCCTGTGCGGTCAGCGTGACGAAATAGGTCATGTCGTAATTGAATACGCCCAGGCTCTTTGAGGTCTCCTGACCCTTGGGGAGCGGATATGCGCTCGGTGCCGCGGGCGTAGACGAGCTGCCGCCCGAAGAACCGCCGGAGGAGCCGCCCGTGCTGCCGGTCGTCAGAGTAGAGTTGTGAATCTTGACCACCTTGCCGGTGATTTCGCAGCCGGTCGCCTTGACTTCGCCGGCCTTGCCGCCGAGAATGACCGTGCCGCTCAGCTTCGCCTTGTTCAGCGTCACGCCGGAGGCCTTGACGATGACAATGCCGGTGCCCTTGGGCGTTACCGTGCCGGACTCGGTGATATAATCCGAAATCATGTTGTCGAGCAGCTTGACTACTTCTGCGCGGGTGATATTCGCCTGCGGCTCAAAGCGGTTGCCGCTGCGGCCTGCAATATAGCCGTTCTTTGCAAAAGCGGCTACGTTCGCCATCGCCCACGAGGAAATGCGGCTGTTGTCCGCAAAGCTCGTCGAGCTGCCGCCTGCCGTTACCGACAGCGCACGCGCCAGCATGCTGACAGCCTCTTCGCGGGTGATCTTGTCCTTTGGACGGACATTTTTTCCGTCGCCCTGCATAACGCCCGCCTGTGCCACACGCAGGATCGGGTCTTTGTAGTACGCATTATCCAGATCAGAGAATTTGTTCTCCGCCTTGGTCTGGTAATCCATTATGCGGTCTATGATAACCGCCATGTCTGCTCTTGTTATCGCACTGTCCGGTTCAAAGTCTCCATTGTGACCTTGGATGACACCGCGGTCGCTCCAGCGGCTGATCGCATTCTCCGCCCAGTGCCCGCGTGTATCCGCAAATGATGCGGCAAGCGCTGACGGCAGCATCGTCAGCAGCATTGCCAGTGTAATAAACCATGCACAGATCCGTTTGCGTTTCATTTTCATTCTCCCTTCTTTACTCGTCATCGGCCGAATTTCATCGGCTTCCCGCTGCCATTATTGTACCGTGTCCGCGCCAAAGCGAAAATGAAGCAAAGCCAGAATTGTTGTGCGATCCGCAGGAGTTTGTTCTGACCTTGTTCGGTGTTGCACAATTCCTATGGTATTTGTTGTCCGATTGTCAGAACAGTTCGGACCGCGCAGAGCACCGCGTTACCGCCTGCCGGATGATATGCCTGACCGGTATCTTGAAATAACATTTCCCCTCTTTTATCTTCGAAACCTTGACAAAACCGCTGTTTTGCGGTACGATAAATACAGAAATTCAAACGCTCCTCAGCCTTATTTCCTTTCGTTTGGCGAGATACACATCTCACAGGCGCAGGTATCCCGTCTGGAAAAGGGCGCGCTCGCGCATATCCGCGACGGGCTGGCATAAATACAGAAATCCCTCCGGTTCCACCCTGTTCGAGTGGTTCCGGAGGGATTTTCGGTTCTGTCAGATCATCCGTTCCTGCATCATCTGTACGAGCGCCATGATGCATTTTTTGTTCGTCGGTCTGCTGTGAAATCTCAGAACCGTATTGTGCGGATCGCCCTTCACCCGGCGCAGGCCGCCGCAGTTCCGACCGACCTCTGGTTGAGGTCATGAGCAAGCATGGCGCATGCCGCGAGTGCTATCAGGACTTCATCACGCGCTGACACGATGCCTAGATCACCAAGATCGCATTTCGCTTCAAGGAGTCCTTCCTCACCGACAAAAAGCTGACCCTCGAATAAGCTCTCACTCAAATCAATAGTTTCCAAAGTAATCTGATTCTCGTCTCCATATCACTCCCGACCGTTTTCTCTCGCCGGCCGGGAGATTTTTTCGTCTGCGCAGCCGCCCTTCTTGTGGATACGCCACAGAACAAACAGCTCCGCGCGAGTGACAGCAATCCAGATAGCAAGCGCCACTTTTCCGGCCGTCCCCCACGAAACTATAGCTGTCTTTCGAAAATTCCGTAGTGCAAATAGTATTTGATCGTGTATGCCATGCCTTTTCTCTCTTGCCTGTATTGCCATTTTAGCGCATTACGGATGCAAAGGAAATCTGTGTCAAGCAGTCTTTTACCTCGTGCGGCGGTACATCGGGTGAAAACCAAAGAAAGCAGTGATACCCTTTTCACACGTGAAGAGTACCACTGCTTTTATTCTTTTTTACAGCTCCAGCGGAGCAAGCGTTGTCGTGTCGATCGACCGGATGGCCGACCGCAGCGGCAGTACCGCCGACGGCGAAACCGACAGCTCATCGATGCCCATCGACAGGAAAGTCTCGGTCAACTCCGCATCCGCGCCCAGCTCGCCGCAGATGCCGATCCAGATTCCCGCCCTGTGCGCGTTCTCCGCCGTCATGCGGAGCATGCGCAGCACCGCCGGATGGTGCGCGTCGAAAAACCGGTCGAGACCCACGCCCTGCCGGTCGACAGCCAGCGTATACTGCGTCAGATCGTTCGTGCCGACCGAGAAAAAGTCCACCTCACACGCCAGCTCTGCGCTCATCATGACGGCG
>ULVN01058008.1_pt1 | contig 14871 bp, 13 predicted proteins | sample 1959491 | NCBI WGS metagenome assembly ULVN01 (sample SAMEA4835787, study PRJEB28245) | human gut metagenome | biome: gut microbiome; material: fecal sample | place: Denmark | collected 2008 | reverse complement strand
CGCAGCCGCTCCCCGCGCCGCGCCACCAGCCAGAGCTCATCAACCGCCTCCCGCGCGAGGAGCCTAGCAAATTCGCGCCCCAGCCCGCTCGACGCCCCCGTGATGAGCGCGATGTGCTTCATGAGCCCCCGCCTCCTTTCTGAAAATCATTTGTCATGCATGACAACCCACGAAGCAACCGTCCGTGCTGCCTCAATTTCCTGACGAAACGCATCATCTGCCAGATTCTTCTGTTCGCCGATATCACCATCCTCAATGTACAAGCGATGGTTGAACGCCCGGTTCGACTCCATGAGCGGCGGCAGCAGCGACGCATACGCGCTGCCCGTCGGCAGAATCAGCTCCGCCAAAGTCGGCGCAATCTGCAGGTGGCTGCCAGCCATCTGCTCGTTCAAGAGGTCACGCCGCACGCCATCCCCGTAGAAATAGCACGGAATGCCGCTAAGCGCCCAGAGCGAGACATCCGAAGCAAAGTTGAAGCGCTCCGCATGGTCGCCCGTCACGACAAACAGCGTTGACGAATCGTCCTGCTGCACCTGACGGATGAAGTCACCCATGACCTTGTCCGCATACCAGATATGGCCCAGCTGGTCCATCGTCGCCTTGTCCGTCGGGATAGACGGCGGCAGTTTTGCAGATACCTCATCGCGCGGGAAGCCCTCCGCATCGACATCGTAGGCAAACGGCGGATGGTTGCTCGTCGTCAAGATGAAGTAGAATGTGTCATCTGCGTCGTACTTCATCTGCTCGCGGATGCCGTCAAACAAGACGCCATCCGGCACGCCCCACGACGAACTCTTGCCCTGGTCCGGCAGTTCATCCGCACAGTGAAATTCATCAAAGCCCTCGCGCAACGTGAAGTGCTCGATGTCCTGCCAACTGCGCAGGCCGCCGTACCAGAACACCGTCTTATAGCCCATTCTCTTCATCGTCGCGCCAATGCCAAGTCCGTCCAGATGGCCATGCTTGCCCATCGTGTAATTGACGTAGAGCCCGACATCCGGCAGCCCCGTCAAGAAACCATTGAGCGACGTCATCGTGCCATTGCCATTCGGCAGGAAGTGATACGTATGCGCGCCGTTCGCTTCCAGCCATTCGCCCGTATTGGCAAGGCCAAGCGCACGGTACTCCGGCAGCAGGGGCCAAAGTGCATAATTCTCCCCGAGGATCACAACGACATGATGAGGCCGCTTCGCCAAAGGCGTACTTGTCGTCCGACGCGAAAACGCTGCTTCTATGGAATCCGCCTCCGGATGCCCGCCCAGTTGTGCGATTGCCTCCTCCAACTCTTCTCCCGAGATGGGCCGCAGTGCCTTTTCCGTCGCCCGCTTGTGCGTGCTGTACGCGCGATAAAGCGCCTGACCATCATCGAGGATTGCCTCATTGAGCACGACATACCGCGTGCGGGCCGCACTCTCCCACGGGACACCGCTGTCCGAATGGAATGCCCCGCCAAAGCGGCAGAAGATGGCAAACACCGGCACAAAGACAATCGCCAAGCCAGTCCAGATGCGGACATAGCGGTGCGGCTGCCAGACCGGCGTCCGCAGGACCTTCTGCAGCAGCCAGATAAACAGCGCCATCAAGAGAATTGCCCCCAGGAGGCGCGGCCAGAACTGATACTGCTGCACAGCCGTGTCCCAGATGGCCGCTTTATCATCCTTCATGCCGTTGAACAGCATGATGTTGAACCCCTGATGGAAAATTTCATAATAGGGAATGCGGATGACAAAGAGCAGTGTCATCAGCCCCACAACCACGCTGCCCAGTACCGCCCGGATGCGCGCCACCGGCCACCTGCCCCAAACGGCATACGGCACCGTGCCGAACACAAACGGGAACGCCACGAGAAACGCCGTCGTCTTCAGACTGATCCGAGCTCCCAGCCAGAGAGCTTCTACAACATCTTCCGCACGAGCACTTCCCAGCTGACCAGAGTAAATCAGCAGGAACGCAATGCGAAAGGCCATGAGCAGGATGTAGATGTACAGAAACAGCTTCGCATCCTGCTGTATGTTTTCAAGAAATCGCATATTTCCCTTCTTTATCAGTTAATCTAATAAAATATCACGCAGTATGACAAGACTAAATATAGCACAGCGCAACATAAAAAGAACGCACCAGATATATAAAATCTTTGAGAAATCATATATCTTGGGACAAGCTGCATAAGTTTTAAAAATTATTTTTTCGAACTTCAAACATATTTCATTTCATTATTTAGCAAAAACCGCATTGATTTATATAAACTTTTTCGATTCCAATCAAGGTCTAAGTCTTTAACTTTCTGAATCCTAAAATCTTCCCATAAACCATCACAAGCTTTTTTTTCTAATTCTTCCATTTTTTCTTCAAGACTTAAATGATTTACTTTATAATTGACTATATCATTTATATTTATACCTTCATGATATTTAAAAATTCCTGGCAGGGATTCATACCAAACTGTACCAAATATCAAAGCTGCCTTTCCGCCAGAGATAGATTCCCAAGCAGCTGTCCCCGTTATTGTTGCAAGGAATTGACAATGCTCCATCAATTTATACGTATTAACACTTCTATCAACATATATAACATTTGGTATACTAGTTAATCTCTTGAAAAAAAATTTTCCACGTACAGAATAAAGTTGTTTAGGATTTTCCTTGACGTATATAAACCAATCATTCGGAATAATATTTCTTACCTTTTCAATTGCCAAAATTTGGTCACGGTATATTCCACCAATAGCATCAGTTGTCATTTCTGGTTGTAAGTGTAAAGGAAAATATACATATTTCTTATTAAAGTCCACATCAGCTTTAGCTAACGTTTTTACACAGTAATCATATTGATATTTTCTTACTTTTTTTATAACAACTTTCGTAATCTTTTGCTCCAAAAAATTACTTATGGATTCATATTTAACAAAATCGCGCTTAATCATAGTTCTACGTTCTTCTAACCATTGGCCTGGATGTTTAAAAAAGCGAATTTTACTTTCCCAATCCTCACCTCTATCTTTCTTTATTTGCATATCACTCATATAATCTAAATTCTTTTCAAACCTTTCATCTACATGATATTTTGAAAATTCTTCATGATAATCAGGCAGTAAGTTAATTTTTCCTATATCTTCAATTGTATGTCCATAAAACATCTTTTTAGGAAAAGCTGAAACGGTAAAAAGAAATAAGGTTGGTATATTCATCGCCTTAGCTAATAAATACAGCATACATCTAACATTACCATGCGGTATATCAGAAAATATTACCAAATCAATACCATTTTCAATTATATCAATATATAGTCGATTAATAACATAATTTATTATGTTTGTATACTCATAATATGTTTCATGAAAAAATTCTGTATCACGAGCAAACTCTTGCATTATCCAATCCATATGTTCATTTATATACTTCGATATTGTCTCATTAGGGAATGGTTCATAGCTTTTCCAATTCCCCCTCCACAAGCTTGTAATAGGAACAGCACAAGATAAAGTATCTAAAATTTCATCGCTACAATTTTGATCATAAAGCCATCGTTTAATAGAAATTATTTTTTCATTTTCCAAGCGGAAAAAAACATCTAACATTGGACCAGACTCAAATCCATAAATCATTATATTCATAGCAAATCTCCTGATATATAATCTAATAATATTACTCTCTTATCTTCTCCAAGATATTGTCTTTCTCAGTCCATCCAATAAGTTTGTCGTAGGATTCCATTTTAAATATTTTTTCGCTTTTTTATTAGACAATACAGATCGTTGAATATCGCCTTCTCGTTCTTTTTCATATTCAACATTAATTGGCCTATCTACAATACGATTAAAATAGTCCAATAATTCATTTAAGCTAATTTCTTTCCCTGTACTTAAATTATAAATATCATTCGTATGATTTGTTATAATAGCTTGATATATTCCCTTAGCAATATCGCCCGCATAGATAAAATCACGTGTTTGATGACCGTTACCAAATAGTTTTATCGATGCATTATTATTAATTTGTCTGGCAAATATGCTAATGACTCCACCTTTCCCTCTATCGCCTTGTCTCTCACCATATACATTAGCAAATCGAAGTATAACATAATCTAATCCATAAAGGTGCTGATACATATCTAAATACTTTTCTGCTGTAGCCTTACTTAAACCATAAAATGACATGGGTTTCAAGTCTGCAGTCTCACATATTGGAAAATATATCTCTTTTACATCTCCATATACAGCAGCTGTAGAAGAAAAAACAATCCGATGGACATGTCCATATCGCGCTGCTTCTAATATATTCACAAGACCAGCAATATTTTCTTCCATATCAAAAAATGGATTCAATATAGAAGAATCTACCATTGTCTGTGCTGCCAAATGAACAATAGTATCAAAATGTTCAGAAGCAACTTTACTACGTATATTTTTATTCCTAATATCATCCTTCCAGAATGAAAACCCAGATTTAGGTAGATGATTTAAAGCTCCTGTAGTTAAATTATCTAATACCGTAACCTCATCACCAGTAGAAATAAGCTCACGTACTAGATGCGAGCCAATAAATCCTGCTCCTCCAGTAACTAAAACTTTCATTATGCTCACCTTGGATTTAAGAGTTTATATATGTACTATTATTCTACATCCTCGTTTTGAAGAATTTTGTCTTCTGGCAAATCTTTACTAGCCTTTCGTCCTATAATAGAAGAAATATTACGAGGAGCAATTCCGGTCCCTGGACGTTTAAAAGTAAGCATATCTGACGTAAAAATTGTACCTTTTAAGATTCTTTTTGTAGTTACAATTGAACGTCTAGCATTTTGACGAGCAGCCAACTCCGTAGAAAGTGCAACTAAATCTCCACACCCTTTTATCTGATTAATTTTTTCTATATGTGTTAGGATTTCTTCTGCATCATGGACATCCATGGCATGGTAATGATCATTTCCAGCTAAAGATTTATCTAATGTAAAATGCTTTTCAATTAATTGTGCTCCTAAAAGATAGGCTATCTCAATAACATCATACTCCGAATCTGGTTTAGTATGATCAGAATAACCAATATACATATCAGGAAAGGATTTTTTTAAAGTTTGAATTTTTGCAAGGTTCGCATCTTGATATGGTGTTGGATATTCAAGGACACAATGTAATAATGCTATCTTCTTTTTATTATAGCGTTTAATTGTAGAAACAGCTTCTTGAATTTCATCTAAATTTGCAGCACCAATTGATAAAATAATTGGTTTGTTCTTCTTAGCAATGTAAGATATAAAAGGTAAGTTACTGATATCAGATGATGATATTTTATAGACATTCATTAAATTATATAAGTAATCCGATGAGTTAAAATCAAATGGAGTCGAGCAAAACTCAATACCAATTTCATCGCAAAATTTTGCTAACTGTATATATTCACGCTCTCCGAACGAATCATATTTTTTAAACAACGCATACTGAGATGTTGTTGTTTCCTCATTTGTGTCCCAATAGGATGGTGAATTTTTAGAAGCAATTGTTCCTGCCTTATACGTCTGGAATTTAACTGCGTGAATCCCTGCATTTTTAGCTTCTAATATCATCATTTTTGCAGCTTCGATATTACTTATATTTAATTTTTTTGCAATATCATAATAATTCACGCCTATCTCAGCAATCAAAACAAACTTACCCTCTTGTAGTCTTTTTTCTATAGTTTTTATCATTTTATTTCATCTCCTAAAATAATATCTTTAACATATCGTATTCCTTCGTCAAAATTATGTTTCATCATTAATGCTCTCATATTTTTTCTTATATTAGGTGTATCAATTAACCATTTAACCGTATTTATTATAGCTTCAATATCAACATCTCTGCCTAAACCGAGATTGATGAATCCATTCTTCATAGTAGCAAAAGTGTGCATTGCTTCTCGTTCATTTTGTGATAGTATAATCGATGGAATTCCCATGCTGGCAATTTCGTATACAGTACGTCCTTGGCTAGATATTACAAGATCAGCCCTTTTCATATATTCTGTAACACGATTAATATTTTTGTGGACAAAAATATTTGATTTTGGATTTGCAAAAATTCCATTAGCATCTGTATCATATCCAATGCCTGTAATAAAATGAAATTCTATATTAGGATAATTATTTGTAATATCTTTTGCTACCTGATATAGTTTATAATTTAAATTACTTGGATCGGTTCCTCCAAACATGACTAGTACATTATTGACTACCCTAGAAAACTCCTTTCTCTTTACCATCTTAAATTCATCACGCAGGCAAACGTAACGAGAGCCTTCGTAAAGGTTATCTGCAATAGGATGGTGATGCTCATATAGCGCATTAATCACAGCATCAGCATATCTAGTCCCTTCCCCAAGATCTTCAATTGTTATAACGCGGCTTACATATTTTTTTAACCATTGAATATATTCAGCAGATGTATTTAGGCAATCATTTACCCAAATATCTGGTTTATATGAATTAATAATATTCAATATATCAGATTCATTTTCTATTACAACATATGGTAAATTAGTGCTTTGAATTTTCTTTAAGCCTTCTACAGAGTCTTTTCTAGTTACAAAAAGAACTTGATGTTCAGTAAAGCTAAACGCCATTGTCAAACAATTGTATATATGCCCCATCCCAATTTTTTTCGTTCCATCTACTCGAAAAATTATTCTTTTTTTTCGTAGCTGACTCTCAGAAACCACCCAATCGCCAACAGTATCGATATCGATTGATTCACATTCTGGAACTTCATAAACTGAAATATTTTTACCTATACGAGATGCTTTTTTCACATATTCTCGTTTTGTGATAAGAAAGGCCCCTGTTTCCATATAGTTAGGTGGAAGTTGTTGACGATTTAGTCTTTTTTTATAGTTAGGAACAATCTTCCCTTGTTTTTTTGTCCAAGAAAGATGTGGCTGATTTACCACACTAATAAGAGTATCATATTGCTTATTGATAAATGTTTGAATAGCTTGAGTTAAGGTATCTACTTGTAATAACGGCGAAGTAGGTTGCATTGTTATAACGAAATCATATTTTACCTTAGTTTGAGCTTCCATTCTGATTACCGCATCTTCAACTACAGGATCCAACGTTACTGAGTCAGCAGCCAAACCTTCTCCGCGTGGTACAACATCACTACCGAACTGTTTTGCGACATATGCAATTTCAGGATCATCAGTCGTTACCACGCACGCTGTAATTAACGGACATTTCAATGCGTTTTCTATCGCATATGCTATTAATGGTTTTCCACACATAAAACGAATATTTTTCCTAGGAATTCCCTTCGAACCGCCACGCGCTGGAATTACTGCTAAAATATCCATACTAAAATCACACCTTTCGTATCACATAATACTATTTCATAATAAATACCATAAGACTCTCCCACTTATCCCATATTACATCAGGAGCAAAGGATTGCATGGAAACACGCGCATTCCTCCCCATTTCAATACGCATATTCCGATTCTTCATCAAGGATAGCAACGCATCTTGAAAAGCCTGGACGCCATCTGCACAAAGGATGCCGCTCTTGCCATCCTCAATCATACCACACACGGATTCACAGCTCTTAAATGCTACACTAGGAAGGCCCATGCTCATCGCTTCTCCTAAAGCTAGGCTAAAACCCTCATAGGCGCTGGGAAAAGCAAATATATCAGCCGACTGTAAGACATCCTCGACATGATTCGTAGTTCCCTTCAGGAATATACGGTTTCCCATTTTCTTCTGTCGGATCAGCAGCTGCAATTCCTTATAATATGCTTTCCCATCTTCAGCTCCCCATAATTCAAGCTGCCAATCAGGGAAGCAATCTGCTATTCCAGAAAAGGCCTCTATCAGGATATGCGGACGTTTATGACCTTTTGAGAGACGACCTACAAATACGATTCGATATACATCTTTCTCTACAGACAAGTTCGCATTCACATCATACTGTGGAATTGCATTTCCTATAACTACCGTTTTTGCATTTGGCAGATGACGTTTCAAGTGCTCTTCATAAGACGGTAATAAGACCTGACAGACAGCGCTCTTCTCTAAAGCAGGGATTTCTGCTTTAGGATATGTATGGAAGTAATCCTCTGGATCACCATGGCTCATAGTAACAACAGGGATATCCGTATGCAAATCACATATCAGCATCTTACTTGCAGCAGATTGAAATGCCACAATAACATCAGGTTTTGTTATCTCCAAAACTCGACTCAAATTCTTCAATAAATACTTCTGCGCAAAATCTGTATTGACAGTCCTTGCTTTGCGTTTATTGATAGGACGTAAGATTTCGCGCTTCACCTTCAAATACCAAGGGTAATGGATTGATTTTCCCTCAAAATGACGAATATCATAACACGGAATATCTTCATCAATGGGATAGTAAAAGTTTCCTTTCTTTACATCACTGTATACCATTGTCACACAATGGCCACGGCGTTTCATTTCATTTGAAAATTCGCAAGTAACTTTGGCCAGGCCCCCGCTGTCATCTACCATTTTAGTCAAATTCGCTACCAATATATTCATACCTGCTCCACCTTATATCGAATTCAGCCAACAATCAGATTGTCTCTTCATACTGTTTCTCTTTGAGGATAACCACCGGAACGCCGTTTTTCTTCCCCATCTTCTCTTTCCATCGAATGATACGGCTCTGCCTGACTTCCTGCGTTCTGGATCGATATATGATACGGTAAAACACATCACAATCTGCTAAGTCGTCCTGCAACAAGCGCGCAGAGGATTGTACCTGATCCATAGCATGCAGCACATTAGACCCCTTGAGTTCAATCAGATAAGCCGACTTCTTATCCTGATTCATGACCAGAAAATCGCATCGTTGTTCATGCCCCGTAAAGACCTGGCCATCCAGTTGATATTGCGCGACGTGTAAACGATCCTTATTGACAGCAGTATGCTTACAAGGATTTCGGCTTTCTCTGTCTTGTGATACGATTTTTGATTGTCGCTCACCGCACAGAGAATGAAACTTGGCTAGCTTACCCATTATCTTTCTCCATTTGCCATTTGAGCTCCATCAAAGCATCATTCTCGTCATTGATGGTATCTGATGCCCCATCAATCAGACTGTTGTCAATCAAGCCATCCTCCATGCCATCTACGACCTGACCATTGATGACATGCACTGCCTTGGTCCAAGAAGCATCTAGGGCCTCACATGACGGTACAATTGCATTGCGCTGCTCATCTGCTGAATGAATTTCGGCAGCATAGAGAAGGTTGTTGAACTCTCCCAAGATATAGGGACTATGAGTCGTGACGATGACCTGACTACCCGCATGTGCAAAGGTCGCCAATGCCTCGGCCATGTATTTCTGTGAATCTGGATAAAGATGAGCCTCTGGCTCTTCTAAGATGATGCAGGAAGGCTTGCCCTCTAACAGGTAATAGAAGAGTAAGTTCAATGCCCATACCGTTTCCTGCTGACCAGAAGAAGCGAAGTTGACCTTGATGGACTTTCCTGGCTTATTCATATCAAGCAAGAGACGTTCCTCGCCCGCACGATAGCAGTAACGCGCTTTGAGAATTTTTCCTGCTAATTGTATCATATGCTTCAACACGGTCAGATTCAGCTCCCGATCCGTCGTCTCGATTTCCTGTTTCAATAAGCCATCTAAGCCATTGGCAAAGGATTGACGCAGGGACAGGATCTGATGGATGTATGCATTGGTACAATAATCTAACGCAGGCAACTGACGATTTGGATCTGTAAACAGTACTGGGAGCTGATCGCTCAAGAGCGTGATCATGCTGCGCCCTGCAGGGATATAAACGGCATCCACCATTTCTGATGACTGGCTAAAATCACGGCTCAACCGGAACAATACCGTTTGAGAATGTGTTTGCGGATGTATTCCCTTGGTGATTTCCAGCCACTGTTCATCTGCAAAATCATACCGGATCTGCATCACATCAGAGAGTTCTGTCAGATCGCCAAACATACGCAAGAATACAGACCGGAGCCATTTATCAATCTGTACAGCAGATAAAGTCTGTGACTGAATATACTGCTGTGCAAGTTTGAAGAAGTAAATCAACTTCGCCAAGGTGCTCTTGCCGCTCGCCTGCGGCCCTGTCATGACGGTCAATCTCGGTATCTCGATATCACAGGACTGAATTGGGCCAAAGTCACGCACACACAGGCGCTGCATCTTTTCCACCCTCTCACCTTCTCTCAAGATTCTTTTGACAGTATCCCTACAATACGCTGAATCAGTTTATCCTGGCCGTATTTTGCATTGGCTCCCATCAGGCCTTGACGATATACGTCTGCCTTTTCCGGGAAGGTATTGACGAATTGCTCCAACTGTTTAGAGAATACATCCACTGAATCGAGCTTGACTGCTTCACCAATCTTGAACTCGCTCAGGATTTCCGGGTTCATCTCGGGCGACTGCAAGACGGGCTTGTAGTAGCCAATTGCGGTGAACAACATGGCACTCGGCTGATAGCGGTAACGCTCTGCACCATACGGAAGGAGCAGTACATCGATGTCCATGAGTTCTTTCTGCCATTCGATGCCCAGGAGATTCTTGTGCAGGAAACGGATATTATCGTGCGATGCATACTCTCGCCGCAGCCGCTCAAAGTCGTCGCTGTCTGCCTGCGTCACGGTTGCGCCCTGCACGACAAGCTCGACGGGATTCGTAAAAGTCGCCTTGGCAAATGCCTGCAGGAAAAAGTCTAAATTCTTCTCGCGGCGATACTGTCCGAAAAAACCGAGTCGCAGTGGATCATGAACATGAAACTCCGGTGTTACTGGCAAGTCAAAAGGAACGTAAACGGGTGCCATGACCGTGTGGAAATTTGGGCAATCCGCCAGTTCAGGGAATGAGGTCTGCAAACCAAGAGCACCAAGATGGATGTTCGAATATGAGCGAAGACTCTTGACGCCGTCACAGAAGCGCTCCCTGTCCTTCGGCATAATTCCGTGAAACAGGAATAAGACGGGGACAAGGCTGTTCTTGATTGCACTGTTCCGGATAGAGCGCATGACGCGCCAGCTGTTCGTCGGCACGACGATGGCATCGCAACGTCCCTGCTCTGCCTTACGGCAGGCGCTGTTGAACCAGGCCAAGCGACGACGCTCTCGCTGGAATGACAGCCAGAGCCGCTTGAGACGCCCCGCTCCTGCATATGATATCGCCTCGCCGCCATCCAGGTACTCAACATCACAGTGATAATCCAGCTTGAATGGGAAATGCTCTGGCACAAAAAAGACAGGCTCATGCCCCTGCTTCTTGAGCTCTTCCACCAGGATGCGGTCAAATTCGACTTCATGACCTGCGGGCATGACGATGGATTCTAATATAGCAATGCGCATGATCTTCACTCCTATAAACGACCATCTTCATCATGGTACAGGAAATACAACTTGATGTATTTATTCATGGTATAAAAGTAATGATTTGTAGAAAGTATCCAGCCCATCTTCCCATCCAAGAAGCCAAGATTCAGGATGTATACCTTGAAAAACGCCCAGAACGGGCGCAGCACAATGTCCAGAAAAAAACTGCACTTCTTATGATTCTTTTTATACTTTGCAGCCGCTAACGTCGTATAGTTATTGAGTTTATTCAATTGCTGACTCCATGTATCATACGTGTAGTGATACATGATGCCATGCAGCTTCTCATTCGGATACGGCGTCACGATCTGGGGATGGACATACCCTTCTACATAGGATCCTTTCGCCGGGAAAAGTCGATTGACATAGTCAGGCCGGAGGACTCCATGTGTAGCATGGTGATGATAGAATTTATTCTCTCGCTGAATCCAATATGCTTTCTTATCGCCCTTAGCAACGACAGAACAGATTTCCCTTGCCAATGACTCTGAAATGCGCTCATCAGCATCTACGAACAATACCCACTCACACTTGGCCTGTTGGATGGCAAAAGTCTGCTGTCCACCCCAATCGCCATTCATACCGCGCTGTATCACTCGCGCGCCTAATCGTTCAGCTATCTCTTTCGTCCGATCTGTACTGAAGTCATCAATTACTAATATATCATCAGCAAACTGAAGTGTCTTGATGCACGCTTCTATATTCCGTTCTTCATTCTTTGCCAGAATCAATGCTGAAATCTGAGCCACAATACCCCTCTTTTCCGTATAGTTTTTACTATACCATCACTTCATCAAATCTCTGACATGGTCTGCAATAGAAGCGTCAACTTCGTCGAGCAGGGCGTAGCGCTTGCGGTAGTTGGCACGCTTGCGCGTGGGGACTTCTTCCATGGTCTTGCGGTATTCTGTCATCGGCAGCTCGTAGAAGCGCTGGTCGGCACAGGGACGGCCGCCCGACTCCTTCCAGAAGTCGCTGAAGCTCGTCTTGAGCTTGCGGTCGCGGCGGATGTGGTTGTTCGCGTAGTAACCGTAGTTCGTGACCGCGTAGATGTGTTTGAGTTCGAGCGCTTTCGCCACTTCCTGCGTTGCGTGCAGGATGAAGTTCTTCGTGCGATAGGCGTGGCAGCGCTTTGTGACCTTCTTGACGATGTCCCTGGCATTCTCCATGTTCGGCCCCTGCATGGCGCCGATCCAAAGCGCCCACTCGCCCGCTTTGTTCGGCGCGATCCAGAACATCATCTGATAGAGGTCCGCATCATCGAGGCGCAGCACGACAGACAGAAGCCCTTCCTTGCGCTGGCCGGGATGATACGACAACTCGAAGCGCAGATGACCGCCTTCATCGTGGCTTTCCCAAAGAACATAGTGTTTCTTCTCATAAAGGCCCAAGAACACATCTTCCTTGAGATGCTTTGCCAAGTAATCCATGTGCTGCTCGACGAGTTTGGCACGCTCGTCGAACGTCGACTTATTGTAGAAGAAAGCACGCGTCGGCTGCTCGTAGACAAAGGGATACTCCTCCGCCAGTCTGCTGAGGAGCGCATCACTCGTGAAGAACTGATGCAGGCGATTCATGCGCCCCATGTTCAGCAGACAACGCCCGACGAAGACCACCATGCGCCTGGCCTCGCGCGGATTCTCTGTATTGTAGATTTTCTTTCCTAAGCTTATATAGTCCAGCATGCATTCCATTCCTTATATGTATTCTACAAGATGACCTCGTCACCCTTCTCATCATAAGTTTACTCTAAACAAGTCCATTGTGCAAATAAAAAGCCCCGTCTTTCGACAGGGCTTCAAAGCGTCTCATATCTTATATATTTTGCTGTATCAAATCCAGCAGGCTGCCGCCCTCGTAGCGCAGTCCCTTGAGGCCGGCGTTCTTGGCGCAGAGCATGTCGCTGTCGCTGTCGCCGACGAAGCAGGACTTGGTGCGGTCGATGTGGAAGCGGGCGCAGGCGGCGTCGATAAGGCCGGTGGCGGGCTTGCGGCAGTGGCAGGCTTTGCGGTATGCGGGGAGCTTTGCCTCGGGGTGATGCGGGCAGTAGTAGAGGGCGTCAAGGTGGGCGCCGACTTTCTTGAGCTCGCAGTTCATCCAGTCGTAGACGCGTCGGACGTCGCTCTCGGGGTAGTAGCCGCGGGCGACGCCGGACTGGTTCGTCACGAGGATAGCGAGGTAGCCGCGGTCGTTGACATAGCGGATGGCCTCCTTGGCGCCGGGGATCCAGACGAAGTCTTCGGGGCGGTGGAGGTAGTGGATGTCGACGTTGAGGGTGCCGTCGCGGTCGAAGAAGACGGCCTTTCGGGAAGCCTCATCCACCGCTTCGCGGTCCCCCTTCCCCACAGGGGAAGGCTTTTTATTTGCCATACTCATAGTAACCGCCGTTATCGAGGAAGGTCACATATTCCTTGACAGCCTCTTCCATGTCGGTAAAGCCCTGGTCGTAGCCGGCGGCGAGGAGATGCGTCGTGTCGGACTCGGTGTAGTTCTGGTACTTGCCCTTGAGGACTTCCGGGAAGTCGCGGTAGGCGATCTCGCCTTTGCCCATGGCCTTGATGACGGCCTGCGCTACTTCGTTGTAGCTGTGGGCGTGGCCGGTGCCGCAGTTGTAGATGCCGGACGGGCCGTGGTTCTCCCAGAACCAGAGGTTGACGCGCACGACGTCCTTGACGTAGACGAAGTCGCGGCGCTGCTCGCCGTCCTCGACGGGCTTGCCGGCGATCTCACCCCAGCCGCGGAACAGGTGTGCTTTGCCCGTCTCGTTGATCTGGTTGTAGAGCTGGTAGAAGATGGAGGCCATCTTGCCCTTGTGGTGCTCCTGCGGGCCGTAGACGTTGAAGTACTTGAGGCCGACGATCTGGCTGTGGGCCTCTGGCATGACCTGGCGCACGTAACGGTCGAAGGCGAGCTTCGAGAAGGCGTACGGATTCAGGGCGTCCTCACACGCGTCGCCCTCGCGGAAGCCGTTCTTGCCGCCACCGTACGTCGAAGCGGACGAGGCGTACATGAAGGGGATGCGGTGCTGCAGGCAGAAGTGCAGCAGGGACTTCGAGTACTCGTAGTTCGTGCGCATCATGAAGTTGACGTCGTACTCCATCGTGTCGGAGCAGGCGCCCTCGTGGAAGACGGCGTCGATGTCCGTGCCGTCGAAGTCGTCGTCCTCGATGCTCTGAAGGAAGTCGTCCTTGTACTGGTAGTCGATGAACTGCAGGCCGCGGAGGTTCTTGTAGTTCTGGCCGTCCTTGAGGTCGTCGACGATCAGGATGTCCGTGCGGCCGCGGGGGTTGAGTTCTTTGACGATGTTCCTGCCGATGAAACCGGCACCACCTGTTACGATAATCATGTGGATTCCTCCTGTATAAGTTCACTAAGTGACTGTTTGCTCTTTATTCGCCCTTGAGCACCTTCATGAGTTCGTCGCGGCTGACGGCGTAGGTGCCGAGCTTGGCGACGACGACGCTGGCGGCGAGGTTGGCCATGTAGGCGCCGTCGCGCGGCGA
>ULVN01076531.1_pt1 | contig 15033 bp, 15 predicted proteins | sample 1959491 | NCBI WGS metagenome assembly ULVN01 (sample SAMEA4835787, study PRJEB28245) | human gut metagenome | biome: gut microbiome; material: fecal sample | place: Denmark | collected 2008 | reverse complement strand
TCGCTGGAGTGACTCCAGTTCCTTTGCCACCCCGCAAGCGGGGCACAATAAAATACGGGGAAACCCTACTTCCCCTTCGTATCTCCGTTATACATGAAGAGAGGATTGATGAAGTATTTTCCCTCTGTTCTTGTTGCAGAGAGAAGCTCCGCTTTCCGGCAGGAGAGTATGGCTTTTTGGAAGGTTGTTTCTTTAAGGCCGGTTGCATCAGGCTTTATATCGATGAGGGTGGTGTCCTGCTTTTCCAGTATTTTATGCATGGCAAGGAACATGATTCTGAGTCCTGCGGGGGTAAGGGTCATGAGGCGGTCTACGGCGGGGCCTTTGTAGATTTTTATGAAGGACTCCCGATCCTCTATATCCACCGGCTTGCCGTCCCTTGTCAGAAGGCTTTTTTTCAGTCTGCAGAGAGCTTTCCGGTCGCTCTCCCGCTCCAGGTCCTTTTCCATGAGTTCTGCAGGGCGGGAATGGAAGAAGGCTTTCCTGTTTCCTGTGAAAAGCAGGGCGGGATTGGGATAGTATTTCTGTACTGCCTTTCTTTCATTTTGGGCTGTATTCAGCCCTGTGCGGGTTCGGGCAGGGAAGAGGAAGCCCTTACTGATGAGTCCCCTGCGGCCGCGTTCCAGTGACTGGGCTGATTTTTCCTTTCCCTTTACTGTCGGAAGGTTCCTGTCGTAATGGGACAGGGAAAATCCACGGTTGTTGAAGTTATCCGGCAGGAGCATTTTCCGGAAGAGGAGACGGAACGCATAGCGCTCCGAAGCTGTGAGTTTCTCCAGAAGGGGCAGGGCGTTTCCGTAGACCTTGAGGAAGGGAAGCCCCGGTGGCATTCCTCCAGACTTTTTCCATCGGGAATGAAGGGGTTTTCTCCCTCTCCGGCATAGGGGATGCCGGAGAGCCCTTTAGGCAGGATGATGACAGTTGACTTTTCATCAGGTCGGGCTTTCAGATCATCGTCATCGGACAGGTCCATGATGGAGCCCGGAATGACGCCCAGAGCTTCGGCAATCTGCGCCAGCGTGTTCATGCTGTATTCATGGGCACTTTTGTAGATTTCCGTATCTTTTTTCATTTTTGAAATCAGGGCATGGGAAATACCCGCCTTGCGGCAGAGCTCATCCACCGTGATTTTTCTCTTTTTCATCAGGTTGAACATCTTTTCAAAGGTGAGTTTCATGGGCGCTTCCTTTTCACAGAGCAATGATTTTGCTATATTATAGAATAAAAGAGGCTGAGGCGGTAGAGCGCCGGCCGGGGAGGCACGGATGGAATTATTTTATGACCGTCTCTTCCAGCTGATGAGAAGAAAAGGGCTGGACGAGGAAACGTTGGGAAAAAGGGCCCGGCTGTCGAAGGGAATTCTGGATAAGCTGAAATATCCCTCGAAGAGAAGAAATTTCCGCTCCGGACAGCTCCTTAAGATATGCAGAGCCACGGGCATGGGACCGGCAGCCTTTGTGGATCTGCACGATGAGGAGTCTATGGAACTGAGAAAGCTCTACGGATCTTCACGCTTCCGGCAGGTTTCCACGGAAGATTTTCTGGATATGATCAGGAACCGGCAGGGGAAGGCGGATTTTCTGGTGAACGCGCCGCCCGGCAGGGGCAAAACGGAAACGGTGACGAAGATTTTCCAGCTCCTTATAGAAGAAAGGAGAATCAGCCCTTCCCGGATCCTCATCATCTGCTTTTCCCATGCGGCAGTGAATGCGGTGGGGAACCGCATTAAAAAAAGACTGGGTCTCTCAATGACCGACCTGCATATCTGCACACTGGACTCCTTCTGCGGACAGTGGAACGGAAAATACCAGCGGTGCAAAGATAAGATGGCAAAGAAACTCATGGAGGCCGAAAGAAAGAAAAAGGATAAAGCCGAAGATGATGCAGAGGAAATGACGGCAGAAGATTCCATGGTGAGCAGTGATGTGCTGGACAGCATTGCGGATGATGAAACAGACCGGCTGCTTGCGTTCCATGCGCCTACCTATGAGTATAATATCCGTCATTTCATTGAGCATCTGGACTCCGTCTTTCAGGAAGAAGGAAATGAAACGAAGAGTTCTGCCCTGAGGATGGCGGAAGATATATGGAAAGCGGCGCTTCTTTACTTCCGGTATGTCATTGTGGACGAGGTGCAGGATATCAAGGGATGGAGGGCCCGTATGCTCCTTTCCATGCAGGAGACGATGAAGGTCAGCTCCTTTATCTATCTGGGAGACCAGTGCCAGGCCATTTACGACTTCAACGCCGATGAGCCAGATGAGGAAGAGGAGAAAAAGCTGCCGGAAAGCGCGACTGTCTTTTTTAAAAAGCTGATGGCCCTGCCTTCCATGTCCTGCTATGAGCTGGACGAACCAAATCACCGGGCTGAGAAAAGCCTTGCCTGGATGGAGCCCTATCTTGCGGACTTGAGAAATCCGCTCCGGTATCATGAGTCCCACTGGGCCATGCAGAACCTGAGTGACATTCAATCCCGGGCGAAAAAAAGAATGCTGAAGGAACCATTTTACAAGATGGCCTATCGCATGGTGTACGGCGATTCAAACAGGGCGATTCTGACGCGGTATAATTCGGACTCCTTTCTTCTTCTCTGGTGGTTCCATAAGCATCTTTCCTACCGCTCCCTCATGCCTTTTTTAAGACTCCGCACCCAGGGCGGAATGGGAGAGGATACGCCCAGGCTGGCAGGCTGGATAGGGCTCTTCTTTTATAAATATAAAGAAAAGACCATTGACAGGGACGCTTTCAAAAACCATTTCCAGTCTGTTTTCACTGATGAAAGAAAGGGGCGCCTGCGCCTGAATGCGGGCTGGCAGTCCTGCTGGGAAGCACTGGAACAGTGCCAGGAAAAGAAAAAGGAGAGCTACGACGTCAATGAATTTTTTCTTGCAGTCTGCGAAAAAGGCTGGAGCAGTCCGGGTCTTCGGGACAGCCTGATTCCCGGCTCCTTCTGCCACCGCCCGGTGATCTGCAGCATCCATCAGGCCAAGGGACTGGATTTTGACGAAGTCTATGTGAACAGTGAGGTATTTTCTCCCCGAAAGCATGCCGGAAAGGGGAGCATGCTGGAAGATCCTGTAAAGAGCCGTCTCTGCGAAGAATGCCGCGTATCCTATGTGGCTCTTACCCGCGCAAGGAAAGCCATCTATTTCTACTCCACCCGGTCCGTGGCAGAGGAAAGGAAGAAAAAGAAGAAAGAAGAAACAAAAGTCATCGAAATCAACGCGGAAACGCTGAAGAAAATGCGCCTTAAGAAGAAAAAAGAAAAAAATCATGGAGAGAAAGTAGAGCGGATTATTCATAATGAGGAACTGGATACGGCTTCCTATTTTCTGGGAGAAGAAAAGAAAAAGTTCGGCTGTAAACGACGCTACAGCGGCGCAAGAAACTTTTACTACTACCGATACAAGCCCTATGATGACCGGACCGCCATGGCAGGATTTCCTTTCGGCTTTGAGGGAGACAGGAACAGGAATGCCGATGACAGGAAGGAGCTCCAGGCCTATATTTACGAAAAGCTCCCTTTAGGGGAAGAAATGGAACTGGATTTTCAGCGGAATTCCAGGCGCACGGACATGACAGGCACCCTCTGGAGCAGGTGTGCGGAGAAAGGAACGGAGAATAACCTGCAGACGGGGACTGTTTCTGATAGTATGATAGAGGAAATCAGAAAGCAGTGGAAAGAGGAAAAAGTATACAACGGCATACCGGCTGCCATGGTTTTTTTTAACCGCCTGCTGGTGACGGATATTGTGACCTGCTTTCGCATAGAAATGGACGGTTCTCATAAAAGGGTACACCTGTGGAACAGCCTTGACATCTGCGGTCTGGCCAGAAAGTACTATCCGTAACAGGAGATTTCCGGCGGAAAGGGGCTTTTAAGAAATCAAAGATATTTTATATCTCAACTTCCTGCGATGAAATAGAGGTGAAACCTATGAAAAAACTTTTATATCCTGCATGCTTCTATCCCTGTGAAGAAAAGCGGGGAGCCTATACGGTAATCGTTCCGGATCTGCCCGGATGCATCAGCGAAGGAGACAGCCTGGAAGACGCCCTGGCCATGGCCGCCGACGCTGCAGCGGGCTGGATAATGGATGAAATGGAAGAAGGAAAACCGGTTCCCGCACCGGGCGAAAGTAAGGATATCCACATTGAAAGCACAGACGGCTTCGTGAGACTGGTGGAAGTGGATATAGATGACTGAACGAAAAAAGAGCCGTGAAAAATGCAAATCATTTTTTCACAGCTCTTTTTTGTCCTATAAAATAATCTTCAAAAAATCTTTCTCCTCTTTTCAAAAATGGGAAACTCCCGTTATTTATATAGTAGAGGGTGAAATGAACGGAACATCCCAGGGCCCGGGATGAAAAATCCGAAGTGCCCTGGAAGGAGGAATGTGAATGAAGACACTGCAGCTTGTGTTTGCGGCAGGATCCAATGCAACTTCTACTCTCACCATTGCCAATCTGAAAGACGGGCTGACACTGGATGAAGTGAAAGCGGCTGTGGTAAAGATCCAGCCCATCATGGTGACCCGCTCCGGTGCGGCGCTTACCGGCTTCAAGAAAGCAGTCATCGTGAGTACCACGGAAGAAGAGCTGGCTTGAGTCAATGGTGAAGAGGGAGAGGTGAGGCAATAGAGGAGGAATCGGGATCGGGATCGGGGGAGCTGGCTTTTCTCCCCACAAACTTGCCCACCCCCGCATGCGGGGGTGGGGGGGACCACGAAGTGGTGGAAGGGGGAGGCGAGCGAAGCGAGCCTATGCCGCCAAAGGCGGCATTACAAACTTATGCCCGCAAGGGCAATCTACAACCCTCTGAACCCTGTGAACCTTCTGAACCCTATCCCCACCAATGACTCTACCCAAAATCACAACCTATGAATTAGAAAACAAGAAAGGAGGTAACCTATGGCTGTTAAAAAGGCAATGACCGATCTAAAGCTGCAGATTCGTGTGGAAGATGGCCTTACATCTGCAGAAACAGCAAAAATCAAAAGCCTGAGCTATTCCAATATCAAACTGGATGCCACTGACCAGGAGCTGATGGATGCAGGTAAGGCGATTGTTGGAATCACCAATTATCTGCTTTCCGGAATCCGCTGCGTACAGACTCATGATATGGTAGATGAAGCATAAGGAGGTGAAGAAAAAGGGGCTGCGAATTAATTCATAAATATACCACAATGATCCATTTCGCGCGGTGAACTTTGAAATTGACCAGAAAGGAACCATGTGGCGTTCGAACCATAAGGCATTCCATCTTAAATACAGAAAGCCAATACAGGGAAATAAATACGGAAGAGAAGAAGAAATCTACCAGTGTGAAGACTGCACGGGATGTCCCTATGCCGAGAAATGCAAAAGAGGCAAAGGCAATCGTACGGTTCGCATAAACAAGGAACTGACAGCTATGCACGAGGAAGTTTTGGAGAATCTGGAAAGCATCAGAGGCGCCTTTTTGAGGATGAACCGATCCATCCAGTCAGAAGGGACCTTTGGAATCGTAAAAAATGACCACGACTACAAGCGCATTCAACGTCGGAGCATGAAAAGAGTGAAACTGGAGATTTATTTGATTGCCATTGGCCAAAACCTAAATAAATACTACCATAAGCGGACACGACAACAAGAAATTGCATAAATGGAAATAGTCGCGTCTTGTGGGGGCAAGGGGGGAGTATAACCATTTTTCCCTCTTCATTGGAATGCAACCATAATGAAATGCATAAAAATGAGGCTGTGAAGAAATGATTGAACATTTTTTCACAGCCCCAAGTTAGTATGGTAGCATTTGCTAGACCTGCCAGAGGCAGGAGCCAGTACAATACCCCGGAGGGGTTATTAGCAAACCTCTATTTGAAATGGGGGTTGCTGACTTTTCTGCAACATGGCTGAAAATCGTTGTAAGTAATAATAGCAAGGTATAAAATAAAAGTAAGACGTTAAGATTTTCAAAAAAAGGAGTAAAACACAATGAAAAGATTAAAAAAAGCACTGATTATCATGACTGCCGCATTTGGAATCTTTACAGGAGTTATGGGCGCAAACGCAGCTGACGAAACCATTACGGTAAGTAATCCGGATGAACCGGCGATCATTACCAAAGTAAAGAATATAAAAGGACAGAACCCGTTTATCAAACTGGATGACCGCAACTTCCTCAATGCTGCAAGCTACCAGAAAATCAAGACCGATTTGAAAGACAAGGATGGAAATACTATCCAGGTAAAAGACAAATACCTGATTGAAATATTCCACATTCTTACCAAAGATGAAGCTGCTAAACTTGCAGAATATATCAAGAATGACAAAATCAAAAATGCAGGAGCAGTACTAACAGGGTATTTCGTAGTTACAGACATAGAAGGCAAGGTATCCGCAACACCTGTATACATGAAGTTTGAAGAAGGCTCTGAGGATGTAGGATACAAAGACATGAAAGGTACTTACCAGATTAGGAATCCAAAGGCCGATCCTAATATGAGCAAAGCATTTGCAGAAATCAATAAATACTTTGCAACCGCCAAATAAAGAAAACGAAACTGATAAACACCAAACGAAACCAGATAGATTTAGAGCGAAGCTGATTGATTTGAAGGAAAGAGATAGTGCGGGAAAGTCTTGTTAGAGAAAGCCAATCAAATCTGGCCCACAAAATTGTTAACTTTTAAACGGCTAGTAATTTGTTCGAAAAATATTTTTGTATAAGATATATACAAGTTTTTATTTATGAACTCAGGGAAAACTGGATGCAGGAAGAAGGATAAAAGCTAAATGATGGATAAAAACGAAGAAATGAAGCAATTTTGTTATGCAGATAGTGTTCTTGCCTTTAAACAAATCAGCGAAAAAATTGGCTGAATTTGATGACTAAAAATTTTAAGGTTGTGTATCCGAAGTTTAAATTAACAAAGGATCAGTGTACTGCTTGGAGAGATTGTTTCCGCGTCATGCAAATGGCTTTGGCTAATACATCCCATCCTGAAAATACCACTATAATTTTTGAATATAAATTACCTTATGAGGGAGGGCGTCGTCCAGATGTTATTCTGCTTAGCTCGTCGAAGATATATCTTTTAGAGTTTAAGATGTCAGATCATTTTGTAAAGCCAGACCTTGATCAACTTTTGGCATATCAGAGAGATTTATCAGAATATCATTTAGAATCAAGAGGAAAAAATATTTATCCAATATTAGTATATACTGGTGCTAATTGTGCAAAGGATATCAATAATAAAAAGGTAAACGATAAACTGAATATATATCAAATTTGTAATAAGGCATGCATCTGTTCACCTAAAAACTTAAAAATCGAGTGTTCAGATACAAAACCAATAGATTGGAAGAGATGGGTAAAATCAAAATACGAACCTCTCCCGAGTATTCTTGAAGCAGTTTGCCAGTATGCGAAGAATGAACCATTGCCAGAAATACGGACAGCAAATAGTGCAGGTATAGGTAAAGCATTTAAAATCATTAAAGACAATGTTAAATATGCAAAAGATAATCATAAGTTTGTAGTATGTTTTGTATCAGGAGTACCAGGTTCTGGAAAGACACGACTGGGATTGAGATTAGTTTATGAAGAGGCAGAAAAAACTAAGGATAGAGCTATGTATATGTCTGGTAATGCAGCGCTCGTTGAAGTTCTTCAATACACGCTTGCTCAACATAAAAAGGATATAAAAAAGGATAGCGAAGCACTGATAAAAGAACTTTTTAACGTAATAAATCAAGATAGTATTGACATGAATGTATTGGTATTTGATGAGGGACAAAGGGCTTGGATTACTGATGATGGTAAAATCAATCAGCCTTTAACAATCATGAATAAAATGGAAAAGGGACTCGATTGGGGATTTTTATTAGTTCTATATGGTGATAAACAGAATATTAGAGATAAAGAAAAAGCTTCGATTGATAATTGGGCAAAGAATTTGCAACCCAGTTGGGAAGTTGCTTGCCCGGATAATTTTGCTAAATATTTTCCAAGAAATGCTATTCATCATACATATGAACAATTAAATTTGACCGTTTGTCTGAGAAGTCACACAGCTAAAGATATAAGCGAGCTTGTTAATTTAATCATAGCCGGTGATAAAGAAGGAGCAAAAAAAGTTAGGAAAAACATTGATGATAGTTTCCCACTATACATAACCCATAATAGAAATATAGCGATAAGATATTGCCGAGGCCGATATAAAAATGACCGTAGAAAATACTACGGATTTCTCACTAGCTCCTTACAAATGGGCAAAAATTGGAATGAAGAAGGGTATTGTGAAGGAGAAGTAAAATACCGTCAAATTGCGAATAATCGATTAAACGCACGTAAAACGGTAAATAGACAAGATGAATGTGGCAAATGGTGTACTAATAATAATACTGCTGGGCAATCTCATTCTATTGGAGACTTTAGTAGAGACTTTCGTTCGGTGGCTAATGAATTTGCTTGCCAGGGACTTGAATTGGATATGCCAGTTGTCTGTTGGAGGCATGATATGGTATGGAAGGAAGGGAAGTGGAATTTTTTATTGAAAAATCCATTCCGAAATTCATTGAGATCAAATGCTTATCGTATTTTGCTTACCCGCGGTCGAGATGGGTTGATAATTTATATTCCGGATACTGATAGGCTTCAGGAGACATATAATCTTTTCAAGGATATTGGCTTTGAAGAACTGGATTTACTAGAACAGGAAACTACAACCAAATGTAGTTAAAGATTGTGTAATATAATTAATGCTTTCTAACTTGCGATGTATAAGTAACCTAGTAAATCATGGGAATCTTGAAGACTGTGCCCATCCTTTCCATCCAGCCCCGCGACTATCCGACCGATGACAAGGGGGACAGATAAACAGCCCGCACAAAAAACAGCCGTAAAAGCGAGTCCCGCTTTTACGGTTGTTTCTATTCTTCTTTTAATCCCAGAGGTCTCTATAGTATTTTCCAAAAAGGTCCAGGCCTTTCTGCACTTTTTCTTCGTACTCTTTTTCTGCTTTAGTCACATCATGCGGCACATCAGGGACATGGAAGCGGATGACGCTCCATCCCCCGGGGTTCGGATTTTCTGCTGCCGTGGTGACGGGAAGGCCCTCTTCTTCCCGCTTCCTGCATTCACCATCGAGCCGGTTTTCCATGGGGCTGTCGCGGTATCCCTGCCGGATCTGTTCAAAAGACCAGAGCATGGCTGATACGTTTTTTCTCCAGCCTTCTACACCCTCATTCACGTCGATGCAGCCGGTGAGGTCCAGGGCGAGGAAGCGGCTGAGCCCCGCGCAGATGAGGGGCATAAATAATGTTACCAGATCGGCTGCTTCACTTTCGGAGATGAAGGGCTCTTTCCTTGCTTTCGCCAGCATCCGTTTTCTTGGCGGCTTTTCTCCCTTTTTCCTGTGGACCAGGGACGGGGGGATTTTATTTGTATGAAGGTCTCTGTAATATTTGGCAAAAAGGCGGATGCCTTTTTTTACTTTATTCTCATACGCACACGTTTCATCTGCTAAATTTTTCGGCCAGGCGGGAAAATTGTTTGTCAGTTCCATCAGTTTACTGTGCGGGTCTATTACAACTTTAAAGGCAGGAATTCCGGCTGCTTTCAGTTTTCTTTCTTCTCTGTCGTACCAGATACTGTATGGATCGTCCGGGCAGTCCAGATGGTGCTGTTCGAAGGACCAGAGCATCTGTCGGATGGTGTCTTTCCATTCTTTCTCGGTTTTGAAATCGGCAGGAATGTGCTCGAGTTTCAGGGTAAGGAACCGGCGGAGGCCGGCGCAGAGGATGGGGGAGAAGAAATCGTCCAGGTTCCGGGCGTCCCTTTCGGACACATAGGGATGATTTCTTTTATATTCCGGTTTTCGTATTCTTTTCATAGGCGGCTCCTTAGTCATGCAGGGCTAAAAAATATTGGGCGTATAAATTAAGGCCTTTCTGTATTTTCTGCCGGTATGCTTCATATGCATGCAGGACTGAAGGTGGAATGTCAGGCGTATTGAATACCATTTCGGTGCCCCCTTGGATTTTCCGGCAATGGCTTTTCGGAGTAGAGGGGCACGCCCTTTCCTTCCAGCTTACCGGCTTCCCTGTTAAACCAGACGGCGTAGGGGTCATCGGGAAAGTCCAGCCTGATTTCTTCAAAGGAATAGAGCATGGCTCTTAAAATATTCTTCCATTCCTCATGGTCTTCCATCGGGGCGGAGCTGGTTTCGTCCATGGTGTCCAGCAGCTTCCGGATGCCGGCGCAGTTATGGGCGGCCAGCTTCCCATAGAGGTTCCACATATCACAGCCCGACATTTTGGGCTCTCTCAAGATGCGGGAGAGCTGTTTTTTTCTCTTATGTATCATAGTGCCTCCTTTCGGCTTTCCTTATCCCGGCATGGGCGGTATCTCTTACATTGTGGATATGTGTCATCTCCTTTCAGCCCTTCTTTCCGGCGGGGTTCTATTATAAACGATGAAATCAGATTTTCTGTATTTCTATCCGTTTCCTGTGAAAAAGAAAGGGTAATAAAGGAACTATGAACCTTGGCTGCGTCGGAGGTTTTACAGGCGGGAAAGAATTTTTGCTATAAAAATGTTATATATTGACAAAACCTTAAAGCAGTATCCGTCATTTTGACGGATGCTGCTTTTTAAATTTACCGCAGTTTTGACTGTGGAGATGTGAATGTATGCGAAAGAACATGAGTTCATAATTAAACGTTGATTAACACAGCGGACTCAAATTCCGTAATCGTGAAAATATATATCATAAAAATAACTAGTCAATAAATAATAGATCATATGTATCCATGTGAAATTTAACTCTTTAAATTTTATTGAAATTAACAAATGGATTCATAAAATTCACCTTTGTACCTGGTACAGGTTTTTTCAAGTATGTCAGGATTACCGTTTCTTTCATAAGGATACCAAAGGCAAAAGGAGAGGGTTCGGCGTTGAAACGCCGACCTTAAAAGATATTCATTAAATTTAGAAGTTTTGAATAGAAGAAGGAGATGACAGAAATGAAAAGGAGTTCATGGAATAAAGAATAGACAGTGACTACAGTAAATAGATTTTAGAAGGCTGAAAATTCCAATTTAGAAAAGAAAAGGGAGTACAAAATATGACAAAGAAAATAGATAAAAACAAAATCAATCTGGATCCCGGCTTCTCAGAGGGTGACCGGCGAAAGGTGGTGCTTTTTGAGCACGTGCCGAAGTCGCTGCAGTGGGAGCTCTATCTCTCCGGCCGTCTGGGTGAGCGTGACAGCTATCTTCTGGGGCTGGTGAATTCGAAGGTGAAGGCCTGCCTGGATTACGAGGCGGGGCTCATGGACAGTGACCGTCTCATGGAGGCTGACGGATAGGGATTCTGATTCAGAGTATCCGGCCCGGGGCAGGCGGTCCCTGCCCAATGGGTCTATTTCTTGAAAGGAGGTCCTTATGGACGATACAAATAATCTTGAATTAAGGGCACGATTCAGCCATATGACGGATTCAGAGCTTTTCGAACTATACCGCTCTCCCGGGGTGACTGACCATGAGAGGGAAATCATGGCCGAAGTGAGTCCTTTTATCCGGGGCGCCCTGGAATGTGACCGGGCTGCAGGTAAACGGCTGGAGCAGATTTACCGCATGCATCTCAGCAGGAGCTGATGAGCCATGCAGGCAGCGGGGAGGAGAAATCTCCCCGGGCCTGTCTATTTCTACATATATAAAGGAGACTATCATGGATACAAAAGGCAAGAACAAGGATTTCACTTACGCAAAATTCAACGCCGATGCGCCGTACCGCCTCTTGAAGGACCGTTTTCCGGAGGACATGGCCGGTGACCTGGCAGATCTGGTCAAAGAGGAAATCGTAGGGCAGGATGAGGCAGTGAAGCAGATATGCTCCTTCCTTGTCATCCAGCTCTGCAAGCTGAACTACAACCGCAGGCATAAGGGAGACAGCTTCTTCCAGGAAGTGCCGCTGAAGAGCCTGATGATCACCGGCCCTTCCGGCTGCGGCAAGACGGCCACGGTGGAATGCATCTGCCGGAATATGGAAATCCCCGTAAGCCGCATCGATGCCTCCTCCAAGGTGCCCACCGGATTTAAGGGGCAGAGCTGGCTTACCGTCATTTCCGATGCCGTCAGCCAGATGCAGTCCGTCTACCCCGATGAGCCGGTGGACAGGCTGGTGGAACAGTTCAATATGGGCTCCGTGGTCATTCTCGATGAATTTGACAAGGCCATCGAGCCGGTGAAGGGTACCGATATCAGCAACTATCACACCCTGAGCCAGGGATCACTCCTGAAACTGTTGGAGGGCGGCACCTACAGCACAGAGGAGCTGGGCATTACCTGCGAATGCCATCCCACCATCACCACGAAGAACACCATCTTTGTGCTGGCTGGTTCCTTTTCCGCTCTCGATGAAGCGGTAAGGGAAGGCATGGGCAAGGAAATCCGGATGGCCCGGGACAAGGAACTCGCTGCCCTGGATGCCAGACTGGCGGATTTTTCGGCAGGCAGGGAAAACGAGCGGGCGGCGCAGGAAAAGAAATGCCTGGAACTCAGAAACCGGATCCTGAAGGCGGAGTCCAGTATCGCCGCCTGCCGCCTGGAGGCGGACAAGGCCCTCATGGGAGACAGGGACCGGCTGGCGGAACTGGAAAACCGGGCGGGCCTCATCCACTGCGAGCTGGTGGACCGGAGCCGGCTTCTCACCGATCTGGGCCGCGAGGGTGGAGAGACAAGACCCATCGGCTTCACCTGCGTAGACAGCATGGCCGGCCCTGAACCGGAAAGGGAGAGAGATACAAGGGGAAGGGTGGAAAAGGAACACCGCCTCTGCCAAAGCAGGGGAAGGGAACTGGATGAGCTCCAGACTTCCATCGATACCCTGAGACTCCAGATCAGCGCCAAAGAAGGGGTGTACAGAAAGAGACTGGAAAAGCTGGTCCTTGAAAGGGATGAGCTGAATCTTGCCCTCTCCAGAGCCACCACGCTCCAGAACGACAGGGCGGAAGAAGAAGCTGCTCTTCTGGCACAGCGGAGCCGTCTGGCAGCCTCCTACGCCGCCCGCCTGCAGGAGGTGGAAAAGCCGGGTAATCACAGGGTGCCCGACATGGAAACCCTTATCTGCTACTATGAGCTCATTCCTGAAATCGCAGGACGCATGGCGGATCTGGTGGTGATGAAGCCCCTCGGGGAAAAGGCCCTTGCGGAAATCGCCAAACGCAGCAGCGGTACGGACCTCGGCCGGCTGAGCACCTTCTTCTGCGAACAGGGCATCTACCTGGTTATTGCCGATAAGGCCCGCCTGGCCATGGTCAAGGCTGCCATGAAGAAGGGACTGGGCGCCAGAGGCCTTGTCTCCGTACTTAGTCAGGTCATCTATCCCAGCTATCCCCTCATGCAGGCCAAGACCCCCTGCCGGGTATACATCAATGAAGACTGCATCACTAAAGGCACCGCGCCTGTCATCCGCAGTATCTATCCACAGTAGCCCGAAGGCTTTGCGAATTCTAATAAAAGGAGGTGAGACAAATGATTTCATTCATCGTAGGCTACATTCTGGGAGTCATCCTCTGGCCCGTATTCGTCCTGCTGGCCATGGGATACCTGCTTTCCTGTATATTCAATTTCATCTGCAGCCTTTTCTAAACTGACAGCCCCGCCCGCCCAGCCCGCTCCCGAGGGAGCGGGATTGACGGTGGAGCAGTCCTTATCTACAATTAAAGTATAAAAGTATAAATATAAAAGGAGGCACATCATGAAACTGGAGCACATAGAAATCGTTTCGGACAAAGAGATCAAACTGTTTTATGAAAACGGGGAAATCCGCCTGCTGGACCTATCCCCCTGGTTCAAGGGAGACTTCATGGGAGAACTCAGGAATCCGGACTATTTCAGAAAAGCCAAAATCTTCCCTCTTACGGAAGACACCATCTGCTGGCCCCGCGGCCAGGACATCGCTCCCCATGAAGTTTATGAAATGAGCAGAAAGGTAAGCACCTGACAGTCTGTTATCCATCGCGCCGGCGGCGCTGCCAGGCTCCTTTCCGGGGAAGCACTGGTTAAATCATTGTTTGCTTTTATTCCTGAACTTTTATGCAATGCGAGGAATGGGGAAGGGAATAGCGGACTATTTAAGGAGACTTATGACGAAGCATTGGATAAAAATTCATATGAAAATCGATTCTACGAATGAATCAGTGCTTCCCTAAATGAAAGGAGGCTTTTATGATTTACATTACCGGCGACTGTCATGGAGAATTCGGAAAAATCCGGCGTTTCTGCATGGAAATGAAAACTACCAGGGAAGATATCATGATTATCCTGGGAGATGCAGGAATCAATATTTCCAATGGTCTCCGGGATCTTCGAAAAAAGCAGATGCTTTCACAGCTTTCCATTACCCTTTTCTGCATTCACGGCAACCATGAAATGCGGCCTACCCGGGTGGTGAAGGTGGACCAGTGGGGCGGAAGGACGGACCGGAAGGCCTATCGTCTGAAAGACTGGCACGGCGGCAGGGTGTACGTGGAGTCCGCCTTTCCATCCATCCTTTTTGCCAGGGATGGGGAAGTCTATGATCTGGACGGCATAGAAACCCTGGTCATCGGCGGCGCCTACAGCCCTGATAAACCTATGCGCCTCGCCCGGGGCTGGCCCTGGTTTCCCGACGAACAGCCGGATGGCAGGATCCGTAAACGGGTGGAGAAAGCCATAGAAAAAAGGCAGGGAAAAGTGGATGCCCTGCTAACCCACACCATCCCTGCCCGTTACATTCCCCATCTCCACCTCCGTCCCTGGCCCGGCGTGGACCAGTCCACAGAATACTGGCTGGACAGGGTGGAGGACTCCCTGCAGTACAAGAAATGGTACGCCGGTCATTTCCACGTGGATGTGACCATAGGAAAACTGGAAATCATGATGGACCACGTGGAGCCTTTTATAGGGAAATAGGGGAGGAGGTTATCAGTCTTCCTCCCGCCTCCCTTTTGCTCTCTGTCGTGCAGTACCAGTGACACAAGAAGGAAGAACGTAGCGT
>ULVN01043379.1_pt1 | contig 15197 bp, 13 predicted proteins | sample 1959491 | NCBI WGS metagenome assembly ULVN01 (sample SAMEA4835787, study PRJEB28245) | human gut metagenome | biome: gut microbiome; material: fecal sample | place: Denmark | collected 2008 | reverse complement strand
CGCTGTCGCCCCCTGAGCGAAGCGAACATAACCCGCCGCCATTAGGCGGCCACAACCCTCGGGGCGAAGCCCCGTCAACCTTACTTCCCCCTCTGAACCCTCTGACATTTCTCCGAAAGAAGAGTATAATGTAACCATCCATCCATAGTCTGACAGCACAAAAAGGAGTTTCTTATGAAAAGTACATTTTTCCCCCATTTCACCATTGGCACCGATGCCTATGATGCCATTCCCTCCATCTGCCGGGAGTACGGGAAGACGGCGGTGATTGTGGGCGGCAATAAGTCCCGGGCGGCAGCGGAACCGCTGATCCGGAAGGCCTGTGAGGGAGTCATTGCAATCACCGGGTCTTTCCTTTACGGCGATGACGCCACCTTCGAGAATGCGGAGGCCTTGGCGAAGATTCCGGAAATCGCAGAAGCGGACATGATTTTTGCCGTAGGCGGCGGCAGGGCGGTGGATACGTCCAAGTGGGCGGCTCATCTTTTGAAGAAGCCTCTCTTTACCTTCCCCACCCTGGCGTCCAACTGCGCTTCCGTGACGGCGGTGTGCATTATGTACAATCCGGATCACAGTTTCCGGGGTTCCATTTACAGGGACAGGAATGCGTACCACACCTTTATCAACACTGACATTATCGCCCATTCTCCCAGGGAGTATTTCTGGGCAGGCCTGGGGGACGCCCTGGCCAAGCAGTATGAGGTGCCCTTCTCCGCCCGGGGCATGGAGCTTACCTGGGTGCAGCAGACGGGGGTGCGGAATGCACAGAATGTGGCGCCGGGGATTTTGAAATACGGCAAGAAGGCCCTGGAAGCGGTGGACCGGCAGGAGGTGAATGAAGCCCTGGAGCCGGCTATCCTTTCCATCATCGTGGCGCCGGGCATGGCTTCCGTATGCATTGAAGATGACCTGGACTCTTCCCTGGCCCATGCCATTTACAACAGCCATACCAGAACGCCCCATGAAGGGAACCATCTCCACGGCGCCGTGGTGAACTACGGCCTCCAGGTGATGCTCACCATGGACGGCCAGCTGGAGGAGCGGGATAAAATTTACAATTTTGCCAAATCCATTGACCTCCCCCACTGCCTGGAGGACATAGGCATTGATCCCAAGCACCCCGACGAACTGGTGGCAAACTGCCTCCACACCAAGGATATGCGGGTGAAGCCCTATGACATTACCTTCGACATGGTGTACAAGGCCATGATGGACCTGGAGAAATTGAATCACTGATTTTTCCGGGAAATGAAAATTTCTTCATTTTCCCCTTTACAAAGGGGAAAAGTGCATGTATACTATTTCCAACTTCAATTTTGAAAAAAGCTTCACAGCACGCTTGTGCATGAAAGACAAGGAACGGAAGCGAGTGAACCGGTTTCCTCAAAGAGAGCTGCCGCAGGGTGAAAGGCAGCAGGAAGTCCTCACAGAGTCGTCCGCAAGTTCTGTATCTGAACCGAGTAAGATATGGCGTCTGGCACCGTTACAATGCCGCATGAGTATAGTGCGAGGTGGTACCGCGTAGGTGTTACGCCCTGGTTGATTTTTATCAATCAGGGCGTTTTTTGCAGTATGGAAGATGGTACAGCTTGATTTCAAAAAAGTAAGAGATAAATGTGTTTTCCAAAGGAGGATTTCATGATGGGTATGTTTAAGAGAAGTCACAAAGCAGTTTTAGCAGGTTTAGCAGCCCTTGCCATTGCAGGCATGATGACCGGCTGCGGTATGTCCGGCGGCGATAAGAAACCGGCCGCTTCCGGCAATGGGCAGAAAGTGGAATTGAAGCTGGCTTACCAGCTTCCGGCGGAACATCATTTGTCCAAGAGCGTTGAAAAGTTTGCCAAAGAGGTAAATGAACGGTCCAAGGGCCAGATCGATATCAAGGTATATCCGGCAGGCCAGCTCTATAACGACCAGAACATGAACGACGCCCTCATGAGCGGCGGCCTGGACATCGGCATGAACTCCACCGCCCGCTGGTCCATGGTGGTGCCGGCGCTGAAGGTGCTGGACATGCCCTTCGTTCTCACCTCCTACTCCGCCGTAGACAACGCCCTGGACGGCGACCTGGGCAAGGCACTGAACCAGGAAATGGAAAAGAAGGGCGTTCATCCCCTCATCTGGGCGGACTACGGCTACGTACAGTTCTGCAATAACGTAAAGAAAATCGAAAAACCGGAAGATTTCCAGGGCATGAAGATCCGCTCCTACTCCGAAACCTCCGCCGACATCATCCAGGCCCTGGGCGCATCGCCTACCACCATGAGCTCCTCGGAAGTTTACATGGCCATCAAGAACGGCACCATTGACGGCCAGTCCTCCGGCCAGACCGCCATCCTGTCCCGCAAGATCTACGAAGTGGCCAAGTACTTAACTGTCACCAACAACTCCTACGTAGAATTCCTGGTATCAATGAACGACAACTCCTGGAAGAAACTGACACCGGAACAGCAGAAGATCATCACCGACACCGCTAAGGAAATCCAGGATGAAATCCGCAAGGAAACCAAGGCCGAAGACGAACGGTGCCTGAAGGAACTTGCAGCCAAAGGCATGGACGTTTACGTGATTCCAAAGGATGAAATCCACCTGTGGCAGGAAGCCACCGCCCCGGTGGTGGCCAAGTTCGAACAGGAACAGGGCGACTTCGGCAAAAAACTGGTGGACGACTGCCTCAAAGCCAGCGCAGCAGCGAAGGACTGAGGGACACGCCCGTAAGGGCGTGAGGGTTCAGGCGCCTGTGGCGCGGTCGGGACCGGGACCTGGGCGGTGCTTTCCAGTATTCCCGAAGGTTGACGCCCGCTTTCGCGGGCGAGGGTTGATGGCGCCGCCGGGCCTTTGGCCCTGGGCGCCAAGGGTTCTGCCTGTGATCGGCTTCGCCTTACAGGCGGGTTGAGGGCTCTCGCCCTCGGGAGTTATATAGTATCGCTGCGCTGGCGAGGTACGGCGCCTTCGGCGCCATTTTTATACCGCCTTTGGCAGCGAAAACCATACAATCGCCCTTTAGGGCGAGGGAGATCTCCCCTTTGGTGGCTGGCGCAACCACCTTTCCCCCTCTATGAGGGGGCACTATGGGTACTTAGCAATGGAGCCATGCCTCTGCAGGAAGGCATAGAGCGATTTATTCTTCCCCCTGAACAGGGGTGGCAAGGGAACACGATTCGTAAGGAAGCGAAGCGACCTGAGAATCGTGTGACACGCTTTCCCGTGGAGAAGTCCGGCGAAGCCGGATAGGGGGAGGCGAGCGCAGCGAGCCAGTCAGCAGAATTGTTTTCATGCCATATGACACTGAAAGCAAATCCCGTAACGCTGATTTTATAAGCATTGCCCGAAGGGCAATCCGCCATCTTCAGCGCCGCAGGCGCTGTCGCCCCCTGAGCGAAGCGAACACAACCCTTCTACACAACCCTCGGGGCGAAGCCCCGTCAACCACCCCCTACGATCCCACTATCCCACTATCCCACTATCCCACTATCCCACTATCCTACTATCCCACTAGCTCACTAGCACACTAGTACACTATTTCCCTATTTCCCAAAGGAGGGCTGTCCTGTGCGTTCCATTTACCATATGTATGACCGTATCCTCGGTTACATTACCAATTTTGCCGCAGCCATTGCAGGGCTTGCCATTTTGCTGACAGCCTTCATGATCTGCTATGAAATCATTGCCCGCAGTATTTTCCACAGTCCCACGGTGTGGGTGATGGAGATTTCCACCTACCTTCTGGTGCTGGCCGGTTTCTTCGGCATGGCCTACACCATGAGGAAGAACGGACACATCTGCGTGGATTTCCTTTTCAGCCGTTTCCCCAGGGCCCTGCAGCGGGGGCTGGATGTACTCACATCCATTCTTGCCCTTTTTGTCATGTACGTGTGCATGACGGAATCCACCAATTATATGCTCATGAGCCGGGCCATGGGAGTGGTGTCTCCTTCCCTGCTCCGGGTACCCATGTGGATTCCCCAGACCTTTATGGTCATCGGCTTTGTACTGCTGTTTCTGGAAATGGTGAATCATCTTTTAGGTGATTTCTTCCGAGATGGAAAGGAGGGAAAGTAAATGGTTCTTGCAGGATTTGCCCTGTTGATCATTGTCCTCCTGATTATCGGCATGCCCGTGGCCTTCACCCTGTCCCTGGCAGGGATTCTGGGCATCATCCAGTTCGTGGATATGTCCACCCTGTCCCAGGTGCCGGTGATTGCCTTTAAGACGCTGAATTCCTACGTGCTGACTTCCGTGCCCCTCTACATCCTTATGAGCCAGATCATGCTCACCGGACGGGTGGGGAGCGGCCTCTTCGACCTGGGCAGCAAATGGATGGGCCACCTTCCCGGAGGCCTTGGCATTGCCACCATCTTTGCCTGCGCCATTTTCGCCGCCATCTCCGGCTCCTCTGTGGCCACCGCCGTCACCATCGGTGCCATGGCCATTCCGGAAATGCTGAAGCGCGGCTACGACAGGAAACTGGTCGTAGGGTCTGTGGCCGCCGGCGGCACATTGGGCATCCTCATCCCGCCGTCCATCCCCATGATTCTCTACGGCACCATTACCGACGAGTCCGTGGGCAAGCTCTTCATGTCCGGCGTCATGCCCGGCGCCCTCCTGACCCTGGCCTTCGTGGCCTACATCGTCTTTGCTTCCTGGAACAAACCGCGGGAAGCAAGAGCCACCCATGCAGAAAAGATGAAAGCCCTCCGCGAAAATATCTGGGGCCTTCTCCTTCCGGTCATCATCATCGGCGGTATCTACACCGGCATCTTCACCCCTACCGAAGCGGCAGCTGTAGGCACGGTGTATGCCCTCATCATTACCTTCTTCATTTACCGCAGCATTACCATTGAGGACATGCCCGCCATCCTCCGCGCCACCATCAAGACATCCTGCATGATTTTTGCCATCATGGTAGGCGCCATGCTCTTCGGCTACATCCTCACCGTGCTCCAGGTACCCCAGGCCCTCATGGCCCTTGTCACCGAAGGCCACTTCAATAAATGGATCGTCCTCATCGGCATCAATATCGTCCTCCTCATCCTGGGCTGCGTGCTGGAAACCGTTTCCATCATCCTTATTACCCTGCCTATGCTCTACCCGGTCATCAAAGCCCTGGGCTTTGACCCCATCTGGTTCAACGTAGTGCTCCTCATTAATATGGAACTGGCCCTCATCACGCCTCCCGTAGGCATGAACCTCTTCGTCATCAAAGGCATCAGCGAAGACAGCTCCATCCAGGACATCATCTCCGGCGCCGCTCCCTTTGCGGTGATTATGGTTCTTGAAATCGCGCTGCTCTGCGTCTTCCCCGGCATCGCCACCTGGCTGCCGTCGGTATTGAAATAAGGAAATAAGAAAACCGGCTCTGCAAAGGGCCGGATTTTTTGTGGTTAGTGGGCGTGAGAGTTTCCGGCTTCTTAGGAGCCGCTGACAGAGGGAGACATCAGACAGTCAGACATCAGACTTCAGGCATACGGTATGCATCACTTAAAGATACAAAGGGTAAGCACGGAGGCTCCTTACGGTCAAGCGATTAAAAGGAAAGCCCTTTTATGTGCAGGCTAAGAGCCAATGTGGTAGCCTTGCAGGCCTGCAGCTGCCTTTAGGCATTGCTGCCATAAGGCAAAGGAACCACATTGCCAGAGGCTCCCTGTCAACCCTGTAACGGCTCTCATGCAGGGTCATAAATACCAGGTTTATTAAGGGAATCTAATTTACACAAAGGATTTTACACTCTCAAACCCTCGGCTCCGCAGGAGCCGTTAACCTTTTCCTCCACACAACCCTTCTACACAACCTGCCTGCGTCAGCAGGCCACAACCTGCGGCGAAGCCGTGCCCCTTTTTACTTGCGGCGTCAGCCGCCACCACAACCCTCGGGCCGTGAGGCCCGTCCACCTTCCTCCTCCGCCCCTTTCCATCCCCTCTCTCCTGTGGTACAATAAACCCCGCAGACGGCGATGGAGTTCGCCGGGCGAAGGCCGAATGCTCTTTGAGATGATGACTCCTGCCTCCTGGAATATGGTTCTTTTATGGATCCATTTCATCAGGGGACAGGAGATTTTTTTATGGAGGTATCATCATGAATTATGTGTATCCTTTACTGGTGGCCGCCGGCGGGGCGCTGGGAGCCCTGTGCCGGTACATGACTACCCTTGCACTGGCGGGATGGGCGGGGACTGCCTTTCCCTACGGCACCCTGGCGGTGAACGGTGCCGGTTCCTTTCTGATAGGCCTGCTGGGCGTCCTTCTTTCCCGGGTGTATCCGCTCCCCGGAGCGGCGGCTTTTCTCATCACCGGATTTCTGGGCGGGCTCACCACCTTTTCTTCCTTCATGAATGAGACCCTGCAGTTCTGGGCCGCCGGGCGGTGGATGGAGGGGCTGGGCTACATTTTCGCCCAGCTGGCCTGCGGCATTCTTCTGGTGGCACTGGGGGCTTTTCTGGCGGAGAAGATATTTCTATAAGGGGCGCCTTTTTTAATGATATAATATAAGAAGATATTTTCATTTTTTTCCAAAGGAGGCAGTCATGGCTTATCAGAGAATTCACACATCCCTTGCAGGGGGGATTGAGACTATTACCCTGGATTATGCGCCTACCCTGAATGCGCTGGACCTGGTAATGGCAGGAGAACTGGAAGAGGCTTTGAAGGAAGCGGAAGGAAATCCGGAGGTGTTGGTGCTGGTGCTTACCGGCGCAGGGCGGGCTTTCTCTGCCGGCGGTGATATCCGGTACATGAAGGATCACTGCGACGAACCGGATTTTTCAAAGAAATCCATGGCGCCTCTGGCGGGGAAACTGTCGGAAATCGTGCTGTACATGAAGAAAATGAGCAAAATTATTATCTGCGCCGTATCAGGCGCTGCTGCCGGCGGTGCGGCCAACCTGGCCTTCGCCTGCGATTTCATCTTTGCCGCGGACAATGCGAAATTCCTGCAGGCCTTCGTAGGCATCGGCCTCTGCCCCGACACCGGCGGCGTGTACTTCCTGCCCCGCATGGTGGGAAGCCACCGGGCTTTCGATATGTTCGTCACCGGCCGCCCCGTAAAAGCGGAGGAAGCGCTGGAAATCGGGCTGGTGAAAGAAGTGACTGCCAGGGAAGAGCTGATGCCCCGGGTCATGGCTTTTGCAGAAAAGCTGACGGAAGGCCCCCTTCTGGCCTACGGCAACATGAAGAAGCTCATGTTTGAAAGTATGTACAAAGGCTTTGAAGATTACATGAAACAGGAAGCGGTGTACCTGGCCCAGTGCTCCGGGAGCGAAGACTTCAAGGAAGGCATTACCGCATTCCTTGAAAAAAGAAAACCCGATTTCAAAGGGAGGTAATCATGGAAACCAGGACCTTTCACGACGGCGCGCTGGACGTGACACTGTACAAAGCACCGGGAGCAGGGCGGATTCTCTACATTCTGGAACCGGAACCGGTGGTGGGAAAGGTGAGCCATCTGGCAGAAGAACTGTCCCTCCACCTGGCGGCCATCAGTGGCATGGACTGGAACCGGGACCTTTCCCCCTGGCCGGCGCCGAAAGTATTTAAAGGGGAAGAAGATTTCTCCGGCGGCGCAGGCCCCTTCATGGAGCAGCTGGAAACTTCCCTCTTTCCAAAGACCGAAGCCCTGCTGGACAGGCCCGTCGAAAAAAGAATGCTGGCAGGCATTTCCCTCTCCGGCCTCTTTACCCTCTACATGGCCGCCCTCTCCCACACCCTGGACGGCGCTGCCTCCATCTCCGGCTCCTTCTGGTTCGACGGCTTCACCGACTTCATGGGCGCCCATCCCCTGCCGGAAAAAATAGAGCGGGTGTACCTCTCCCTGGGAGACAGGGAAAAGAAAACAGGAAATCCCCGCATGGCCCAGGTGGAATCCGCCACCCTGGAAATCGAGGAAATCTTAAAAGAAGAGGGCGTGGAAACCGTATTCCAGATGAACAAAGGCAACCACTTCGTCTACGGCGCCGAACGGCTGGAAGAAGCCGTCCGCTACCTGGCGGAAGGAAAAGTGTGGAAAGGGCCGCATAGTTTGTAGTGGGCTGGTGTACTAGTGTACTAGTGGGCTGGTGTACTAGTGGGCTAGTGTACTAGGGAAGCACTGATTAATTCAAGGAGCTCCGCAAAGCGGTGAGGATAGGCCTTTGCGAAGCAAAGGCGCCACCGTCAGGCGGCTTTAAAAACTTATTGCCGCGCAGCGGCAATCCACAACCCTCGGGCCGTGAGGCCCGTCAATCTTAAGAACCTTAAGAACCCTCGGCTCCGCAGGAGCCGTTAACCTTTTCCTCCACACAACCCTTCTACACAACCTGCCGCCGACAGGCGGTGCACAGCGAACACATTTTGTAGGAGCACAGCGACGCACAAAATGTAGTGAGTCGTTTCCCCTTGAGGGGCCATAACCTTCGCCCGCGTAGCGGGCGTCAACATTCCCTTTTGAATCCTCAGGCCCCATGAAAAGAAAGGAGGAAATCATGAAAAACTGGAAATCCATCGTGTACCTTGCCTGCCTGATCCAGGTAGGCGCCGGTATCTCCATGGTGGGAGTCATGTCCTTCCTCCCTTTGTTTCTTTCGGAAATCGGACTGACAGATCCCGGAGAGGCGGCGTTCTGGGCAGGACTTATCGTAGGGGTTACGCCCTTTATGATCGCCTTTTCCGCTCCCTTCTGGTCCATTCAGGCGGACCGGCGGGGGCCGAAGGCAGTGATGTCGGTGGTGCTCCTTACGGTGACCCTGTCTTCCCTGCTCCAGGGATTTGCCGTAAGTCCCTGGCACCTTCTCTTCCTCCGCATGGCCCAGGGGCTGGTGGGGGGATTTGTGCCCATCGGCCTTTCCATCGTGGTGTCCGTGACGCCGGAGAATAAAACCTCCTGGGCCATGGGCTATTTCCAGGCAGCCATGGTGATGGGCATTATGTTCGGCCCCCTTCTGGGAGGAACCATAGCCGATACCTTCGGCTACCGCATGCCCTTTTTCTTCTTTGCCTTCCTGGCCTTCTGCTGTTTCCTTTCCGTGCGCTTTTTCCTTCCTGCCATTCACCGGAAGGGGGCGGACAAGGAAAAAAGTTCCACCTGGAGCCAGATTCTCTATTTCATGAAAATCCCCAGGGTTCGCATTATGACCTTCATGCAGTTCCTCTGCAACTTCGGCATTACCGGCATCGGCCCTATCCTGCCCCTTTATATCAAGCAGATGATGGGCAGCAGTACGGAGCTGGTAGCCACGGTGGTGGGCTTCATCATTTTCATTTCCGGCGGCTGCAGTGCCGTCATGTCCCTTAACGTGGGACGGCTGACGGAATACATCCGGCCCCACCGCATTCTGGTGGGAGCCACCTTCTTCGTAGGCTTCACCTTCCTCATGCAGTACCTTATGACCACCGTCACCGGCCTTGGGGTGTGGCGGGGCATTACAGGCCTGGGCATGGGCCTTATCGCTCCCTGTACCAATACCCTCATCGCCAAGTCCGTGCCCCCTGAAAAGAGGGCCATCGTCTTCGGCGTGGTGTCCAGCGTATTCCTTATGGGCAACGTGGCCGGCCCTGTCTGCTCCGGCGCCCTGGCCCGCTGGCTGGGCTACCCCTCCGTCTTCTGGTCCACCGCCCTGGCCTTCCTCCTGGCCGGCGCCGTGATTGCATGGAACTTCCGGAAGGAATGGTGAAATAGTGTACTAGTGTTCTAGTAGGAAAGTGAGACAGGGCGCAGCGAGCCGGAAGGGGTTAGCCGATAGGCGGCATTAAAAACTTCATTGCCCGAAGGGCAATCCACAACCCTCAGCCGCCAAAGGCCGCTGTCAAACCTAAGAACCCTCCGGGCCCGAAGGGCCCGCCCCCTTTGGTGGCTGCGCCACCACCTTCCCCCCGCTAAAGCGGTGGGACAATAAATGTGGGGGAGGGAACCCTCTGAACCCTTCTGAATCCTCACGCCGCAGGCGGCCCTATTCCATAGTAAAACCGGGCAGCGAATACTGCCCGGTTTTACTATGCTCAAATTAGTTTTGTTTCTTTGACGTCTTCAATGGTCTTTGTGCCTGCCAGCTGCATGGTGATGGCAAGTTCTTTATTGAAATGATCGAATACCGACTTCACCCCTTCGGCTCCGCCCAGGTTGAGGCCGTAGATGACGGGGCGGCCGATGGCTACCAGGTCGGCGCCGCTGGCCAGGGCTTTGAATACGTGATTTCCTCTTCTCACGCCGCTGTCAAAGATGACCGGTACCCGGTGGTTGACTGCGGCGGCAATGGAGGGGAGCACGGCGAAGGAGGCGGGGCCGCCGTCCAGCTGGCGGCCGCCGTGGTTGGAGACCCACACGCCGTCGGCGCCGGCTTGGATGGCAATGTCCGCATCTTCCGGAGACTGGATGCCCTTGACGATGACCGGCAGGCCGGACAGGTCCTTCAGTTTCTTGACGTCTGCAGGGACGAAGTCCTGCTTGGCGGCGGCGTAGATTTCAGAAATATTTTTTCCCTTGCCGTCAGCGGCGCCGTAGGCGGCCAGGTTAGGCATGGGGAGGGGGAACTGGAACCTGGTGGCAATGTCTTCTTCCCTGTAGCCGCCCAGGGTGGAGTCCACGGTCATGATGATGGCTTTCACGCCGGCCTTCACAGCCTTGCGGATGAGGAATTCATTGAAGCCGTCGTCCTTGCTCATGTAAATCTGGAAAAACTGGGGCGCTCCGGGGCAGGCGGCGGCAGCGTCTTCCAGGTCCGTGCTGCCGTAGGTGCTCATGGCAAAGAGGGTGCCTGCCTTGGCGGCACCGATGGCGGTGTCCACCTCCCCCCTTCATGTGGGCCAGGCCGTGGGCGGCAGAGGGGGCTTCAATCACCGGCGTTTTGAGGGGAATGCCGAAAATGGAGGTGGAAAGGTCTGCATGGGAAATACCGCGGAGCACCCGGGGGACGATGTGCTTGTCCTCAAAGGACCGGGTATTTTCCCGCATGGTCCATTCATCTTCCGCGCCTTCCCGGATGTGGCCGAAGGCGCCGGGGTCCATGCGGGCCTTCACCCTGGCCTCCAGTCCTTTAAGGAAGCGCTGATTAAATCGTTATCGGATTTCATTCTTGAATTTTTATTCAATGCAAGGAATAAGTCGACGCGAATAGCAAGCTATTTAAGGAGACTTATGACGAAGCATTGGATAAAAATTCATATGAAATTCGATTCTGCGAATTAATCAGTGCTTCCTTAATGTTCAAAATGTCAATGGGATGTTCCTCATTGCTTGTGTAGTAAGCCATAATGATTTCATTTCCTTTCTTTGAAATGGAAACAGCGGCTGAAGCAGAACGTTTCAGTGGCTGCGTTTTCAATAAACCGGCCTTACAGCTTCTTTTCCAGCTGCAGAAGGAGCTGCTTCAATGTTTCCGTCTCCTCCGGCGGCAGGACGGATTCGATGGCTTCATTCACCTCATCCTCCAGCGGGGACAGGGTGTCGAGAAGGGACTCCCCCTTCCCCGTGAGGGTGAGGATCAGATTCCGCCGGTCTTTGGGGTCTTCTGTCCGCGTCACCAGCTCCTTGGCCTCCAGCCGGTCGATGAGGGCTTTGATGGTGTTCTGGTTCTTCTCCATGCGGCAGGCCAGGTCCTTCTGGCATAGAGGGCCTGCTTCATCAATCATGCGGAGCCCCACCCACTGCTCGATGGTAATATGGTGGCTTTTAAAAATATGGTCCAGCCGGTAATGAACCTTCCTGGAAACGCGGCCCAAAATAAAGCCCAGGGTATCATCCAGTTTCATGGTTCCTCCTTTGTGTCATTTACGATGGCTTTCTGTATTCCCGAAAGCAAGAGGGGAGAGGCGCCTTGCGGCGCCCGGGTTCAAGCCGTCATCGGGCTTCGCCCACAGAGCGGGCCGGTTCAGAAGGGAAGAGGTTCTCAAGATTGACGGGGCTTTCGCCCAGAGGAGAACACGCCAACCACGCGCCGAAGGCGCGTGGTTGGTTTTCCTGCCGCCGATAGGCGGCATAATATTTATTGCTGCGAAGCGGCAATCCACAACCCTCTGAACCCTGTGAACCTTTTCCGCAACCCTTCTACACAACCTGCCGCCGACAGGCGGTCCCAACCTGCGGCGCCAGCCGCGCCCCTTGCGCCCAAAGGGCGCTCCCCTCTGAACCCTTTGAACCCTCACGCCGACAGGCGTGTCCAAGATCCCTTATTTCAAATAGGAGTCAAAGAATTCCGTAATAATATCCAGCACTTCCTTCTGGTTCCAGTAGATACCGCCATGGGCGGCGCCTTCCACCAGGTACCGTTTGGAAGGAATGTGGTTCTTCTGCAGCGCCTGGAAGAGGAGATCCGTCTGGCTGGGGGAGACTACGGTGTCCGCCGTGCCGTGCATGAGGAGCATGGGGGCGCTGGTTTTGGAAATATAGGTAATGGGATTGGCTTTGGCGGCGCCCTCCGGATTGGCCAGGATGCCGCCGTCTTTCCCGCCGAACACAGGAGAACCGTTGACCCAGAGGGCCTCTGTGGCGCCGGCGGATTTGTGGTTTTCCTTCACAGCGTCACTGTAATCATCACCGATGCGGGTGAGGTCGGAAAGGCCGTAGAGGTCTACCGCCGCCTTTACATCGCTGGAAACGTTCAGGTTCTCCCCTTTATCAAAGGAAGTGGTGCCGCTGGTGGTTCCTGCCATGGCGGTGAGATAGCCGCCGGCGCTGCCGCCCACAATGCCCACCCGGTCAGGGTCGATGTTGAACTGGTCTGCATGGGCCTTGAGGTACCGGATGGACGATTTCACATCCTCCAGAGGCTGGGGAAATTTGGCAGTGGGCGCCACCCGGTACTGGATGGAAGCCACCACGTAGCCCGCTTCCGCCAGATGCATGCGGAGCTGGATGCCGTTATCCTTGTTGGCATTGATGAAGCCGCCGCCGGTGACGTAGACGATGGCCGGCAGCTTCTTGTTGGACTTGGGCTGCAGAATATCCATCTTCATGGCCACATTGGGATAGCCCCGCATGGGCACCTGCTCGTAAACCACATCGGAAATCTGGTTAATCAGCGGTGTCTTCACCGGTACGGAAAGAAGAATGCTCTCCGCCTTTCCCGGCATATCCTTCGTGGCGGAATCCACATTCACATCCATAGCCATAGCACTGCCTCCCATCCAAAGGCACCCTGCCAGGGCAAGGGCCACTATACTTTTCTTCTTCATATTCTGCTCCTTTATAAATAATACGATATAGAAGTAATTGGCCATATATTACTACTATATGGCAGGAATGTCAAATAGGAGACAGCCGCCGGCGGGCTTTGCGGCGGCGGGGCGTATTTCCGAAAGCAAGGAGACCTTCAGACGTCAGACTATCAGACGGCAGACTGTCAGACGGCAGACATCAGGCATACTTTATTCCCGACAGCAAGCGGGTTCAAAGGGTTCAAGGCACCGCCGGGGGCTTCGCCCCTGGGTGCCTCAGGTTCGGCCCGCAGAGCGGGCTGGTTCAGAGGGGAGTTATAAAGCCCACTCCGTGGAGGCAGGGTGAGCGCCGGCGGCGCCATTATATATTGCGCCCAAAGGGCGCCACCACAACCCTAACCCTCTGAACCCATTGAACCCTCACGCCGCAGGCGTGTCTATGAACCTTTTCCCCTCACAACCCTTCTACACAACCTGCCTGCGTCAGCAGGCCACAACCTGCGGCGTCAGCCGCGCCCCCTTCCCTCTGAACCTTCACGCCGCAGGCGGCCCCATATGATATACTGAAAGCAAACCTTATGAAAGCGGCAGCAAAGGAGGAGAATATATGATGAAGAAAGCAGCGGGCCTGGCGCTGGCGTTGATGATGGCTCTGCCCCTGTCTGCAGGGGCGGCGGATTTCGCTAACCGGCTGGGGGCGTCCTATTCCGATGTGTCCGTGAGGGGCACGGTGCTCAAAGGGGGAAGGCTGGTGGATTTCGGGCGGGAAGTCTGGGGCCACGGCATGACGGTGGAGGTGCAGCATGGACAGGGAGAGGAAACCTGGTACCTTCACATCCAGGATCTTTCCAGGGAAAGGGGAAAGAACTTTTTCCATGACGTCACCCTTGCTCGGAAGGAAATGAAATGGAACATTTCGCCCCTTCCGGAGAATCCGGACACCACCTTCCCCGCTTCCTATACGGGCATGGACCTCTGGTACCCTCTGCCGAAAGATCTGGTGGATGCCATGAGCGCTTTCCCTAAGGACTGGAAGCTCACGGCCAGGAAGGAAGACGGGAAGAACTTCGGCCACGATTTCAAAAATCTGGCAGGCAAGGTAAGCCTTATGGACAAAGAGCCCGGCGCCCTGCCCAACTACGGCCCCGCCTATAGCGTCTATTTCTCGGGAGAAGGGCCGGAGGAAGTGCAGCAGGCCTTCCTCTATCATTTGAACGACCGGGATGAAAAAGGAAATCCCATTTCCTACGACGGCTACTACCGCTATTACCAGCGGGAAGAGCCCTATGCGGCGGAATTCATCTACGACTACTACGGCAGCACCTACAACGGCTACGTGTCCTTCTATCCGGAAAACGGAGGCACCTGGGTGGACCTGGATTTCTGGCAGAACCATGTGTATAGGAACAGCAACGGCTTCGGCGGCTACTACTACTCCAGCACCGTCCTCACCGGCGTGAAGGACGAATTCGTGAACCAGGGCTATCGGGCGGTGGAAGAGGCCTATTACGACCTGGAAAACCATCCGGACTACGGCATCGAACTGGAAGGGGGCTTCAACAAATCCCATCCCAAGGTGAAATCGGTGGACACCGCCGCCCATCCGGAACTTTCCGCCGTGCAGAAGGGGGACTGGATCCTTTCCATCAACGGCGCCGACGTATCGTCTATGAACTACCTGGCCCGGTACGCCCTGGACTACGCCGGCCCCGATGACATTCTCCATATTACCCTGAAAAATGATAAAACCGGTGAATACACGGTCGACGCCAAAGCAGTCATGAAAGAAAGAAGGAAGACCCCGGACTTTTCTTATGAACCGCAGCTGGCAAAGGACGGACTGATGAAGGAAGGAAATCCAGCCCAGCTGGCGCCTTGGGTGCCCCGTCACGAAGTCTTCGCCCCCTGGGACGGGGAAGGCCATATCATGGCACCGGCCTTCCGAAACTTGGTGAGATGGTAGACTGGTGGGATAGTGATCTAGTAAAAGTCATTCCTCTAGACCCTCTGAACCCGGGCTGCGGCGCGGTCGGGGTCGGGACCTGGGCGGTGCTTTCCAGTATTCCCGAAGGTTGA
>ULVN01029125.1_pt1 | contig 15247 bp, 14 predicted proteins | sample 1959491 | NCBI WGS metagenome assembly ULVN01 (sample SAMEA4835787, study PRJEB28245) | human gut metagenome | biome: gut microbiome; material: fecal sample | place: Denmark | collected 2008 | reverse complement strand
TCGGTTAGTTTTAGAAATGGCTTCTAATACAAATCTTTTTGCATATAGATATTATCCTCACATATATAATGAAGAACCTTGTCTGAAACTCTTCGCTTTAACTTGGCTCTTCGATAGGCTTTCAGATTTCATTATAAAGACTGTAGCTCTATAGTTACTCTCTGACGCACTATCCTTCCAATCCATATTCATGCCATCCTCTGAAACATAAATAGGACCAGGTATCGTATTTTTTTTGTTTTTGATTTATAGTTTGATTTTTCTATTGTTATTGTTTATTTCATATATAAGGGTTTGAGGGGAGTGGGAGAGGAATAAAAAAATCCTGCCATTGTTTTATGACAGGATAAATGTTTATAGTAGTGATTGTAATTTTACATGGCATTGACAATTCTATTTTACATCCCTATGCATTCATTATTCTGTAGAAAATGAAAACTTTAGTTTGGGTTTGTCCGCTTTCTACCCTTTAGAAGTAAGAATGATTTGGCCTATTCTTCTCCGTCAGTTCAGCTTTACTTATTTTTGCTTTCTTCCTTGCATCCTCTATAATCTGTCCAGTATAGAATGCATAGGCTTTTTCCTCAGTTTCAAGTCTGCTTGCCGTACCTTTAGCCCCGAACTTGGCATCAAGTACTGCGTCATAATCTACTAGTTGATGATTGTTTGTCTGCATAATATTTTATCTTTATAGCTGCTTTTTCTCTGTCGCAAAAATAATTAATGTTGCTCAACTATAAACAATAACTGGAAATAATAGTATTGTCATTTGAGTATATTAACGTTGTGGAGGTTAAACTAGTATAAAGTATAGGTGGGGGAGAAAAAGGGGGAGTAAGAGTTATTATAAAAAGAAAAGTCGCTGATTTTCAGCGACTTATGATTTCGATTGTGGTGCCACCAGGAATCGAACCGGGGACACAAGGATTTTCAGTCCTTTGCTCTACCAACTGAGCTATGGCACCATCGTTTTGCGGTTGCAAAGATAGAGTAAAATCTTTAATCTCCAAAATAAATGAGATGAAAATGAGAAAAAATATTTTTTTTATGAAAAAAACTCGTTTTTCTTTTGTCAGTATTGAAAATATGTCTACCTTTGCAGCGCAAACGAAAAAACAAACGTTGCAATCGGAATGTAGCGCAGTTGGTAGCGCACTACGTTCGGGACGTAGGGGTCGGGCGTTCGAGTCGCCTCATTCCGACAAAGGAGCGGCAGATGATTCTATATCATTTGCCGCTCTTTCATACTACTCCTCAGTAATAAATAATTTTGTCATTATTTTGTGTGGCATGAGATTATTTATATCTTTGCAAATGATTGGATGAAAAGGTGGAGGGGCGATTTAGCTCCTTTTTTTGTTCTTAATAGTTAATACATGATAGATAAAAACGTTGTAGCTCGGATTGTAGAGGAATGGCTGGAAGATAAAAGTTATTTTCTGGTTGATGTAAATGTGAGTCCGGATGACAAAATTGTAGTGGAAATAGACCATGCAGAAGGTGTGTGGATAGACGACTGTGTGGAGCTGAGCCGCTATATCGAGTCAAAATTAAGTCGTGAAGAAGAAGATTACGAACTGGAAGTAGGTTCTGCGGGAATCGGTCAGCCATTTAAGGTATTGCAGCAGTATGTAGCACATGTAGGTTGCGAAGTAGAAGTGCTGGACAAAACCGGAAAGAAATGGACGGGTGTGCTGGCGGATGCCAACGAAGAGAATTTTACGGTTACGGTAGAAGTAAAAATAAAACCGGAAGGTGCCAAGCGTCCGAAGCTGGTGGAACAGAATGTAACCTTTACCTATGATGAGATAAAATACACCAAATACTTAATTAGCTTTAAATAATTATGGCCAAAAAAGAAGAAACTGTCAGCTTGATTGACACATTCTCGGAATTTAAGGAATTGAAGAACATTGATCGCACCACGATGGTGAGCGTGTTGGAAGAGTCGTTCCGCAGTGTGATTGCAAAAATGTTCGGTACAGATGAAAACTATGATGTGATTGTAAATCCTGACAAGGGGGATTTCGAAATCTGGCGTAACCGTGAAGTTGTGGCGGATGAGGAGCTGACTAACCCGAACCTGCAGATTGCATTGTCGGAAGCACGCAAGATTGATGCATCGTATGAAGTGGGAGAGGAAGTGACCGATGAGGTGATTTTTGAAAAATTCGGCCGCCGTGCAATTCTGAATCTTCGCCAGACATTGGCTTCAAAGATTCTGGAGTTGGAAAAAGACAGCTTGTATAATAAATACATTGATAAAGTAGGTACTGTAATCAGTGCGGAAGTTTATCAGATTTGGAAAAAGGAAATCCTGTTGCTGGACGATGAAGGTAATGAATTGCTGTTGCCTAAGACAGAACAGATTCCGAGTGACTTCTACCGGAAAGGAGAAACTGCTCGTGCCGTAGTAGCTCGTGTAGATAATAAGAACAATAATCCGAAGATTATTTTGAGCCGTACATCACCGGTCTTCCTGCAGCGTTTATTTGAACAGGAAGTGCCAGAAATCAATGACGGACTGATTACCATCAAGAAAATTGCCCGTATTCCGGGAGAACGTGCGAAGATTGCAGTAGAATCGTATGATGAACGCATTGATCCGGTAGGTGCATGTGTCGGTGTGAAGGGTTCTCGTATTCATGGTATCGTACGCGAATTGCGTAATGAAAACATTGATGTGATTAACTATACATCTAACATCCAGTTGTTTATTCAGCGTGCCTTGAGCCCGGCAAAAGTTTCGTCTATCATCATGCATGAGGATGAAAAGAGAGCTGAGGTATATTTGAAACCGGAAGAAGTTTCACTGGCTATCGGTAAAGGTGGCTTGAATATTAAGCTGGCCAGTATGCTGACAGAATACACTATCGATGTATATCGTGAACTGGGTGAAGATGCTGTAGCTGATGAAGACATCTACCTGGATGAATTCAAGGATGAAATTGACGAATGGGTTATCAACGCGATTAAGGCTATCGGAATTGATACGGCTAAAGGTGTATTGAACGCACCGCGCGAGATGCTTATCGAAAAAGCAGACTTGGAAGAAAATACGGTGGATGATATTCTGAGAATTTTAAAAGCAGAGTTTGAGGAATAGCGCTTGCTTGCAATAAACAGATGAGGATGAGCAATTCATTCTCGTCTGCTTGTTTATCTGTGACTGATATATTTTCCTGAACTCTATAAATTGTGATGAATTATGACTATAAGATTGAATAAAGTAACAAGAGATTTGAATGTTGGAATAACCACGGTGGTAGACTTTTTGCAGAAAAAAGGATATACGGTCGAGGCGAATCCAAATACCAAAATTACTGAAGAACAGTATGCTGCACTGGTTAAAGAGTTCAGCAAAGACAAGGATTTGAAAATAGAGTCTGAGAAAATTATTCAGGAACGGCAGAATAAGGAGCGTAACAAGGCTTCTGTTTCTATCGAGGATATTCATCCGGAACTGAAAAAGCCGGAAGTGATAGAAACAGTGGTTCCAGAAGATGTGCGACCAAAATTCAAGCCTGTGGGTAAAATAGACTTGGATGGTCTGAAGAAAAAGAAAAAACCGGCTGTGGTTGAGCCTGCTGAAACGCCTGTTGTACAGGAAGGGCCAGCTAAGCCAGAACCTGAGAATAAACAAGCTGAGGTGGAAAAAACGGAGGTTAAAACTGAAGAGGCTCCTGTACAACAACCTCAGGTAGAAGAAAAACAAGAACCGAAACAGCCGGAAATAAAGGCAGAAGAATTGAAACCAGAGCCGATGGAAGAAGAAAAAAAGCAACAATCTGTTCAGGAAAATAAAGAAGACGAAGTTTTTAAAATTCGCCCGACAGAATTTAAATCAAAGATTAATGTAGTAGGCCAGATTGATTTGGCTGCATTGAACCAGTCTACCCGTCCGAAGAAAAAATCGAAAGAGGAGAAGAAGAAAGAAAGAGAGGAAAAGGATACGCAGCGTCAGGAACAGCGTAAGCAGATGAAAGATGCGATTATCAAGGAAATTCGTAAGAGTGATGAAAAGACGGATAAGGGTGGCCTGAGTGATGAGGCTGCGAAAAAGAAAAAACGCAACCGTATTAATAAGGAACGGGTTGATATTAATGCAACCTCCAACGCATCTGGAGCTTCACGAAATGAGAAATCTGGAAAGAATAACCAGAACCAGGGACAGGGCGGAAAACATAACAAGGACCGCTTTAAGAAACCGGTGGTAAAACAGGAGGTGAGCGACGAAGATGTAGCAAAACAGGTGAAAGAAACACTTGCCCGCCTGACAAATAAAGGAAAGAATAAAGCTGCTAAGTATCGTAAGGAGAAACGTGAAAATATTCAGAACCGTCAGCTGGAACAGGAGGAACTGGAACAGGAAGAAAGCAAGGTATTGAAGCTGACTGAATTTGTAACAGCAAATGAGCTGGCTAACATGATGGATATTCCGGTGACTCAGGTTATCTCAACTTGTATGAGTGTGGGTATCATGGTGTCTATCAACCAGCGTCTGGATGCAGAAACGATTAACCTTGTGGCAGAAGAATTTGGCTACAAGACAGAATATGTAAGTGCGGAAGTGGCACAGGCTGTAGAGGAAGAGGCTGATGCGGAAGAAGATTTGCAACCGCGTGCACCGATTGTTACCGTGATGGGTCACGTAGACCACGGTAAGACTTCTTTGCTGGACTATATCCGTAAAGCAAATGTAATTGCGGGTGAGGCCGGAGGTATCACACAGCACATTGGTGCATATAACGTGAAACTGGAGGATGGACGTCGCATTACGTTCCTGGATACTCCGGGACACGAAGCATTTACGGCTATGCGTGCGCGTGGTGCGAAAGTTACTGACGTGGTAATCATTATCGTAGCTGCCGATGACAACGTGATGCCGCAGACAAAAGAAGCTATCAACCATGCGATGGCTGCGGGAGTGCCTATTGTGTTTGCTATCAATAAGGTAGATAAACCGAATGCAAATCCGGATAAGATTAAGGAAGAGCTGGCTGCCATGAACTTCCTGGTGGAAGAATGGGGTGGAAAGTACCAGTCTCAGGATATTTCAGCCAAGAAAGGTACCGGTGTTCCTGAATTGCTTGAAAAGGTATTGCTGGAAGCTGAAATGTTGGATTTGAAAGCAAATCCGAACCGTAAGGCTACCGGTTCAATTATTGAATCTTCTTTGGATAAAGGACGTGGATATGTGGCTACGGTGCTGGTTTCTAACGGAACACTGCATGTAGGTGATATTGTGTTGGCCGGAACTTCATACGGTAAGGTGAAAGCGATGTTCAACGAACGTAACCAGCGCCTGAAAGAGGCTGGACCTTCTGAACCGGTATTGATTTTAGGATTGAACGGAGCGCCGGCTGCGGGTGATACATTCCATGTGTTTGATACGGATCAGGAAGCACGTGAGATTGCCAACAAGCGTGAACAGCTGGCTCGTGAACAGGGCTTGCGTACTCAGAAGATGTTGACACTGGATGAAGTGGGACGTCGTCTGGCATTGGGTGACTTCCATGAACTGAATGTGATTGTGAAAGGTGACGTGGATGGTTCTGTAGAAGCTTTGAGTGACTCATTGATCAAGTTGTCTACCGAACAGATTCAGGTGAATGTAATCCATAAGGGTGTCGGACAGATTTCAGAATCGGATGTATCGCTGGCTGCGGCATCGGATGCAATTATCGTAGGTTTCCAGGTACGTCCGTCAGGAAATGCGGCTAAGCTTGCTGAACAGGAAGGTGTGGATATTCGTAAGTATTCTATTATTTACGATGCGATTGAAGAAGTGAAGTCGGCAATGGAAGGTATGTTGGCTCCGACATTGAAAGAACAGGTTACTTCTACAATCGAAGTGCGTGAAGTGTTCAATATCAGCAAGGTGGGTATGGTTGCCGGTGCGATGGTGAAGACCGGAAAAGTAAAACGTACGGATAAGGCTCGTTTGATTCGCGACGGTATCGTAATCTTTACGGGTTCAATCAATGCGTTGAAACGCTTCAAGGACGATGTGAAAGAAGTGGGTACTAACTTTGAATGTGGTATCAGCTTGACGAACTGCAACGACTTGAAAGTGGGTGACGTGATTGAAACGTATGAAGAAGTGGAAGTAAAACAGACATTGTAAAGACGTAACGTCTGACCATTGTTTGGGTGCAAATAAATACATTTGTCATTCAGAGCAAAGCGAAGATTCTTGTATTCACCCATCAGACAGGGGAACAAGTTCTTCGCTTTGTTTTTAATATATATTTCGGATAAATGGCAACAATAGACTGGGTGATTATCATCTTATTGGCTTTAGGAGCTGCCTCTGGTTTTATGAAAGGATTTTTCAAACAACTGGCAGCGGTTGTAGGGCTGATAGCCGGACTGCTGGTAGCACGTGCTTTATTTGCCGGTTTAGGTGAGCAATTGGCCGTAGCGGTAGGTACTTCTGTGACATTCGGGCAGATACTGGCTTTTCTGTTGATAGGTTTGATAGTACCTTTGGTGTTGTCTCTTTTGGCTTCTGCCTTGACGAAAATCGTGGATATGACAGGATTAGGTTTTATCAACCGCCTTTTGGGGGCAGTGCTTGGAGCGATAAAATATGCGCTTGTAATCAGCCTGGTTATCCATTTTATTGATTTTGCCGACTCTAAAGATAACTTAATACATTCAACCACTAAAGGAAGTTCGTTGTTATATTATCCGATAAAGGATTTTTCCGCTTTCTTTTATCCTGTGGTGAAAACTGTAACAGAGAAATTTATAGAAACAGATAATATTCAGAATTGATATGCAAATAGAACCCAATAAATATGTGAAGGAACTGACGCAGGCGAAGTATAAATATGGCTTCACTACGGATGTTCACACAGATATTATAGAGAAGGGACTGAATGAGGATGTCGTGCGGCTGATTTCTTCAAAGAAAGGTGAGCCCGACTGGTTGCTTGAGTTCCGTTTGAAGGCGTTTCGCTATTGGCAAACGCTGGAAATGCCTACATGGGCACATTTGAATATTCCGGAGATTGATTACCAGGCTATTTCATATTATGCAGACCCGACAAAGAAAAAAGAAGGGCCGAAGAGTCTGGATGAAGTGGATCCGGAACTGTTGAAAACTTTTGACAAACTGGGTATTCCTTTGGAAGAGCGTATGGCGCTGAGCGGTATGGCGGTAGATGCGGTTATGGACTCCGTTTCTGTGAAGACAACTTTTAAGGAGACACTGATGGAAAAGGGGATTATATTCTGCTCTATCAGTGAAGCGGTACGTGAACATCCGGATTTGGTGAAGAAGTATTTAGGTTCGGTGGTGGGCTATCGTGATAATTTCTTTGCCGCATTGAACTCGGCTGTGTTCAGCGATGGTTCGTTTGTGTATATTCCGAAGGGGGTTCGCTGTCCGATGGAATTGTCTACGTACTTCCGTATCAATGCGGCCAATACCGGACAGTTTGAACGTACGCTGATTGTTGCGGATGATGACAGTTATGTGTCTTATCTGGAAGGATGTACGGCACCGATGCGTGATGAAAACCAGCTGCATGCGGCAATTGTGGAAATCGTGGTGCTTGACCGTGCGGAAGTGAAATATTCTACTGTGCAGAACTGGTATCCTGGTGATGCTGAAGGTAAGGGTGGTGTGTATAACTTTGTAACCAAAAGAGGTAACTGCAAAGGGGTGGACAGTAAACTTTCCTGGACACAGGTAGAGACTGGGTCGGCCATTACATGGAAGTATCCAAGCTGTATTTTGAGTGGAGACAATTCTACCGCAGAGTTCTATTCTGTAGCGGTAACCAATAATTATCAGCAGGCAGATACTGGTACGAAGATGATTCATTTGGGTAAAAACACTCGTTCTACTATCGTAAGTAAGGGTATCAGTGCCGGAAAGAGTCAGAACTCTTATCGCGGGCTGGTGCGTGTGGCTGAAAAGGCAGATAATGCAAGAAACTACAGTCAGTGTGATTCTCTGTTGCTGGGTAGCCACTGCGGAGCGCATACATTCCCTTATATGGACATTCACAATGAAACGGCTGTGGTGGAACATGAGGCTACGACTTCCAAGATTTCGGAAGACCAAATTTTCTATTGCAACCAGCGTGGTATCTCTACTGAGGATGCCGTAGGACTGATTGTGAATGGGTATGCAAAGGAGGTTCTGAACAAGCTTCCGATGGAATTTGCCGTAGAGGCTCAGAAATTGCTGTCTGTATCGTTGGAGGGCAGTGTTGGATAAACGATAAAAATAGATTGTTATGCTAGAGATAAAGAATTTACATGCCAACATCAATGGCAAAGAGATATTGAAAGGTATTAACCTAACAGTAAAGCCCGGTGAAGTCCATGCGATTATGGGGCCTAACGGTTCGGGAAAGAGTACATTGAGCAATGTATTGGTCGGTCATCCAGCTTATGAGGTGACGAAAGGAACCGTAACGTTTGATGGAAAGGATTTATTGGCTTTGAGTCCGGCAGACCGTAGTCATGAAGGATTGTTCTTGTCATTCCAGTATCCGGTAGAAATTCCGGGAGTGAGCATGGTGAACTTCATGCGTGCGGCCGTGAATGAACAGCGTAAGTACAAAGGACTTCCAGCTTTGACGGCCAGTGAGTTCTTGAAGCTGATGCGCCAAAAGAGAGAGATTGTGGAGTTGGACAGCAAGCTGGCTAACCGTTCGGTAAATGAGGGATTTTCTGGAGGTGAGAAGAAGCGTAACGAAATATTCCAGATGGCTATGCTGGAACCGAAGCTGAGCATCTTGGACGAAACTGACTCCGGACTGGATATTGATGCGTTGCGTATTGTGGCTGAAGGAGTGAATAAACTGAAAACTCCGGAAACGAGCTGTATTGTGATTACGCACTATCAGCGTTTGCTGGATTATATTAAACCGGATATTGTACATGTACTTTATAAAGGCCGTATCGTGAAAACTGCAGGTCCGGAGCTGGCATTGGAGCTGGAAGAAAAAGGATACGATTGGATTAAGAAAGAACTGGGAGAATGAGCATGAAAGCAGAACAGCAATATATTGATCTTTTCACGCAGTGCGAGGCAATGATTTGTCGGCAAAGTGCGGATGTGCTGAATGCGCCCCGTGCGAAGGCATTTGCTGATTTTGAGAAGCTGGGCTTCCCGACTCGCAAGCAGGAAAAATATAAGTATACGGAGGTGAGCAAGTATTTTGCTCCGGATTATGGGTTGAACTTGAATCGCCTGGAATTTCCGGTTAATCCGTATGAAGTGTTCAAGTGTGATGTGCCCAATATGAGTACCTCACTTTATTTTGTGGTAAATGATACGTTTGACAAGCATGTGCATCCTTCTGCTCAGTTGCCGGAGGGAGTTTACTTCGGTAGCTTGAAGGATATGGCTGAACAGCGCCCTGATTTGGTCAGAAAATATTACGGAAAGCTGGCTGATACGTCGAAGGATGCTCTGGCGGCATTTAATACGATGTTTGCACAGGACGGTGTGTGCATGTATGTACCGAAGAATGTGGTGTTGGAACGTCCAATCCAGTTGGTGAATATCTTGCGTGCGGATGTGGATTTCATGGTAAACCGTCGTGTCCTGATTATATTGGAGGATGGTGCACAGGCCAAGTTGCTGGTATGCGACCATGCGATGGACGACGTGAATTTCCTTTCTACTCAGGTGGTGGAAGTCTTTGCAGGAGAAAATGCTGTATTCGACTTGTATGAACTGGAAGAAACTCATAACAGTACGGTACGTTTCAATAACTTATATGTGAATCAGGAGGCTGGCAGTAATGTGTTGTTGAACGGGATGACACTGCACAATGGAACGACTCGTAATACCACAGAAGTGACATTGGCTGGTCGGGGGGCAGAAATCAGTTTGTGCGGAATGGCTATTGCCGATCAGAATGAGCAGGTGGATAACCATACTTTTATTGATCATAAAGTACCCGATTGCACAAGTAATGAATTGTTTAAGTATGTGCTTGACGACCAGGCTGTGGGAGCTTTTGCCGGAAAGGTACTTGTGAGAGAAGGAGCACAGCATACCTCTTCTCAGCAGACAAACCGGAATCTGTGTGCGACCCGTGAAGCACGTATGTACACTCAGCCACAGCTGGAAATCTATGCAGATGATGTGAAGTGTTCTCATGGAGCTACAGTAGGGCAGTTGGACGAAAATGCATTGTTCTATATGCAGCAGCGTGGTATCAGTCTGAAGGAAGCACGTTTGCTGTTGATGTTTGCTTTTGTCAACGAAGTGATTGACCATATCCGGATGGATGCCTTGAAAGATCGCTTGCATCTGCTGGTAGAAAAACGCTTCCGTGGAGAACTGAATAAATGCCAGGGCTGTGCGATTTGTAAATAGTCATATTTTAACAGAGAATTTATGCAATACGATGTCAATAAGATAAGAGAAGACTTCCCGATTCTTGCGCGGTCGGTGTATGGAAAACCGCTGGTTTATTTGGATAACGGGGCTACAACTCAGAAGCCTCGTTGCGTGGTGGAATCTATTACAGACGAGTATTATTCGGTCAATGCGAATGTACACCGTGGAGTGCATTTCTTGTCGCAGCAGGCAACGAATTTGCATGAGGCTTCACGTGAGACGGTACGTCGGTTTATTAATGCACGCAGTATTTCGGAAATTGTCTTTACTCGTGGAACGACTGAGAGCATTAACCTGGTTGCTTCTTCATTTGCCGATAGTCAGATGAAGGAAGGGGATGAGGTTATTGTTTCTGTGATGGAGCACCACAGTAATATTGTTTCTTGGCAGCTTCAGGCAGCACGGAAAGGAATCGTACTGAAAGTAATTCCGATGAACGACCGGGGAGAGCTTTTGTTGGATGAATACAAAAAGCTTTTTTCGGAAAAGACAAAGCTTGTTTCTGTAGCACACGTATCCAATGTGTTGGGAACAATCAATCCGGTAAAGGATATGATTGCCTTTGCACATTCGCAAGGTGTTCCGGTACTGGTGGATGGGGCGCAGAGTATTCCACACATGAAGGTGGATGTACAGGATTTGGATGCTGACTTTTATGTGTTCAGTGGTCACAAAGTGTACGGCCCTACGGGTATCGGTGTATTGTATGGAAAGGAAGCTTGGCTGGAAAAACTGCCCCCTTATCAGGGAGGAGGGGAGATGATCAAGAATGTCTCTTTTGAAAAGACGACATTTAATGAACTTCCTTTTAAGTTTGAGGCCGGCACTCCCGATTACATCGGATCTACAGCATTGGCAAAAGCGTTAGATTATGTTTCAGCAATAGGAATGGATAACATTTTTGCCTACGAACATGACCTGACTCAGTATGCCATGAACCGTTTAAAAGAAATTCCGGGAATGAGGATTTTGGGTGAAGCGGAGCAGAAAGGAGGAGTCATTTCTTTCTTGGTAGGGGATATACACCATTTTGATATGGGGACCTTGCTTGACCGTTTAGGTATAGCTGTTCGTACCGGACATCACTGTGCGGAACCTTTGATGCACCGTTTGGGCATTGAGGGTACAGTACGTGCTTCTTTGGGATTGTATAATACGAAAGAAGAAATAGATGCGCTGGTGGAAGGTGTGCTTCGAGTAAGTAGAATGTTTGCTTAAATAAAAGTGATTAAAAAAATTCCCGGTCAGGATTTTCATACAGAGAATACTGACCGGGAGATTTTTGTTTATAGACTGGTTAGTGGATGGCCTTTGTCGCTTCTTTCAACCAGTTCTTTTCTTCCTCGCTGAGGTATGGGTTAAGTGTGGTATACACTTTCTGGTGATAATCGTTTAACCATGCCTTTTCTTCCGGACTGAGTAAATCAGGTAGAATCGGTTTGAGATCGATAGGGCATAGAGTCAATGCTTCAAATTTATAGAATTCGCCAAAGTCAGTCGTCTGGTCGTCTACAATCAGCATGGTGTTTTCTGTGCGTACACCATATTCCCCGGCTTTGTATACTCCTGGCTCATTGGTGACCGTCATGCCAGGGAGGAGAAGAGCAGGCATGTGGTTCATACGGAACTGATGAGGTCCTTCGTGCACATTCAGAAAATATCCGACGCCATGTCCTGTACCATGTCCGTAGTTCATACCTTCTTTCCATATAAACTGTCGTGCCAATACGTCGAGCTGAGTGCCACAGGTGCCATACGGGAAGTGAGCCATGGAGAGCTGTATAAACCCTTTTAAGATAAGGGTATAATCTTTCTTCTGCTCTTCTGTGACGTGCCCTAATGCGATGGTACGAGTGATGTCGGTTGTCCCATCGAGGTATTGTCCTCCACTGTCAAGAAGGAGAAATCCTTCGGGTTTCAGGGTTGCTGCAGTTTCTTCAATTGCTTCGTAATGTACAATTGCGCCATGTTCCTGGTAACCGGCTATGGTATCAAAGCTGATACCCTGGAAATTCTCTTGCGCAGAGCGGAATTCGTATAACTTCTGGTCAATGGATAATTCTGTTTCTGTCCCGCTTTTTACAGCGTTTTCTAACCAGTAAAGAAAGCGAACCATAGCCACCCCATCGCGTGTCATGGCTTGTTTGAATCCGGCTATTTCTGTAGCGTTTTTGATAGATTTCAAATATAATACCGGAGATTCGAGTAACTTTACCTGACTGCTTTTGCTGGCAGCCTGATAAAGGGTATAATTGGTTGAACTGGGTAGCTGTAAGCAGCCTTCTTTATATTCCTCCAGATCTTGGGCTATTTGTGTATAGTCTTTAATAGAAACCTGGTTTGTTTCTAAATAGCGATGTACCTCATCTGTTAGTTTATCCGGCTGGATGTACAATGTACTTGAAGTAGAGGTGATGAAAAGATAGGAAACGAATACCGGATTGCAATGTACGTCAGTGCCTCTTAAGTTTAAAGTCCAGGCTATTTCATCCAAGGCGGAAATTAAGATGCCATTGACTTGATTTTCTTTAAGAATAGCTTGTATCCGACTGATTTTTTGATTACATGCCTCTCCGCTGTATTCCAATGGCAAAATAAATGGAGGGTTCAGAGGCAGTGAGGGGCGGTCTCTCCATAATAAATGGAATGGGTCTTCTACATTAACCAGCTCTAAATGGTATTTTTCAAGTGCTTTTTGTAATTGTAGGGCTTCGGATGTGCTGTTTACCCACCCGTCAATACCGACTTTTTCTCCAGGTTTCAATATGCTCCCTAACCAGTCGGCAATGGAAGGAGTTTCCGGAAGCCGGTCTTTGAATAAAATAAGTCCGCTTCCTTGAAGTTGTTCTTCTGCCTGTAAAAAATAACGGGAGTCGGTCCATAATCCTCCTTGTGACATGGTGATTACAGCTGTACCGGCCGAACCGGTGAATCCGGAAATCCATTTCCGAGACTCCCAATGAGCAGGTACATATTCTCCAGAATGAGGGTCGGTACTGGGTACGATAAATGCAGATATGCCTTTGGTCTGCATAAATCTGCGTAAGGCTTCAATTCTATCAGATATACGGTTCATGATGTAAATGAATTTAAGAAGATTCTAAACTAACATGACAAAAATAATAAATGGTGTAGAAAGGGGAGGCTTGATTTTGCCTGAAGTTGATTTTTTGAATAAAATCTTTCGGAAAGTTTTGTAAATAAAGAAAGTATGTGTAATTTTGCGCCGCAAATTGACTGCGAAATAATTTAATAACAACATACTTAATTTTAAAAACATGATTGTAGTACCAGTAAAAGAAGGCGAAAACATTGAAAAAGCGCTGAAGAAATTCAAAAGAAAATTTGAAAAAACAGGTGTTGTAAAAGAACTGAGAAGCAGACAGCAGTATGACAAACCGTCTGTTTTGAAGAGACTTAAAATGGAACGTGCTATTTACGTTCAGAAAATGCAGCAGAACGAAGATTAATAATTCTGCAAAACTCTTGAATTATTGAATTCTTTTTCATAAATTCGTTGCTGAGAATAAAAGCGATGTTTCTATGTTGAAAGATTCTTTTCTGAAGTATTTGCTTCTTGAACGGAATTATTCCGAAAAGACAATTCTTAGTTACGGGATAGATCTGGATGAGTTTGAAGCATACTTTAAGGGTGTGGATGTAGAGCTTGGGTTTACCAGCGTGGATGCGGATGTGGTTCGTGGATGGGTACTCTCATTAATGGATGAAGGTCGCGCTGAAACAACGGTAAATAGGAAGCTTAGTTCGCTTCGCTCTTTTTATCATTATTTGCTATGTCAGAAGTTGGTGGCGGTGGATCCGGTGGCAAAAGTTGTCGGTCCGAAAAAAAAGAAGCCTTTGCCGGTTTTCGTAAGAGATGAGGCAATGAATCAACTTCTTGATGGATTCGAATTTCCGCAAACTTTTGAGGGGGTGCGTGATAAGACTATGCTTGAGGTGCTTTATTCTACGGGCATGCGGCGTGCTGAATTGATTGCTTTGAAGGATGGAGATGTTGATTTTTCGGCATTGGTGATAAAAGTAACGGGGAAGAGAAATAAACAGCGCTTAATTCCTTTTGGAGATAGACTGCAAGAGGTTTTGAGTGTGTATCTACAGGAAAGAACGCGTTTTTATTCGGGTGAATGTGAAGCTTTCTTTATTCGAAAGGGTGGGGTAAGGCTTTCTCCTTCATCTGTGAACTATATTGTGAAGCGATACCTTTCAAAGGTTGTGACGCTGAAGAAGAAAAGCCCTCATGTGTTGCGGCATACTTTTGCTACATCTATGTTAAACCATCAGGCAGAGCTGGAGGCGGTAAAAGAATTGCTGGGGCATGAAAGCTTGACGACGACAGAAGTCTATACTCATACAACTTTTGAGGAGTTAAAACAAGTTTATGAACAAGCTCATCCTAGAGCGTAAAGAAAAGGAGGTATTTATGGAAATTAGAATTCAATCCATTCATTTCGATGCATCTGACAAATTGGAAGCTTTTATCCAGAAAAAAGCTGAGAAGCTCGAGAAGTTTTGCGATAATATAATGAAAGTAGAGGTGTCTTTGAAAGTTGTAAAACCTGAAACTGCAATGAATAAAGAAGCAGGGGTGCGCGTGCTGGCGCTGAATTCAGAGTTTTATGCGGAAAAAATAAGTGATACATTCGAAGAATCGATAGATGTGTGCATGGAGGCACTGTCTAAGCAACTGTTGAAGGCAAAAGAAAAACTTCAAGGTAAATAAAAAAGTTGCGTAAAAGTTTTGTGATTAAAAAATAATATCTAACTTTGCAGCCGCTAAGTTATGGAAAATGACGAGGCTGCAAAGTTTGATTTTGCCTCTTTAGCTCAGTTGGCCAGAGCACGTGATTTGTA
>ULVN01036295.1_pt1 | contig 15260 bp, 14 predicted proteins | sample 1959491 | NCBI WGS metagenome assembly ULVN01 (sample SAMEA4835787, study PRJEB28245) | human gut metagenome | biome: gut microbiome; material: fecal sample | place: Denmark | collected 2008 | reverse complement strand
GGCGATTTCAATCCACGCTCCCCGCGAGGGGAGCGACGTTTTTTGTCACCAGATATAATACTCAAATCAAGAATTTCAATCCACGCTCCCCGCGAGGGGAGCGACTTCACGGGATACCGAGCTATTAACTTCATGAGGATTTCAATCCACGCTCCCCGCGAGGGGAGCGACTGGGCGTGCTTCCTCCGCCTGTCAAGCTGGATTTGTATTTCAATCCACGCTCCCCGCGAGGGGAGCGACATCAAACGCGGGGGATCCGCGTACGTCCTCATCAATTTCAATCCACGCTCCCCGCGAGGGGAGCGACCCTCGTTGTCCTGATCGTTATGGTGATAGACAAATATTTCAATCCACGCTCCCCGCGAGGGGAGCGACACGGCAAACATGGTCTTGCCGCTACCGGGCAGGCCATTTCAATCCACGCTCCCCGCGAGGGGAGCGACCTCAACGATATATATTATATCACTTCCGGGAGCATTTCAATCCACGCTCCCCGCGAGGGGAGCGACGAGTATGCCTTTGACAATGCCAAAAACAAGACCAATTTCAATCCACGCTCCCCGCGAGGGGAGCGACGGATTTACCAGCTTTCTTCTGCCGAGGATAAGTCGGAATTTCAATCCACGCTCCCCGCGAGGGGAGCGACATCAAACGCGGGGGATCCGCGTACGTCCTCATCAATTTCAATCCACGCTCCCCGCGAGGGGAGCGACGATCCGAAACTTCATCAAAAGCGAGAGTAAAACATTTCAATCCACGCTCCCCGCGAGGGGAGCGACGCGATCCGATACCATTTTGCCCGATCGCCTTGGTCGTATTTCAATCCACGCTCCCCGCGAGGGGAGCGACCCTTTTGGTATGCGTTCTTTGTATGTTATTCACATTTCAATCCACGCTCCCCGCGAGGGGAGCGACGCACCGAAAAACGCGAAAGCACGACGGTGACGGTATTTCAATCCACGCTCCCCGCGAGGGGAGCGACCGGGATTCAACAAAATCGTCAAATTCATTATCAGATTTCAATCCACGCTCCCCGCGAGGGGAGCGACATCCAACGGCGGCGAAGCTTGTCCACCGTTTCGCGATTTCAATCCACGCTCCCCGCGAGGGGAGCGACTTCAGACTCCTCCGACATAAGCCGGAGGAGTCTATTTCAATCCACGCTCCCCGCGAGGGGAGCGACGGATTATTGACATCAATAGCCGGCGCAGCCGATCGATTTCAATCCACGCTCCCCGCGAGGGGAGCGACCAGGCTAAATATCAACGACGACGGCGTGCTCAGTGATTTCAATCCACGCTCCCCGCGAGGGGAGCGACAGCCATGCAGGTGCGGATCAAAATCCGGACGCACATTTCAATCCACGCTCCCCGCGAGGGGAGCGACTACTAATCATGGCGAACGCGCCAGTGACAAGCATTATTTCAATCCACGCTCCCCGCGAGGGGAGCGACGAGCATGGTGCGGATATGCCCGTAGTGGATGATATTTCAATCCACGCTCCCCGCGAGGGGAGCGACTTGCGGTCATTTTTATTTTTTCTCCTTTCTTTCCAATTTCAATCCACGCTCCCCGCGAGGGGAGCGACACGATGGATGTCATCGCGGTAAATGCGTCGGTAATATTTCAATCCACGCTCCCCGCGAGGGGAGCGACGAGCTGGCGCCGGACCCTGCATTGGTATAATTGGCAGATTTCAATCCACGCTCCCCGCGAGGGGAGCGACTTTTTTTTTTTATCGGATTTTTTGGCATTTCTCGATTTCAATCCACGCTCCCCGCGAGGGGAGCGACTAATAAGCAAAAACGCCGCCATACCTATCAAGAATTTCAATCCACGCTCCCCGCGAGGGGAGCGACATTACGCAGTTTTTTATCAATATCCACAGTTTGAATTTCAATCCACGCTCCCCGCGAGGGGAGCGACCCCTGGGTATCTTTATCAGTGATATCAATATAATATTTCAATCCACGCTCCCCGCGAGGGGAGCGACAGCAATATTGCACAGATATTCACGATCCGAACGGCAATATTGCAACACGGTTACCAAACGAGGCTTGTCTTCGGGACGAAAAGCATCGTTTTGAACCGAAAAAAGTCATTTAAACTGCCGGTATTTTTGCGCGAACCTACCGGGCTTTTTATGTTTACTTCGGGTTCGCGCCATGGCAGATCAAAAAATCAGCGTGTCGGTCACATCTACGGAGGGGCGTGCACCGATGTGCTTAACCTTTCCCTCATATGACGAACCGATTACATAAAAACGCAGGCTGTCCTTTTCCTTGTCTATTATTTTTTCGAGCACAGCCTCAACGGTGCGCAGCTCTGCCGAGTCAAGGTGGCATTCAAACACGGAATTTTGGACACGTTGTCCGTAGTTTTGGCACTCGCGGGCAACGCGTCTCAGCCGTTTCTGCCCGGCGGCAGTCTCGGTGCTTACATCGTACGTTATCACGACAAGCATGCTGTTACCTCCACAGATACGGCGGATACTCGTCCAGATCGCCGCGTATATAACGCGAAAGAAGCTGCGCCTGAATGAACGGCAGGATGCCCCAAGGGCATTTTTCGCCGAGAAACGGATGAACGACCATGTCCTTTTTGCGCTCCTGCCACGCCCGGAGGAATGCTTTTCGTGCATCGTCGCCAAGCAGCACGGCGCCGTTTTCCTTTATGGTAAAGTCCGAGATCTTTATCTGACGCAGGTTGATGAGCGACAGCACGAAGCGGTCGCACATGACGCTTCTGAATTCCTCCATGATATCGAGTGCGAGAGACTTGCGCCCCGGTCTGTCGGTGTGCATAAAGCCCACGAACGGATCAAGCCCTACCGATTGCAGCGCCGAGGCGCATTCATTGGCAAAGATCGAGTAGCAGAAGGAGAGCATTGCGTTTACCGGATCGCACGGCGGGCGCCGCTCACGGTTCACAAAGCGGAAATCCGCCTTGTTTTGCAGTATCATAGTGTCAAATACCGAAAAATATCGGCTTGCGTTTACGCCCTCAAGCCCGCGCAGGGTGTCGGTATCCGCGGCGGCATGTATCTCGGGCAGCGAATCCCGCAGATAGTCGGCTGCGGCGCGTATCGGCTCGCCGTCGGCGGAGAGCGGGTGATCCCGCAGAAAACGGTTCAGCACCGTGCGGGCATTTGCCGTTTTGGCGCCTATCATATTGACGGCAACGGGCAGTGATCGCCTCTCATCGTCGGCAATGCGGTATTGCTCGCGGCGCAGGAGCACATTGCCGCGCTCCTCGCCCTCGGCACGGCAGAGAAAGCGTCCGCCTGCCGAAAAGAAAGCGATCCCCTTGCCGAGCTCGCAGGCATGACGCATGAGCGCGGGGCTTGCCCCCTGCCAGCCGAACGTTACGATGTTTTCAAGGTTATGCAGAGGAACGCGCCCGATCTCGTCGTCTTTAAGCCGGACGACGACGTTTTCGCCGTCAAGCGCCAGATATGCGTCCGGCGTTGTGACATACAGCGTGTTCAGCAGCTTTTTCATTCTTCGTCGTTACCGCCTTCCCAGATGTCCCGCACGTATGCCGATGCCGACCGGCACTTTTGCAGACGCGGCAGGCATATATCGGCAAGCGAGCAGGCACGGCATTTTGCCGTCGGTCTGACCTTTGGTGTATACCCGCGGTCGTAAAGCGCGCGCATTTCGGTGAGCATACGGCTCACCGCGCCGCGCAGCCCGTCGTCGAGCGCGACCGCCTCGCGGCGTTTTGTCTCCATATAGTAGAGATAGGCGGTCGGTATAGGCGGACAGCAAAGCATTTCCTCAAGGCAGATCGCCTCGGCACAAAGCTGGAGCCTGTCGGCGTCGATGACCTTCGATCTTCCGCGTTTATATTCAACGGGTGTCGGCAGCCAAAGCCCCTCACGCCCCACGATCGGAACGCCGCTCGGGTCGGCGCGGAATTCAACAACGTCGCACTTACCTACAATGCCGTAACGGTCCGAACGCACCGGCATCGCGCGGCTGACGATAAGCCCGCCGCGCTTTTCGGTGAATTCGGGATCGTCAGCCTTTTCATGGCGCAGGCTGCCGTCAACCGTCAGGTAGTTGTCATCCCATTGCATTTCGATATGTATCAGCGCCCACTGCCTGCGGCAGAAAGAGAAATGCTGCAATCCCGATATCAGGAGATCGCCGTCATTTACTCTCTGCATGAAATGTGAACGCCCTCGGGGCAGGCAGCCTCGTTCACGGTGACCTCATAGTCATTATAGCTGCGCGCGGTCTCAATGCCGTCGCGACGCTTTACCGATACAAGATCGAGCGTGCGGTGCGAAGGAGCGTTGCCGAGCTCGGAATCATGCTTGAATATGATGAGCTTGCGCACAGCCATTTTGCCTCTTGCCGCCGAGTGGTCGTTTTCAAACATATTGACGATGGCATTCCACAGGAGCTCGAGGTCATCCTCGGTGAAGTGCGTGACGCGGCGCGCGAGATTTGCCGAAATAAAGCCGTCGGCACGGTAAAGAGCGTATGGAACGATGTGCTTGCGTCCCATTTCGGTGTCTTTTTTCTCATAGTCGGCTTCCGTTGTGATGGCGACGCGGGTTATGGTGACCTCCTGTCTTACGATAGGATCGACGCTGCGCGCAAATCCGATCTGAACGGGACCGCGCACCTGTCCGCAGTTGAGCTTATCCTTTACAAAGGTGGTCATCACGGCTCCGAAGGTGCGCACGTCGTAGAAATTGGCGCACATGAAGTCGCGCAGCTTCAGGTCTATTTCGGGGTCTTTTTTCTCAAGCTTTTTGCCCTCGCCGAGCACTGCCGTGTATGCGCGTTTGTCGGATGTGTTGAGCGGCACGCCGTCCTTGATGTAAATGCCGTAGCCGGGCGCGTCTTCCATGGTATCCTCGACATAATTGCGGATCTTGCGCTTCAGGCACACGTCGGTAACGAGCCCGAGGCCGGTTTCGGGATCGATGCGCGGCATGTTGGCGGCATCGGGATCTCCGTTGGGGTTGCCGTTTTCAACGTCGAAAAGGATCGTGAATTCGTATCTGTTTTTAATGATCTCGCTCATGGTCATACCTCCGTGTTATCCTTGTTTGTTGATTTATTGTTTTTGGCTTCTTCGATATCTCTGAATTTTTTCTGGGTCTGATGGTAGTAGCCGAGAAGGAAGAGCCCTTGCTCGGTGTTGTTAAGACGCGCGGGGAAGGGAACGCCGCCCTCGAGCTTGTCCATAAGGGTCGCTATCAGCTTTGCGTCGGCTACGCTGCCGGATTTGGCAAGGTGATGGTTGGCGGTCTGGAGCATGCTGGGGAACACCAGTGCGGGCGTTGCCGAGGCGGACGTCATATACCGCTCCTTGATGTTTGAGGATTTGTTTGCGTTATACTGCGCATTTTCCAGTGCGGCAAACAGCCGCCCCAGTACATACGCACGGTTTGTGCTTTCTTCGTTCAGTGCCATTGAAAGAACCTCCTTATATGATCCACAGTTTGTGTTTTTGATGAGATATGCCTTGATGATCGCGGCTTTGCCGGACGGCACCTCGTGCTCGGCGCGGATGCGTATGAGCACCGACTCATACAGCGCTTCGGGATAACGCCAATCGTTGAGTATCGCACCGAGCAGCGCTCCGCCGAGCAGCGGAGAGACCGCCTTGGCGCGGTTTTGCACGTTCGGCGAAACGGTCTCGAGCAGGAGCCGGTACGGTGTCAGATATCTGCGCTGCTTTTCCGATTTGTCTATTTCGAGCCGTCTGTAATGCGCTGCGATGTTGTCGATGAATCTGCCGAAGGTGTCGCGGTAAAAGAAGCGGACCGAAAGTCTTGCTGCGTTGGGGGAAATACCGAGGATGCAGAACGGTTTACGCAGCGTCGTTTCCGAAAAATCGAGCGGTTCTCCGCGCAGAATGCGTTTCATTGCCGAGTTCAGCGTTTCATCGTCGTCACTGCCGTACAAAAAATCACCGAAGAAGTCTTCGCACACATCGTCCGCATCAAGCGTCCACCATACGACGGTGGCATCACCCACGCGGGTGCGGTGACGGCCCGAAAGCAGATAGTTAAGCGCCGACGTGTAGGCGTACATGGCATATCTGCCGACCGGAGCGTTCAGTCCCTGCCCGCCGTCCTTGCCGTATGATTCAAATGCCGGTGCATTGAAGCTTGACAGAGTTGCACCGCATGCCTGTGCGCCTTCCACGCCCTTGATCTTATCGTGCAGAATGGCGATCATGTCCTCCCTGCCGGTAACAAGGCACCTGCCGGTTACGGCGTCGTCGCTGCCGTTGCCGTATGCCGCATCCCATGCGGCGGCGATCTCCGGATCGTCCATCATATAGCGTCCGTCTTCGTCCGCAAAGGTCACGACCGCACCCTTGTCAAGCTCTGCGGCAATATTATCGGGTATCCCGATAGCGGCGATGTTTGTGGGCTGATGGTTTTCAAAGAATCGCCGCAGCGTTTCGGCTGCAGCTGAGCCGGCATTTTTCAGGATGTGCAGATGCAGCTCCTTTGCTGTTTCGAATTTCTTCTGCGCCATTTCGTCGGTCGGCGGAATGCCGAGCATATACGCTGCCGTGTCGCACAGGAAATTTGCACGTGTCCATGAAAGCGATCCGGCTCTTACCACCGGTGCAGGTGCAAACAGATTCTGCGGTACCGAGACGGTCTTTTTGCCGCGCACCTCGTCCTTTTTCAGGCTGACGATGTCCGCAATGCTGCCGTCAGGCCGCAAAAGCACCGCGTAACTCACGCGCACAATGCTCCAGCCCGGGCGTTTCAGCTCGCCCTTGGCTTCAAGAGCTTCATAATAGGAGACAAGAGAGGGAAGTATCATCGTAATATCTCCTTTCCCGCAACGTCCATCACGCCGTCCTTCAGCTCCGCACGGAAAAACATAGGCATGATCTCTTCGCCATCGTAGTCCATGTCATAAAGCATGATGCCGAGATCACGCGATTCTCCGATAGGCTCCGGCGGGCGGGAATCGGGTGTCAGCAGCTCAAAAGCGGCTGGAAATTCTTTGCAGCCAAGGAAAGGCTGCATATAACACCTGCCGCGGCGCGCGCGGTTGCAGAAGATCGCGTAGAATTTGTCCGCGTTGTCCTCTGCACCCATTTTTTCGGGGATCACGTCAAAGTTGGCTTCAATGACGTATGAGACATCCCGCAGCACCGTTGCCGCACGCTGAGCTATTGCGTCGCGGCGGTCGATGAAAACGGGCTTTTCGGATCCGTTTGCGGCGGCAAACAGATCTGAGGCAAGTATCTTTTTTGATACTTCATTGCGTCGGATGTTGGTGAAACGTATCGGTCTTTCGACTATAATGCGCTTCACGCACCACCGAAGCCCCGGATGGTAATAGATGGCGTCAAGTATCCCGCGCGCCGCAGACGGCGTCATAACGTCGTAACTGTAGCGCTCGACCTTCAGTTCCGGACGGCTGAAGAGGGCATAATCGCCGAATACTCTGAGTCTTATGGGTTCCGGCATCGGATCACCTCCATTTAATTCATTTGTTATTCTATTATAACTCGACGATTGCGCGTTGTCAATACCTTTTTTGAAAAAAATCACTTTTCTCTTGAAAAAACAACGTAAAGCAATTATAATATAAACGTCTTGCGGCGCTAACGTTCTTTTTGATGTCTAACGCCGACAAGTGGGTTGAAATATTTGTTATTCAATTATTGCTGCCCGGTGCAGCGGATGAGATCATCTTCCGCTGCACCTTTTTTATTTTACCCGAATAGCGCGTCTCCGGTATCGCGGAATGTCAGTCCGCAGTCGTGGTCATACCACGACGGGTCCTCAAGAACGGCAGCTCCGTCGCATTCCTGCGAGAGCACTCCCGCCTCGCGGAGTTTTTTATATTCGTTTTCGTAGACCGAGACCGAATCTCGCCCTATACGGCGCAGCAGTCCGCGAGTCAGCCTTCCGCTTCGCACGGCAGCACATGCCTCCGCATTTTCGCCGTTCGGGATGAGTATCTGTTTCTGATCTTTCGATATGTAGCGGAAGCGCTCCGCGATCTCGCGGTAGTTGAGCCCGCGCATATCGCTTTCACGCTGATCTATCAGCGCGAGGATGCGCTTTTCGTCCAGCTTGTCGTTCACCTCCGACGGGCTGACCGCATACAGTCGCTCAAAGTAAGCGTGAATGGCTTCGGGCGTGGAAATATCGCCGTAAAGCTCGTACACACGCGCAGTCATGGCGGAGACCGCCGAAAAACGTTCGGAGGGAGCTTCTCTTGAAAAAACGTATACATTGCTTTCGTCTGTCGCGCGCCGTCCCTCGCGGTTGCAGCGCCCGCCTGCCTGAATTATCGAATCAAGCCCCGCCATTTCACGAAAAACGGTGGGAAAGTCTACGTCCACGCCCGCTTCGATAAGCGAGGTTGACACGACAAGACACTTTTCGCCGCGTCCGAGACGCTCCCTTATCGTTTCGATGCTCCGCCCGAGGTGTGCCGGCGTCATATAGGTGGAAAGATGAAACACACCGTCGCCCGCGAGCGCATTATAATAGCTTCGTACTCCCGCACGCGAATTCAGAACGCAAAGTGCCGAACCCGCCGCGCGCAGCCTTTCACACACTGCGTCGTCGCTGCATTTTCCGAGCATTTCGTAACGCACGCGGGCAAAGTCGGGGTACATACGGGCTGTGTCGGGGCAGATCTCACGCGCTGTGATCCCGTTATCCGCGAGCAGCCGTTCGAGCGCGGGCTGTGTGGCTGTGCAGAGGACTGCTGTGCAGCCGTAATTCTTTACAAGCTCGGAGATCGCCCGCAGGCACGGGCGCAGCAGCCCGACCGGCAGCATCTGCGCTTCGTCGAAAATAATAACGCTGTCCGCAACACTGTGCAGTTTGCGGCAGTGCGAGGGCTTTGCGGCGTGCAGGGATTCAAAAAACTGCACGTTGGTGGTCACGATAATGGGCTTGTCCCAGTTCTCGGCGGCAAGCTCGGCGGGCGAGCGCTCGCCGGTCTCACGCCCGCCCCCGAAATCGGCAGTGCCGTAATGTCCGAGAACGTTGCGCTCTCCGAATATATTCTCAAAAATGCCGACCGTCTGACGTATGATGCTGACATAGGGGATAACATATATGATCCGCTTCATGCCGTGTGCGCGCAAATGGTCGAGCGCAAACGCCATTGACGACAGTGTTTTCCCGCCGCCGGTGGGAACGGTCAGCCTGAATATTCCCTTTTCGGACGCGGCGGCACACCGGCAGTCGGCAAGTATTTTTGCGCGGTTTTCGTTGAGTTTGCCGCTTTTGCCCGAAAAGCGATCCATATAGCGTTCAAACCGATCACGCAGAGTGTCAAACGGCTCTCCGCCGTCGCGCGCCGCGGTGCCGCCGGACATAAAAGCCTCCGTGTCGAGAAAGTCCGCGTCCACAAGCGATGAAAACAGCATTCTGCCGAGAAACTGATAGCTGTACCAGTCATATTGCTTCGGCAGAAAAGCCGCAGGCAGCTCGCGCACGGCAGGCAGTTCTCCGAGCTCGGCACTGTAAGAGCCGAAGTCGCAGCCCAGCGCCGCGCGGCGTTTTATTTTTGCCGTAAACGTGTCGCTGTCCTCCGTGTCGCTGCCGGATCCCTTGTCCGGCAGCCCTGCATGATGCCCCGCTATCGCATATGCAAGCAGCATGTCGGCATAACTGCGGCATTTTCTCGATCTTTCAAAGAACAGAGACATTCCGGCAGACGAGTGTTCATATGCTTCGCGGCTGCCGCAGAGCCGGGCCTGAAATGCGGGCGCATATTTGCCGACATCGTGAAACATTCCCGCTGCGCGCGCAGCATCGCCGAAGCCGAAGGCCCCCGCAGCTCTGCCGGCGCGTTCCGCCGTTCCCGCGGCGTGCTCCGCAATGGTCTGGAGCCGTCCGTCGTCGGTTTTATGTGCATAAAATCCCGTTTTGCTCATGATATCCTCCTCAAATGTGATCGCCCCTGCATATTGCATATTAATCTGCTCTTGATGGATTATATTGTTATACTTATTATATCACAGCCTGGCTGCGATTGCAACAATTTCGACAAAAATGATAGTTGTTTTTCAGAATAATAAGTCGAAAAAGCACTAAAAGAGAGATCTGTCGGCGAAAATTAAAATGTGGCTGCCGCATTCAGCGGCAGTCACAGGTCTTGGATTTACCGGGTGTCGGGGCGTCGGAGAGTACCTGCCGCGGACAAGAAAGGATACGGAATATCGGATGCGGTCGGATCCGGATCCTGCGGGTCATCGGCAGTCCGATCCGAATCCGGGGCTTTTACATCACGCATAATTATTTTGACTCGTTGTACGGTTGGATGATCTCTACCGTGTCGCAATGGCTGCGCAGCCACATTTCGATACCTTTACCGAAGGTCTCGGCTTCTATGGTGTAAACTCCGTTTTCCTCGCTGAGTATTTTTGCCGTAGGCAGTCGGTCGAGAACGGATTCTACCGACATACCGGAATATCTGAACCGTATCGTCTGAAGCTTGCCGCCGTACATGAACTGTACCCGTTTGCGGAACTCGCCGTCGTCCAAGAGATCGGAGTACGGTTTTCTGACGACCGTATCTGTCGTCTTCATGCTTTTTATACGATCTATGCGATAGATGGTCGGGTTTATGTCGCCCGGGTCTTCAAAACAGCATTTCCGTTTTATGTTGTAAGGAAATGCTGCCAGATAAAAATAGTATTCCGAGAACATGATCGCCGCGGGCACTACCCGGCGGTGAACGGTTTTGCTTTCCCTGAGCCGGCGGTAATCTATCTCAATGACCCGCTGCTCCTGTATCGCCGCGCCGATATCCCAGAGTATATTAACGAATTTTACTCCGTGATGCGGTTCGCAATAATGATATTTCTCGTTGCCTATCATGGCGGCGACCTTGCGGCGGCTCTGCTCCGGAGTGCAGGAATTTATCAGCTTGTCAATGATGGGCATCATTTCGTCTTTGACAAGCGCTCTGCTCTCAAGAAGTATTTTGCACACGGCAAGTATCTCACTGTTCGTGAGATATTTGCAATTTTCGTCGTGCAGCAGATATCCGCGGCGCGAGCGGTCGTATACGATCTGCTTTCCGAAGCCTATGCTTGTTGAGTTGTTGTCAAAAAAGGCGCGAATGTCATCAATGTCGCGCTGTATCGTTCTTTCGTTGACGCCGAGATCCGCTGCCTCGTCGCTTTTTCTGATCACGTCTCCGGACATGATCTTGGTATACAACGACAGTATCCGGTCATATTTTGATCTATGTCCCATAAACGTCCTCTCGATGCTGTTTGACGGTTCTGTAGCATTATTATACTATCTGTGAGTGACAGGGTTTGTCATTCTCGTCATCGAATCGAAATTTTTAGACTTTTTTATTTATTTTATTTATTCAAATTACAAAGAGCGCGCTTGGATAAAAACGTAATATGTCCGGTGCAGCAAAAAAGTGCGCCCCAATGAGGGACGCACCGAAAAAGTGTATCTCTCATTGTTGCCACACAATCTCAATCCGTCAGGGTACGAGAAAAGAGAGAAAGCACTTTTTTCACAAAAAGTATTTTCCCTGATCGGATTTTTATTCGATTGTGTGGCAATACAATTATATCACATAAAATACTTCGATGCAACAGAAAAAACGGGCAAATACCGTACGGCAAAAATGCCGTCGGGTATTTGTCCGTTTTTATGCCGTTTCAAAGCGGAGGAATCACGTTCCGCTTATTTTCCGCTGAATACCGGGAAGTAGCTGTATTCGCCGTAGTTTTTGAAGTCGATATTGCCGAGTGCGGTCATATCCTCGGCAGAGATGTCAAAATCAAGCTCGGAGTTTTCCTTTATATGCTCATACGACGATGCCTTGGGCAGCGCGGCGAGCCCGAGCTCGAGTATATACTTTATGCAGAGCTGCGCGGGCGTTACGCCGTATTTTGCCGCGACATCTGCAATGGCTCCGCTCTTCATTGCCTCGCCGTGCGCTATTGGCGAATATGCCTCGACCGCAATGCCGCGGTCTGCGCAGTATGCGATGAGCTTTTTCGGTGTGTTGCCGATATGCGCAAGCACCTGATCGACGGCGGGTTTTATTTTGCAGTGCGGCAGCAGGCTGTCAAGGTCGTCCTCAAGAAAATTCGAAACGCCTATCGCCCTCAGCTTGCCCGCGCCGCAGGCGTCCTCAAGCGCGCGCCATACCTCGCGGTTCTCGGCAAAATACCGGTTTTCGCCGCGCCACTCCGCCCACGGCTGCGGGCTGTGGATTATCATCATGTCGAGGTAGTCGAGCCCCATTTTTTCGAGCGTTTCGTCAATGGAGCGTGCGGCAGTCTCATAGCTTTTGTTTTCGGCTGCGACCTTGCTCACCACAAAAAGCTCGGCGCGCGGTACGCCGCAGGTGCGCACGCCCTCGCCCACGCCGCGCTCGTTGCCGTATGCCTGCGCCGTGTCGATGTGCCGGTACCCGAGCTCTGTCGCCGTCCTTACCGCCTCGGCTGCCTTTGCGTTGTCGATGCACCATGTGCCGAAGCCGAGCGAGGGCAGCCTGACACCGTTGTTGAGAGTAATATATTTCATTTTCGGTCCCTTTCGTGTGATATTTCGATGATCGCGTGCCTTACTTTGCGTTTTTTGCCCATTCGGCAAGCTCGGCATCCGACATACGGTTGAGCACGCCGCCGCGCTTCCAGTCCGCACCGGGGGCGAGCTTTTTCAGCACCTCGACCGTCCTGCCCATGCCGCTGCCGCCCGAGGTGGCAAACGGAACGACCGTTTTGCCAGTGAGATCGTAGCTTTCCACGAACGTGTCTATGATCGTCGGCGCGACGTACCACCAGATGGGGAAGCCGATGTATACCGTGTCGTAGTTCTCCATGCCCGCGCACCTGTCCGCAATGGCGGGGCGCGATGAGGGATCGCTCATCTCGATCGTCGAACGGCTCTTTTTGTTTGTCCAGTCAAGATCGGCTGAGGTGTAGGGGACTGTCGGTCTGATCTCGAACAGGTCTGCGCCTACTGCCGCCGCAAGCCGCTCGGCGGTCTTTTTTGTCGTTCCGCTTGCCGAAAAATATGCCACAAGAGTTTTCATTTTTGTTTTCTCTTTTCCTTATTGATATTATTCCGCGCTCCCCGCGCACGATATGCGGGCTGCGGTCTTCTTCATTTCCTACGGCTTTGATAGCCTTTGCGGGTGTGGTGGTGCTGTGTCCGTTGTCGATGCTGATAGATTTCATTTTTTTAATCCTCCATAAGGTGTTGACTTTTTTCCCTGCCTGTGGTATAATGGAGGAGCGAATCAGGCAGGCTCTTCGCCCCTCGGTTTGTTTGCTTTGGCTGTTATGCGCTGCAACGCTGACAGCCTTTTTTTATTTTACTTGGTTATGTATTCGATGCACTGGAGTATATCCGCGGCGCTCATTCCGTGGGCTTTCAACCACTCTATAAATATTATATCACGGGCGGCGCGGCATGTCCAATGCTTATAATGTATCGGATATCATACCTTTGCGGTATCGTTTCACTGCACCGTGCCGTGTGTGCTTGAAAAAAGCACGGGAATGTGATATACTTATCGTGAAGAATAGACTGTTTGCAGGGAGGTGAGGAGACATGAATTATCGGCGCTACCGCATTGCGATATGCGACGACGAGCATGCCGAGGCGGAAAGGCTCGGCAGCGTCGTGAGCGATTGGAGCCGCGCCGCGGGCATCGACTGCGCGATCGATACTTTTTCGGGCGCCGAGGCTCTGCTTTCCGCGCGCGAGGACCGCGGTGAATATGATATTCTCCTGCTTGACGTTGAAATGCGCGGCATGGACGGCATCGCGCTTGCGCGCCGTCTGCGTGCCGACGGCTGCCGTGCCGAGATAATATTCGTCACCTCTCACTTTGAGCTTGCGGGCGAGGGGTACGATGTTGACGCGCTGCACTATCTCATAAAGCCCGTGTCGAACGAAAAGCTGGCGGAGGTGCTCTCGCGCGCCGCCGGCAGGCTTGCGGTCGAACCGCCGTCTGTCGTGATCTTTTGCGACGGCGGGACGGTCAGGCTGTATGAATCCGACATCCTGTATGTCGAGTCCTTTCTGCACGACATCGTGATACACACGGCGGCGGGCGAATATCGGACAAAAGAGAGCATTTCCGCCTTCGGCGACAGGCTCTCGGGCGACTTTTTCCGCACTCACCGCTCCTACATCGTCAATCTCAGGGCTGTCGTGCGCATCGGGCGCACGTCGGTGACGCTTGAGGGCGGTTCGGTGATACCGCTTGCGCGCGGAAAATACGACGAAGCGAACCGTGCGTTTATTGCGAGAATGTGAGGTGTGTTCCGTTTGCTAAAAAGGACTTATCTTAAGCTTGTCGAAATAGAAGAAGAGCAGGCGCGGCGGCATCTTGACGAGGTGCGCTCCGTGCACGGCGAAATGCGCGGCTACAAGCACGATCTTCACCATCATCTGCAAACGCTCAAGGGACAGCTCGAGGCGGGCGAGGTCGAGCGTGCGATCGCGTATATAGATCAGCTCGACAGCAGCCTGCAGAATGTAGATACGCTGATAAAGACCGGAAATGTGACGCTTGACGCTATATTATCCGCCAAAATAGCGCAAGCGAAGGCAGAGGGGATCGCCGTTACGGTCGAGGCGTGCGTTCCCGAGGGGCTGTCGCTTTCCGACGTTGAGCTGAGCACGGTGGTCGGAAATCTGCTTGACAACGCCATAGAAGCCTGCCGTGCCGCCGAGGGGGAGCGGTTTATCCGTCTTTCCGTCCGCATCAAGGGCAAAATGATGTATTTTTACATGCTGAACGCTGCGGGAAAGAAAAAGGTCAAGGTCGGCTCGCTTTTCAAAACCGCCAAGGTCGGCGCACACGGCTTCGGTCTCCATCGTGCCGAGGCGATACTCGAGGCGCACGGCGGTTGGGTGAAGTTCAACAGTGAAGACGGCGCTTTCACCTCCGAGTTCCTCGTCCCTGTTCTTTAAAACTCGGGTGGCGTTGGAGCAGGCTCTGAACTGTGTACCCCGACGGTGGCGCGAGTGCAGGCTCTTATCTGCTGTGGAGATATAGTTACATCAGAATTTTATATCCCGCTGCACAGCGCGAATAAACCCGAATAGTCATATCGTACTACACGGCAGCAGCCGTGGGGGAGGGGCTTGCCCCTCCCGTGAATGAAATCTGTATTCGTTTAACGGGAGGGGTAAACCCCTCCCCTACATTATCAAATTATACTTTCGGGAGTGGCGACCTTGGGTTTCACCCGAGCCCACCCTCCCCTATTTTGATTTGGTAGGTTTTGCCTGCGGCAAAACCTGC
>ULVN01024585.1_pt1 | contig 15314 bp, 10 predicted proteins | sample 1959491 | NCBI WGS metagenome assembly ULVN01 (sample SAMEA4835787, study PRJEB28245) | human gut metagenome | biome: gut microbiome; material: fecal sample | place: Denmark | collected 2008 | reverse complement strand
TTAAGAACCTTCGGCCCAGCGGGCCGTCAACCCTCAAGCCCCATAGGGCCCCTTTCCCCAAAGCAAAAACTCCTCCCTTGAAAAAGAGAGGAGTTTTTTGATTGTCCTGGTTTCAGGTAAATCAGTTGAAGTAGATGTATACGCCTTTGAGGTCGATGAGGTCCAGGCCCATTTCTGTGTAGCCCACATAGAGAGCTTTTTCAGAGAGGGACACGTTTTTGGTCTTATCGCCTGCGCGGACCGTTTCTTCTGCTTCCTTGTCCTGCGGATAGATTTTGAGGGAAACGCCGTTGTATACCAGTTTGAAGGTACCGCTTCCTGTTTCTGTGGAAAGGGTGGTGGTGAAGGTTCTTTCTTCATCAGGCACCTGGTCCGGTTCCGGCAGTCTCATGCCGGTGGCAGAGAGAACGAGTTTGTCTTCCTCTTCATTGTGTTCCACGCCATAGGTGCCATACTGGCCTACCTTTGCGTCTTCCACGCGGAAGACAGGAAGAGATGTTTCGATCTTGTTCCGCGGGCGGTAACCGCCGCTGTGGGCCCATACATCAGGCTTCACAATGGGGTTGAAGGTGAGCTGGACGATACCGGTGGGATGGTAAATGTAGTTGCAAATCTGAGTGCCATCGGAAACAAGCTGGCCGTTCACATATCCCTTAATGCCAAAGATCTTGTCAGCATAGGAAATGAGGTCTCCCGGTTCAACTCTGAAAGTAAATAGTCCTTTATCCCAGCTGTCGCCATTGACCAAATCATCTCTAGTGATTTTGGTCCAGGTCACATCGCCCAGAGTAGAGCCATTGCCTTCGGCGTAGATATAAATATCTTTGGGATTAACTATAGCTTTGCCCGGATTCACTGTACCAATTTCATAGTTCTTAGCTGTGTCACCAGTCAATTCAAATTTACCTGTCAGCTGATATGAGCCACCAACGCCCTGTGTCTTTACATCTTTGTCAGCGGAGTCAGTTCTAATGCCTCCGTTCTGCCAATCTCCCACTGTAATAGACGCAGAAGTATCACCATTAACAAGCTTATCTAACTTATACGTATATGGTGTCCATTCAGAAGAGCCATAGGTAGCACTAGTATCATCAATATTAATATTGAGTTTAGCCTTAGCTACGTCAATGGTACCGGTGGTAGTCAAATCGTAGTTCGCAGCTATATCAACATCATGTCCTTCTGCATCGATGATTTTCAGATTATCAAAGGAAACAGAGTCCTTATAGGTTCCAGAGTCAGCCGTATTCCGGTCTTTCCGATTATCCGTATACGCACTGCCGGACTTGACGGAAGTATCATACGTGACTTTACTCCTATCGGCAATATTATTATCCTTTGGATTTGTTGGATCTGTCCAGCTAATCGATTTATCTCCATATACCTGATTTCCTGTTGCGGTTATTCTGGCTGTTCTCTTGGTAATTTCAATCTCACCGTTCTTTTTGCCAAGAGCATAACCATTTGCTCCTGTAGTACCAGTGGCATAATCGACATTGATATTGTAGAATGCCCTTTGTTTATCATTAGCCGTCTTATATGTTCCATCTGCTTTCACTTCATCACCTTTGGTACGGGTTGCTGTTGCTTTAGCGCCATTGGTAGAAGTTGTCACATTAGAAAGACCTTTTGTAGAGCCATTTTCAATATAATTGACATAATCTTCCTGAAAGTTAGTACTAAACTCACTTACATCCACAGGAGTTACTCCATCTGATGCCGTATAGGTTGCACTGACATTCACTTTCTTCCACGTATTATCAGCTAATGTATCACCATATGTTTTCCCATAGTTTCCGGCAGAAACAGTAATCACAGGCGTTACCTGGAAGATAAACTTGTTGCTGCTGGTATCAGTATAGGTGCCGATATTATGACCAGCTGCATTTTTGTCAGATTCATCAGTGGTAGATTTCCTAGTTGATTCCGAAGACCACTGTGCATTGGTTTTACTATTCAGATTGTCCCCCAACTTGGTATCATAGTCGCGGGGAGAAGCTACATAGACCTGCCAGGTACCGTTGGTGCCGGTGGTGATGGCTTCCTTGCCAGTGGTGCTGTTGACCAAAGAGCCCTGGCTGCCCTGGGCATCGACAACCACAGCGCCTGCTGCGGTGCTGGCCGCAGCCAGGGTGCCCTCTGTGGCATTGCCATTGTAATCCACGCCGGCGCCCAGGGTGATCGTACCGGTCTTCCCTGTGGAGGTCAGGCTGATCTTGCCGCCCTTCAGGTTGCCGTCACTACCCGTATAGCCGTCGGATTCCACACCGTGAACGGTAAGGTCACCGGCGGACTTGATGGTTACACTGTCCAGCTGGAAAGCGGTATTCTGGTATCCATCGCTGCGGGTAGTGATGGTGCTGGCAGAAGCCGTTTTATCGGTAGTGCCGGAATGGATTTCCCCGCCCACCGATATGGTGCCGCCGGAAATGTAGACCCCATGATCCGCATAGACCGTGCCGTTATGGTAGGTGGTGGCTGTGTTGTTTGGATTGCCAAGAGTCACCGCTCCAGTGCTTTCAATGTTCACCGTATCAAGAGCCTTGGCCTTGCCCAGGTCGCCTTCCAGATTAACGGTGCCGCTGCCGGCTTTGATGTTCAGGCTGGAATTGGCCAGGTTGGTTTCTTTGATGAAGCCCACGGTGGTGGCACCACCCATGGCCGCATCGTCCCATTTGCCGGTGGTGCCATAGCCTACACTCAGGAAGGGGGAACTGTTATCCGGCTGGGAGCGGGTAACATCGACACGTTTCGTATCCGTTGCAGTTGCCTTATCAGTCCAGGTATCCCAATTCACATAGCCATAAACGTTATTTCCTTGATTATAGGTATAAGTCTTCCCATCACTGCCTAATGATACCGTCCCCCAATCAGAGCCGGCATTGCTGTAGAACTGGGTACCTTTGCCGCCATTTGCTTCCCCTTCCGGGCCGGTAACCCAATACATCCCATCCTGATAAGTTGGATCATCTGGCATGCCGTAAAAGGAATAAGGATAGAGCTTGTCGTTAGCGCTGCTGGTGGAACCTTTTTTGTTCAATACGCCGGATCCCCGGCCGCCGGCCCAGAGGATCTGCTGACCGTTGGGCGTGGTCAGAGAGTTTTCCAACACCGTTGTAATAGTAGCCAGATAAGAATCTTCTACAGCCGATTTGCCATTATTATAAGTTTTCGTTTTCGGGTCGTACTTAGCCAGTGTTTCGGACACAAACCAGTTGCTGGCAATAAGCCTCTTAATATCATTGGTTAAATTCGTATAAGCAGTGAGGTCATTACTCATTGCCGTTGTATCCGTGCTGTTCTTCGCTAATGTAAGTGCACCGTCTGCCAGGCTCTGAATCTGCTGCTGTGTCAAAGCAGTAAATTTATTTCCAACCTTGTAGCCTAGGGCATTATTAGAAACTCTATTAACTGTAACAGAACCTACCGTCAAGGCATATGATTTACTCTCAACTGTAATAGTTGGGTTGGATGTCATATATCTGCTCAAGAAGCCCGCCGGATCGGAAACAGCCACATACTGTAAATATTCTTTCGTGGACATTTTCCCTTCAGTAATAATTACAGACGAATATCCTTTTCCCTTTGTTGTACTGACAGCTGTCGAACTACCATCCCCCAGCCAGCGAATATTCTGAGTATTTGTTTCCTTATCAAAAGTATAATGCGGCTCACCATCGGAAAAATCTGCAGTATCCGTTGTTGTTTTGTAGCTGCCATCCGGATTCTTTACATAGTTGACGCCCTGATAATGATAAGCCGGAACGATATCATTAGTCAGATAATAATTGACTTTATCAGCCGTGAGCTCATCCCAAGTAGTAGTACCATATACATAGGCCCCGTAGCTGTTCCCGGAGTTGATGATTCCGGTGGCCGTCACAGCTCCGCCTCCAGAATCCAGGGTCAGAGTGCCGCCGTTGAGTCCGATGGCGATTTCCCCGTTAAGGGTGATCTTGCCGCCTTTTGTCTGGATCAGCCGGTCATCCTTGGTGCCATCTGCGGTACCATCGTCATTGACATGGCCGAAATAGGTACCGACCGTATGGCCCGCAGGCTCTGCCTTGCCTTTAAGAGTCCCTTTCCCATATCCTTTGGTCTTGGCCTCATCACTGGTATATGTCACGTCACCGCCGGAAGCGGAGGTGAAATCTCCCCCATTGGTATTGATATTCCCATTGATGATCACAGCCCCGATTTTATCCCCATTGCTGTCCGCATTCAGGACCACATTCAGTTTGTTGTACGTGGAGGAGATATTGCCATTGATGGTGATGTTCCGCATGGCATCCAGGGTCAGCGTGGCATCGCCCCCTGCGTTCTTATCGATGTTATCTTTGACGATGATATTGGCGGATCCGTTGGTGGCCGCTGCCTGGATGGTCACATTGGTGTTCGCATTCAGCATGTTTTCCACCATATCCGTGGAGATCCAGGTCACGGCGCTGTTCACGGAAGAGACATTGGCGTCGGTGGCATCGGGGTCATAGTAACCGATGGAGGCACTGCCATGGGTAAAATCAGAGTCAGCAGCTGTTTTCTTGTCGGCTTTATCGTAGTTGCTGGTGGTGGTGGGATCACTGTCGGCAATGATCACATCCAGCGGATCCAGCAGCCATTCTCCTGCCTTACCGTTGACGCCTTTAGCGTCGATGTTGAGGTTATCCCCCAGGTTCAGCACGTCGCCGGAGGTCTCGATCTTGCCACCGTCCATGCTGCCTTTGGCAAGGAGGTTTGTCCCGTCGTGGACGATGGTCTTTTCACCGATGACTTTGATATTTCCTGCGCTCTGGCCTTCTTCTGTGCCGGAGGCGTCGAGGGTGCCGCTGACTTCGACCTGGCCTTTATCGCCGCCGTCGAGCAGGATCTGACCCTTTTCGTTTTTGCGAAGGGTTCTGGCCTGGAGGGTGCCGGAGTTATTGACCACTGTGCTCATCACGTCGGAGGCACTGTCGGCGGTCATGACGATGGTACCTCCGTCGGCGGTGATGGCGCCTTTGTTGAGAGCAGAGGCTTCTGCTGCTTTGCCGTCTACGGTGAAGTTCAGTTTGCCGTCGGCGTCAGGAGTCAAGGTAAGGGTGTCAGCTGCAGCCAGAACTGCGGAGCCGCCGGTATTGGAGATGGTGCCGCTGTTTTCTACTTTGGCTGCATGAAGAGCCACCAGGCCCCCTTCGGCTTTAATGGTCCCTTCGTTGATGATTTTTCCATCAGAAACGCCGCCCAGGCTGAAAGCGCCGGTGCTGTTTCCGAATTCTTTCATGAAATTATCCTTCACCTGGGCAGTGGAGGCCACCAGGCCCCCTACGTCGATGGAGGCGTTTTTACCGATAACCACGCCATTGGGGTTCACCAGGAGCACGTGGCCATTGGAAAGAAGGCTGCCGTCAATGACGGACTGCTGATTGCCGGTGACCCGGTTCAGGGCCAGGGCGTCTTTTCCGGGCTGCTGGAAACGGACGGTTTCGTCCTTTCCTACGCTAAAGCCAGTCCAATCCATGGCCAGGCGTCCCGAGTCCTGGCGAATGGTCATTTCCTTCCCGTTCTGGGTGACGGAGCCGGAACCGGAACGGACGACTCCGCCTTCCGGCATGGCATCCACGCTGGATGCACCCAGAGAAAGGGCAGACATGACCAGAAGGGCCAGTGTCTTTTTCCAATGTCCATAGTTGTGCATTTTCGTTTTCTCCTTATATATGATGAATTGGTTTTGAATGTATTTGACAGCGCCTTTGGCGCTGGGGGGTCTTAAGATTGACCGGCCTTTGGCCGGAGGGTTCTTAGGTTTGACAGCCCTTTCAGGGCTGAGGGTTGTGGAAACGGCTGTCGCCGCAGTTTATAGCCGCCTGACGGCGGAAAAACCAAACAACCGGGCTTCGCCCGTGGAAATGCACCCCTTCTGCCTACGGCACCTCCCCCGGAGGGGGAGGTTTGCTCTATACTTAACTTTTATCTCATACGTTATGAACCGCATTTCGGAGATTAGCCGCCTGCAGCGGCTTTTCCCCCTTTGGTACCTACGGCACCACCTTCCCCCCGCTGTGCGGTGGGACTATAACCCGCCGAGAAGCAATCATTTCATAAGTATCTCAAGGCATAGTATCGCTAGAACTTCCCCCTCCGGGGGAAGTACCGCCGCAGGCGGGGATAGGGGTGCATTTCCAACGCCCCCAGGGCGGTTTGCATGTTTTGCCTTCGCCCGCCAGGGCGGTTGTATGGTTTTATACAAACTGGCGGCGCAGCCGCCTACCACCACCCTCTGAACCCTGTGAACCTATTGAACCCTCTGAACCTTCAGGGAAGCTTCGCTTCCCTGTCCTTTAGAAGTAGAATCCGCCGCGAATCCAGAAGCGGCCGTTGTTGTGGCTGGTGTCGGATACAGGGTCTTCGGCGCCCAGTTTCCATGCGTAGTCGGCCCGGATGAACCAGTCCTGCCAGCGCTGCCAGATAATGCCGATGCCTGCGCCCTGGAGGTTTCTATGGTTCTTCGTACCGGAGTCTCCTCCGTTTCTATCGATCCACACGCCGCCATGCTCTGCGTAGAAGGCAAGCTGGAGCTGCTGGTCGTAGGCTTCCAGAGGGATGAGCCAGCGGTATTCGGCTCTGGTAATGTAGCCGCTGTCGCCGGAGCCTTCACTGGTGGGATAGGCTTTCACGCCGTAAGGGCCGCCCAGGGAGAAATGTTCCGACGAATCCAACGGGGTAAAAGCGTACTGTCCATAGGCAGAGAGCAGGAGGTAGGATCTTTCGTTGATGTTCTGATGTCTTTCGATGTGTCCCCGAATCTTGGAGTAATCGCCATTGGTGTCGGGGTCCCCTGCCATCCAGCGGGCATAGATGTTATCGGAGTGGAAGGCCCGGTTGTTGATATGCCCCAGTTTCCAGTCCAGCCGCCAGTCTGTCATACCGGCGGTGTCCTGGTCATCGCCGTAGAGGGAAAGTACCAGGGCGTTTCCTGTCTTATCGCCGTAGGTGGCATCATAGGCTCTGTATTCGTCCTTGATTTCACTGTGTTCGAAGCGGAGGCCGGTGTACAGGTTATGGCGCCGGCTTCTCCGGATGGCATAGTCCAATCCCAGAGAAGTGACCCGGGAGGTGCCTACGCCTTTATACATGGCCCATTCGTCGCCCATGTCGTAGCTGAATACGTTGTATCCTACGGTGAGCTTCAGGCCGTCCTTGGCAAGGGGCGTGATGTAGTTGGTACCCCAGTTGAACATATGGCGGCCGGTGGTGGAAATGGATGCCATGAGGTGATCCCCGTTTCTGGCGGGATTCCAAAAATCATAGTCTAGGGAGTATTCGTTGTAGCCCATGGCCCGGCTGCCGTAGTTATCGGCAGACACCAGGCCGTGTTTCCCCACATAAGGCTCCACCGTCATATCCAGTTTCACCGTGCCCGGCCGGCTGCCCCGGCTTAAAGCCACACGGGCATCGGCGCCGGCCATGTCGGATACCAGCCACACCGCTCTTTCCAGCTTGTCACGGGTCACGTATTCCCCTTCCTTCACGGCCTGGGCCTGCTTCCTGATGGCGCTGTCCCGGATATTCGTCTTATTCGTAATGGAGGGAGCATCAAAGCGTCCCACTTCCACATGGTAGTGAACAATACCGGCAGTCACATCCTGGGGCGGGATGTAGGTCTTTGCTACGATGTATCCCTTTTGGCGGAAATAGCGGGTAATCCTGTCCGCCCCCGCCTGGATATCCTGGAAGGAAAGTTCCTTTCCCTTCTGATCCGTCAGAAGCGCCTGCAGGGTTTCTTCGGGGAAAATGTCCTGTCCCTCAATGACGAAATCTTTGACCTTCACAGTCTCCGTATCAGGCAGGTTCAGGGAAGGCGTTTCCACCGTCCTGTTTTCTACCCTGGCTTCCTCACTTCCCTTTGCAGAAGAAAGACGCTGGCGGTCACTCCATTCATTCCGCCTCATCATGGTTTCCGCCTGGCTTCGGCCTGACTCCAGGGCCGTACGGGTGGAATCAGGAATAGCCGGCGTCTCTGCCTGTGATACAACCGGCGCTGCAGCCAGCAGGGCCAATGCAAGGATCATTCTCTCTTTCTTCTTGTTCATGATGATAGTGTCCCCTTTTATTAATTTTGCAAATGATTAATTTGTAGTTAAAGGAAAGAAATCGGATTTTCATTTCATGTAATTATGATAGGCATATATAATGTATTGCATATAATATAACTCTCATGCAGCACTATATATGTATTATACTATGTAATTTACAGCTATTTCAAGAAACCGGACAATGAAATTTAATAGATTCTTATTTATTTCTTTACTAAGATAAATGGGTTTTATTCGAACTTTATTGATTTTCTTCATTCCAGTTCATCTTTTTTCGAACTTTATCGAGTATTATAGTTGATGTAAAGCACATATGCAAGCCTCATGATTACCATTCGGCATACTTAGATATATCTTTGTTTTAAAACTTAGTTACAAATATCAAAAAATATGATTTCATTTCTTGTCATACTCATGGGAAAGAAAGCCCTGTAAAATCTGACTATTTTCTATAATGATTTCTCAACAGCCGGGATAGTTTTCAATCCTTGTACTAAAGTGGATAGCTAAAGTGAAATAAATTACCTCCAATAAATAAGATAATTATATTTTTATTAAATCGAAGAACGTCATAAAAGAACCGATCGCTGCCCAGAAATCTTGAGCCGCATAACCTATCCTTTTGGCTTCTCCCCATCGCCACTCCGCGGCCCTCTCCCATAGAACGCAAAGGCGTTACACTCTGCCCTTCCCGCCGGAAACTGTCATCCCGGGAGAAAGGGAAGGGCAATCGGTGGGAGGCGGAAAATCCCGTAATCAACCCTTTCTATGACGGCCAGCGGTCATTTATCCCGATCTTCTCCCAATATAAAAAGGGGCTTTGAAAAAATATAGAAATGACACCGATGCCATTCCATCTCACTGTCATTTCGACGGTCGGAAGCGAAGTGGAGAAATCTCATTCCACGATAGTATAGACCTCATTGCGGCGGGAGATTGCGGGCTCAGAGCCTCAATAGAACAAAAGGCATGATCATCCATAACTACATGCAGCATCGCTCGAAATGATGTAGAGACAGGAAGCAGACTGTCATTTGGCTAATTTCCGTGAAAATTTATGTATACAAAAGGAGCTGTGAAAAAATGTAAATCATTTTTTCACAGCCCCTTTTATTCTGCTTTTATCTCTTTTTCATCCAGGGCAGGCGGTTTCTCTTTCTGCAGGAGAAGGAGTGTGCCGTGGATTTCCTGGTCTTTGATTTCTTCCGCTTCCCCTGCGGTAATGTATTTCCCGTCTTTACTGGTAAGGGCCACGTAGGCTTCTTTGGTTCCGCCGCCGCTTCGTTTGAAGATGAGGACTTTCCTGTCAGACAGAAGGTTCAGTTCCCCCGGTGACGCCACGAGGATGGGGGCGTGGATGACGGAGATGGACTGGTCCGGCTCCCAGCCCTCCTCTTTTTCTTTCAGGATAAGGAGGGTATCACCGCCGGTGCCGCTGGTATAGGATCCTTCTACCAGCACCAGGGCTTCCATATGGCCGTCGTGGTCCAGGTCCATGAAGTTATAGGAGTAACGAGTATTTTTCCAGTCCCTTTTCGGGATTTTGAAATAGGAAATCACCGCCTCACGGATGGCATCATTGGGCCTGACTTCAGCCTCCAGTGTCCTGTCCGCTCCCTTTTCTTCGGCTTTGGGCTCTTCTTTCTTCTCTTTCCCGCCGGTCAGGATATCCAGAATCTTTTGGAGCTTTTTATTTTTGGCCGCATCGTCGGATTTTAGGATTTCTCCCAGAACCACATCACCCATGGCTTTCCAGTCGAAATGGCTGTCCTTTCCGCCGCTCTGCCATCCGTCTTTTATCTGGTCAAGCAGGGTATCCATGTCTTTGTCTGAAATCTTTCCCTTTTCCACCGCTTTTTCTGCGGCCTCCAGGGTATCCGATGCTCCATGGGCCGGATAGGCGGCGGGCAGGAGAAGCAGCAGGGCTGCCGCCAGGGCCGCCTTTTGTATGTATTTCATGGTATCCCTCCGGAAATTATACCTGTTCTGCCAGGGAGAGGATCAGGCTGCGGCTCTTGTCCCAGCCCAGGCAGGGGTCGGTAATGGATTTCCCATACACCCCGTCTCCGATTTTCTGGTTTCCGTCTTCAATGTAGCTTTCAATCATGAGACCTTTCACCATATGACGGATATCGTCGGCGTATTTCCGGCTGGCCATGACGTCTTTGGCAATGCGGATCTGTTCCATGTATTTCTTGCCGGAATTATTGTGGTTGCAGTCCACTACGATGGCAGGATTCTTCAGATTTCTTTCGCCGTACATGTCCGCCACTTTCCGAAGGTTTTCATAGTGGTAGTTCGGCATGCTGGTGCCGAAGTGGTTCACGTAGCCCCGGAGGATGGCATGGGCCAATGGGTTGCCGGTGGTATGTACTTCCCAGCCGTGGAAGAGGAAATCCTGCTCGCTCTGTGCCGCTTCGATGGAGTTCATCATGACCGACAGGTCACCGGAGGTGGGGTTCTTCATGCCTACAGGAATGCCGGCGCCGCTGGCAATCATGCGGTGGAGCTGGTCTTCTACGGAACGGGCGCCGATGGCGCCGTAGGAGAGAAGATCCGACAGGTATCGATGATTTTCCGGATAGAGGATTTCTTCAGCACAGGTGAAGCCCGTTTCTTCAATGACATGGACATGCATGCGGCGGATGGCCTTGATGCCTTCCATCATGTTTTCCTTGCCCTCCGGATCCGGCTGGTGAAGCATGCCTTTGTAGCCTTTGCCGATGGTTCTAGGTTTGTTGGTGTATACGCGGGGCACGATGAAGAGGCGGTCTTTTACTTCTTCCGCCACTTTGGCAAGGCGGCTGCAGTAGTCCAGCACCGCAGGCTCATTGTCAGCCGAGCAGGGGCCGATAATCAGGAGGAAACGATCGTCCTTCCCAGTCATAATGTCAGCGATTTCCTGGTCTCTTTTTTCCTTCAGTTTCTGAAATTCTGCTCTCAGCGGGATTTCCTGTTTGATTTCCATCGGTTCCGGAAGCTTCCGGATGAACTGCATCTGTTCCATAGATTTCACCCTTCTTTATGGTCTATTCTTTCGATTTTGAATACATTAATCGTTTCCACATCGGGACAGCAGAAAATGGCACTGCCCTTTTCCTGTCCCGGCTGGGGAATCTCCCCGCCGTAGCGGAGGATGTCTATATAAGGAAATGCCACATGCATCACCATGGGGCAGATCTGTCCCCGGTCTTTGTCAAAGTCCCAGGAGTCACCGGGTCTGTGTCCCCGGTGGCAGGGGCATTTCCCCAGCCTGTCGATACAGGTAATCTTTATTTTCGGTCTTCTCGGCATGAATCAAGCACCTCCAGACAGGACTCCACAGGAATGCCTTTGAAGGAATCCCTGCTGTTCCTGCTTAATACAATCATCTGACGGACCGCCATCATGGCCCGGTCTACAGAATCCATCATCGATATGCCGTCCATCACATTTCCCATGAAAATGGCGGAGAATATATCGCCGGTACCGGGGAAACGAACCGGTATCATGTCAAAGGTACGAAGGAAAAATTCGCCCCGCCCGCTGTCAAATCCGGCCACCGCATCGTTGCCGTCCACCTTGGCACTGGTAATGACTACGGAGCCCTTTCCCAGCCGGTGCAGCTTTCCCAGAAGGCTTTTCATAGCCACCCAGGAAAGGCCGTCTTCCTTGAAAGGCTCCCCTGCAATGAGGGCCGCTTCCGTGTAATTGGGCACCATGTAGTCTGCGTGGGAAACCAGTTTCCTCATGCCTTCCACCGTCCTTTCGGTGAGCCCGTTATACAGATGGCCTTCGTCCCCCATAATGGGATCCACAAAAATCTTCGTCCCCTTCTCCCGCTCCCGGCTGCAGTAATTGGCAATCATGGACGCCTGGGTAGGCGATACCATAAATCCGGTAGAAATGGCGTCAAAGGTAAAGCCCAGAGACCGCCACACCCCCATGGTGTTTCTCATGTACTCCGTGGTATCCAGAATCTCGAAGCGGCCATAGTCCAGCGTGTTGGAAACAAGGGCCGTAGGGAGATTATACACATGGTGGCCCATGTGTGTCAAAACCGGCATCATAGCCGAAAGGGCCACCTCCCCGTAGCCGGGAAGGTCATTGACCAGCAGCAGTTGTTTTCCCAAAATATCCCTCTTTCCTGCAAGTATGTGCTTTTATTTTATCACAACTTTGAAAAAAGCAGGTAAAAGAATATAATGTTAGTAAGTCATGCAGGAGCCGCTGCGGGGCAGTAAGACGTTAGGAAACTTGCTTTTGTGACTCCTTGGCTGCCCCGTCATTTCGAGCGGTGGTACGTGCCGGCATAAATCACATTTTTGTGGAGCCAGTGAAACGGAGCCGAGAAATCTCACCGCAGAATGCTGCCTGCGACCGGTCAGCCGACAATTAGAAATCTCCTCTATATTTCCCGTTTCCCCTTGAGGTGGCAAGGGAACCGGATTCGTAGGGAGCTGTAAGGCCCCTAAGGAAGCACTGATTAATTCATAGAGCCTGCTTTTATAAGAATTTTTATGCACTGCTTCGTCATGGGACTCCTTAAATAGCTCGCTATTCGCGTCGTCCCATTCCTTGCATTGCATAAAAATTCAAGAATAAAAGCAGACAGTGATTTAATCAGCGCTTCCTTAATCCTAGCCGCCCTGCGGCTTTATTTTCACGAAACGAGCAGACCATGCATATCCTTATCAAAGACGATTTCGACCTTTATAAAATCATACACAGCGGGCAGTGCTTCCGGGCAGTTGAACTGGATGACGGCGCCTTCCGTTTTATCACCGGTTCCCATGTGCTCTATATCCGCCATGAGAAGGGAATTCACTATGAGATTTCCTGTTCCCGTTATCAATGGAACCATATCTGGAAGCCCTATTTCGACCTGTCCTGCAATTATGCATCTATCAGGGACAGTATCCCTGCCGAAGAGAGCTATCTGTCCCAGGCTGCGGAATACAGCAGGGGTATCCGCATCCTCCGGCAGGATCCCTGGGAAACCATGATTACCTTTATCATTTCCCAGAGGAAATCCATTCCTGCCATCGCCTCTTCCGTGGAAAAGCTCTGCCGCAGGGCAGGAGAAAAGATGGAAACGGAGAGAGACATACTCTATACCTTCCCTGCGCCGAAGGCAATAGCCCGCCTCTCAGAGCAGGAGCTGCAGTCATGTTCCCTGGGCTACCGAACTCCCTATATTTCCCAAACCGCAGCCATCATAAAAAGGACGCCCCATCTTTTGAAAGATTTGGCGTCCTGTGATGATGAAACTTTGCAGGAATCCCTCATGGCCCTGCCGGGCGTAGGCATCAAGGTGGCCAGCTGCATTGCCCTTTTCAGTTACCACCGTACCGGCCTGGCACCGGTGGATGTATGGATACAGCGGGTCATTGACCGGCATTACGGCGGGAAGAATCCCTTCCCCCGCTACGGCAGTCAGGCAGGCATCCTCCAGCAGTACCTTTTCTACTATGCCCAGAGCACAGGCATGAAATAGAAACGCTTCCTTTCTTACAACTTCAAGCCTGCCTTTTTCAGCGTTTTAAAAGTATAAGCCAGGATGTTGTACAAAATCTCACTGTCTTCCGCGGTGAGATTTTTTTCATCCAGTTTCTTCAAATCCTTGCAGTAAAATCCCAGCTTCTTCTCCAGCTCTTCCACCACTTCCGAAGAAGGGCCGGCAGGCTTTTCTTCCTCCTTCACGGCCTGCAGCTCCGCTTCCAGCTGGAATACCTTTTCCTGGAGCTCATTATTTTCATTTCGAAGAGACTCGATGGTGAGATTCAGTCCTTCGTTATTGTCCCGCTCCTGGGACAGATTAATCTGGAGACATTCCACCGTCCCCTTCAATGCCTGGATGGTCTTGCAGGCTGTAAGAAACCCTTCCTTCTGTAAGTCCTTTGCACTCATACCAATACCTCCTGTTTCCTCTATTGTATCATAAAAGAAATAAGAAACTCTCTATTATGACAGGCCCTTCACAAATTTCTGCACCACTGACCGGTAAGCCGGGCCGTTGGTGGCCATTTCCATGGTGTGGGCAGCCCCGTCGAAAATATAAAGATTCTTCGGAGAACCGGATGCATCCGCCAGAAGCTCCTCTGCCACCGAAGGCGGAATCAGCGTATCCGCCCTGCCATGAAGGAAAAGCACCGGAGAAGACATACGGGTCACCTGGGATGCCGGATCCACATCGGACAAAATTCGGCCGGTATGAAAAAACATGGCCGCCTGCATAAACGGATTCAACACATCCATACCAAGGACCAGCCGATCATCGCCGGTATAGGTCATAATTTTATCCCGTCCCAGTGCCAATAGATTCCCATACGAACTGTCAGCCACATAGAACTTCATATGCTGCCCCTCCTCACTGCCGCTATAAATCAAAGCCATGGCAGCGCCAAGAGAAATCCCGTGAAATCCGATCTCCATAGATGGATTCTTAGACCGCAGAAAATCAACCCAGGCATTCATATCCTCCACATCATGAATCCCCCAGTCCGTATGACCACCGCCGCTCTCGCCATGGCCACGAAGATCCACCAGAAGCACATTGTATCCCATATCCTGGTACATAGAAATATAAGGAACGCACATGGACCGATTCTGGTACAGTCCATGAAGAAGAACCACCGCCTTCCGGCCCCCTTTCACGGTCTCGATATAAGTTCCCCGAAGCTCTGTACCATCTTTGGAAGGCACCATCACCCTCTGCCACCCATACCGATCTTCAAGCCCATGAATCCTTCCCAAATCCAGGCGATGATTCTCAATCCCAAGAATCCTGTCCCAGGGCGCATTAAAAAGCTCCTCATAGGAGAGATTGCCCAGATACAAACCAAAGGCAAGAGCTCCCAGGATAACCAGCGTCAGGAGCCATTTAAAAAGTTTAAAAAGAAAATGCATAAAATCACCTATAGTTAAGTATAACCTATGGAGAGAAAAAGGTATAGCAGGAGCCGCTTTGCGGGCTGGTTCAGAGGGCTCAGAGGGTTCAAAGGGTTCAGAGGGTGGTTGTGGCGGTTGACGCCATTGGACACACCTTCGGTGTGAGGGTTGACGGGACTTCGTCCCGAGGGTTATGGCCGCCTGCTGGCGGCGGGTTATGTTCGCTTCGCTCAGGGGGCGACAGCGCCTGCGGCGCTGAAGGTGGCGGATTGCCATGGGGCCACTTTGTGGCCCGGGTTCAAAAGGTTCAGAAGGTTCAAAAGGTTCAGAGGGTGGTGGCGGCTGACGCCGCAAATCTAAAAAAGGGGGCGC
>ULVN01071953.1_pt1 | contig 15444 bp, 17 predicted proteins | sample 1959491 | NCBI WGS metagenome assembly ULVN01 (sample SAMEA4835787, study PRJEB28245) | human gut metagenome | biome: gut microbiome; material: fecal sample | place: Denmark | collected 2008 | reverse complement strand
TGTCGTCAGTTCGATCCTGACTGGGAGTACCATTAACAATAGGAAATATACATAGATGAAAAGGAGAAGATATTATGAAGCAGGTTCACGGTACTTTCGATTCTTTTAAGACTCTGGGTGCGGCAATGGGCTTTAAGGCTCCTAAGGTTAAGGAGAAGGAGCATAAGTGCCCCAATTGCGGTGGTGTGATGAAGCGAGCTGGCAACTCCAATGTGTTTATCTGTCCTTTCAATAAGCTGGAAGAGCGTGACCTGAAGGGTAAGCCGGTGCAGGTGTTTAGCAAGTGCGGTAAGTTTGTTATCGCTGATTAACATATTGACCTGAGTAAGTCGGTAAACTGCTCTTTATATCGCGGTAGCTCAGTTGGTAGAGCGGCAGGTTGAAGCCCTGCGCGTCGCTGGTTCAAGCCCAGCCCGCGGTGCCATTGCGGTGGTGGAGCAACGGTAGCTCACTAGCCTCATAAGCTAGAGACGGCGTTCGAATCGCCCGACCGCAACCATAGGCGTAATGCCATTATGGGTAAGACGCATACAGCAAATTTTTTCTTTTGAAAAATATTTTAGCTCATTGGTAGAGCATCAAACTTGTTAATTTGACTGTAGCCGGTTCAAATCCGGCAAATAATTTTCTTTGCGTCTTGTAAAATTAAATAAGGAGGTTTTTCTATGTTCCAAGATATTGATGACATGATTTTCGACAATGTTGAAACCACAGTTAGTGAGCGATAATTCTCACTTTTTGATGGAAAGCTGCTTGGTTTTATACCAAAGGGTCACAAGTCCCTAAAGCTGAGTGCATCAATCTGGAGAGGTGGCAGAGTTGGTTGAATGCGGCACCCTGCTAAGGTGTTGACCCCATTAGGGGTCCGGAGGTTCGAATCTTCTCCTCTCCGCCAATTGTTGGCGTTATTCTTACGTCAATGTGAGTGCGTAAAGGGCGTACGAAGACTCTTTAAGAAGTTGGCCGTCTGGTAAGAGTTTAATAAGAATTTTGGGACGATGGGTTAGAAAGTCCAGTAGGTACAGTAGTCATGAATATTGTATTTACCCCTTTATTTGCTGGCGTAGCTCAGCAGGTAGAGCGCTTCACTTGTAATGAAGATGTCGCGGGTTCGATCCCTGTCGCCAGCTCCATAGGCTTAGGAAGTAGCCTACAACTTCCATAAGGCGTGAAATCGCTCTAGCGACGAAACGGATATTACCAATTGGTAGTAGCACGGTATCTAATGATGCCCTATATCGGTGCTGTGCACCGATATAGATATGTCCCTTTAGCTTAGTTGGACAAAGCGTGCGGCTACGAACCGCAAGACCGGGAGTTCGAGTCTCTCAAGGGATGCCATGTGGCTGTAGCTCAGCTGGTTAGAGCACTTGATTGTGGCTCAAGTTGTCGTGGATTCGAGTTCCACCAGTCACCCCACGAGACCCAAACAGCAATTTTCAATCATATGTTTTTGGTACATACAAGATGAAAGGGGTCTAGAAATGAATAAGAAGATTTACAAGCAAGCTATGAAGAAAACTGGCGATGAACTACAAGAATGGCTTCAGTTCAAACATCGGGGATCTTCTGTGCAAGCTAAGAAGGGAAAAGGTTCCTATTCCCGCAAATAAAAGTATAAAGACAGGGAGTGTTGAGTATGTCTCGTTCTTATCGAAAACAGCCTGTTTGGAAAGACCATAATCGGGGTATGAAAGCGATGGCCAATCGAAAAGTGCGGCGGGCGCTTAACCGAGATGCTAATTTTGAGTTACCCAATTCTCTCTATAAAAGATACTTTTGTCAATATGACATTTGTGACTATTGTTTTCTTGTTTCTCGTAGCTTTGAGCAGTTTTATCAAAGTCGTATTAGAAACTGGAAAGAGCGTAGACATTATTGGTTCTGGAAAGATCAGCCATATCCTACGAGAAAAGAAGTTTACAAGGATTGGCTTAATTATCGTGGTAAATAAGCGGCTATCGCCTAATGGATATGGCAACAGCCTTCTAAGCTGTCACAATCTGAGTTCGAATCTCAGTAGCCGTACCAATATGGGGGTATAAAGGTTTCGACGGGGCATTGAGAAGTTAGAACACACGGGTAGGCGACCTCCTTACGGCGCAACAAACAATTAACTGACAACAATTATTTTGATTCTCACATGGCAGCTTGAGCTTTTGCTCGCTGACCATTAACTGTATACCTCTGGTTTCTTTGTTTTCCTTCTAAAAATAAAGTGGTGGATGCGTTGTACTTATAACCGGTACGGCCCTATAGTTTAGTTAGTTTGTTCTTGACTTGTGGCTCTATTCAAAAGCTATAAATAAGGACTATCGTGTAAGAATGTTCTGATTAAGTAGATGTTTCGGACACGGGTTCGACTCCCGTTACCTCCACCAAACTTGTCCGCTTAGCTCAGCTGGCTAGAGCAACCGACTCTTAATCGGTGGGTCCAGAGTTCGAATCTCTGAGTGGGCACCAATATGCGGGGATGGCCGAGTGGTTGATGGCGCCAGTCTAGAAAACTGGAGGCCCAGCAATGGGTCCGGGAGTTCGAATCTCTCTCCCCGCGCCAGTATAGTTTGGTAGCTCAGTTGGTTAGAGCACTCGATTGATAATCGAGAGGTCGTGAGTTCAAGCCTCACCCAGACTACCATTTGGAGATATTTCTTTAATTTAATTATCTTTTTCTTTATAGGTATTGAGGAAGGTGATAAAATGAAGATTTATAATCCAACTAATTATTCTTATATCACTGTTGTAGAAATTCCAAAGACAGAGATTTCAAAGTTCGACATGGCGCTATGTCAACAGCCTCGTTAGACTTTGAAAGCCTACTATGATAGTTGCGCTGTTAAGCCTTCTATCATTTCCAATGGTGGTTTCTTCAGCATGACTGATGGTTCAACAGCCTTTAATTATACCGATGAAGGTATAATCATTAGCTCTAATTCTCTTTACAAAGAAGGATTTGGAACTGTCAATGGAGAGTTAAAGTACGGTGTAATTGGTCAAGAGAAGTTTGAGGACTTTGTAAGTGGCTATCCAGTCTTGATTAAGGCGGGCGCCGCAGTTCCTATTACTATTGCTTCTGAGATTAACTACAAGGCTAGAAGAACTGTTCTAGCTTATAATAAAGAAAATATCTTTATTGTAGCTATTGAATCTCCTGGCATGAACTTTTCGCAGATGCAATCTTTCTTGCGGACTCTCAAGGTTGATTATGCTATTAACCTTGATGGAGGCGGAAGTACCAAGGTATTGCACGATGGTAAATGTATTACAAAGGCATTTACTAATCGTCCTGTTGATAATGTAATGGCTGTTTATCTAAAGCCAAAAGTTATTTACAGAGTACAACTTGGTGCATTTAGTAAGAAAGCTAATGCTAATGCATTCTTGGCTAAGATTAAAGGTCTTCCAGATGCAATCAATGCAGGATATAGAAACGCTTATGTCCGCAAGGTTGGTAGTTATTGGAAGGTTCAAGTTGGTGCGTTTTCTGTAAAAGCTAACGCAACACGAGTTGTAAACGACCTAAAAAGTAAGGGCTATAATGCCTTCATTACGACAACTTGATTTTCTAAAAATATTTTGCTATAATATTTATAGAAGATAAGAGAAGACGCTTGCCGCAACCACTACTTATAGTAATAGTCAAAAGGTTAAGACATTTCTCTACAAAAGAAACAATTTGGGTTCGATTCCCAATTACACAAAAGGCGTCTTGTTATGGTCAGCCCGTAAGACCTTAAATGGCGGGACACCTATCCGGGTGTAGCGCAGTTGGTAGCGCGCCTGATTTGGGTTCAGGAGGCCCAGAGTTCGAATCTCTGCACTCGGACCAATCCCCATTTGGTGGGGACTATGTATCACTCCTTTCCTATGTTATATAAAGACCTATACAGCAAATCTTTCTTTACTAACAGAAAAAGAAGATATAATGATTAGCAAGTCATTGCTGCCAGACGTCGAGATAGCTCTTTAGAACGAAGACAGGCGAGAGCTATGGAGTCATAAGTCTAAGTTTTCGTGGGTCTTGAAATATTATAATATTTTTGTTATAATATTTATAGAAAGTTAAGAAAGGAAGTAAACGATATGAAGAAAATTGATATGGGTTGCTACTACTTTTCCGACAAGGGTTTGGTTCGTACAGTTGCCAGAGCAACAGATATGGAGACGAAGAAGTCGATGATTATGTTCGTTAACATTGAATCTGGCGGATGTGCAAGTCAGCCTCTTTTAATTTCTGAGGAGAAGTTCGCGGCGACTTACATCAGGTAAGTCGTATGCGGGATTAGCTCAGCTGGTAGAGCATCTGACTTACATTCAGGAGGTCACAGGTTCGAGTCCTGTATCCCGTACCATAAGACGCTATCCAGCGAATTTTTCTATAAAATCTTGGATATTTGATTACTAAGGATTGTGAAGAATCATCTATGATTGCCGTTTGGCTAGTTCTTCTGGGGTAAGAGAGAGTTAATCGACAAAAGAACGAAATAAATTGATTAAAACTCTTTAGCGTCTTGATTATTTAGCGGTGTTGCGAAGTGGTTAACGCGCATGGCTTTGACCCATGTATTCGAAGGTTCGAACCCTTCCACCGCTGCCAAAATCTACTAACCGGCATAAATCAATTTAACTGGTTGATAAGCCCCGTTTGTGGGGAGAAACGCAAGCAGCTCTTAAATGAGCGACACTCTGAGTCGGCAGAGCAAGAGTAGAGAACTGGAAGGTTGCAGCTCGAATACTGAATCCTCTAAAGAGTGGGACTTAGCGCGCGGAAGAACCCTTTGGCATGGAACGCACACCAGTAAGGTTTGTAGTCAACCTTTATCAAAACTACATTTCAGGAGCTAGCTCAATTGGTAGAGCGCGTGTAATAATCCAGGTCTAGTAAATAGACCACGACAGCAACCACTATGATTTTCTAGGGACACGAGGTTGTAGGTTCAAATCCTGCGCTCCTGGCCATCTTTTCTAAAGGAGTGAATTTATGTCGCAATATTTATATTTCTTTGCACGGCACGATAAAGAATTTGTTCTTATCGCTGACTATTCTCGGAGCACTCAGGTATATAGCGAAGTAAATACTCCTTATGAGAAGATTAGGAAGATTGATGAAACAGAGTTGAGAACTGTAGCAGAGAGACTGCGGGCTGGCAAAAATTTTGCCAAATCTCAGATTGAAGCCCTTAACCGCAAGTTAGAGCTTATTTCTAGCGCGAATAATTCTCTTGAAGAGAAGTTAGACGTGATCAACTCTGAATTAGAAATTATTGAAGAGTATGAAGATGACATTCAAACTCTTGACAGATATGCCATAGAACTCGATTTTATCGCTAATATGGCTTGTGACAACGATATTTTTGTGGGCTTTGAAATCAGTTGCCCAACTGAAAAAGATATTGTTGACTGTTAACACCTGCGGGCGTGGTGGAATCGGTAGACACCTGGGACTTTGATGTATTCTATCCACGTAAACATGGATACTGCTATGTAATAATAGTAGAGAGTGCCTAAGAGGAAACTCTTAGAGTAGAAGCTGGCTAAAACGGCGAAGGCGAATACAGAACGCCGTGCTAAGTTTCTTTGGGCAGACTCATTTAAGTGGAATACACTATTTTTCATATATAATGAAAGGTGGTAGACTTAAATGAGAAAATATGATAAAGAATGGCTTCAAGAATTATGTTCTTCAAGTTATTCTTATGCGGAAGTTTTAATTAAAGCTGGTCGTAAGATTGGCGGAGGCGCGCAACAAACCTTAAAAAAGAAGATTGCTGAGTATGGAATTGATGTTTCACACTTCACAGGGTAGAGATGGTATGATGCTCCGGGGAAAGAATGTAATTTGAAGGGGCAAGATAGAGAAAAATATTCTCTGAACGAAGTTTTTGTGAAAAATAGTCCAGTTACTCAAAAGGTTCTTAGAGGTTATGTTGAAAGGCACAATATCTTAGAATATAAGTGTCAACAATGCGGATGTGACGGTCATTGGCAAGATGGAATAATTGCCTTAGAAATTGACCATATAGATGGAGATAACACCAATAATGAAAAAACTAATCTCCGCTATTTATGTCCAAATTGTCATGCTTTAACAGAAACTTACCGAGGAAGAAATAAAGCCCTAAAGAATAAATGTGTAGAGAGTATACACCAGCTACCTAAGTCTGAATAAGATATGGTAAAGACGTACTCCAGACTACAACACAGAAATGTGGCTATGGTGACATAGAGTAGTAAGAAAATCCCATGAGGCAACCCCTCGTACGAGTTCGAGTCTCGTCGCCCGCACCAGATAAAGATGCATACAGCAATTACCTATATTTTATTCGCCCATAACAGGATAAAAAATGCGTCTTGTTTTATACCGGCTTCGTATAATGGTAGTACAAGGGACTCTGACTCCCTTGGTGGTAGTTCGATTCTATCAGCCGGTGCCAAAAGTAGTTTAACAAAGCGAACAGGTATGTTAATTAAAAATGAATGCGAGCATGGGCGATTGCTACTTAGACAAGCTGAAAGTCTTAAAGGAAACTGAACCTTAATAAAAAATACAGAGAAAGGGAGTTTACGGTTGCTTCTACCTAACCGTATAAATGGGTCAGTGAGCGGAATTGGTAACGCAGCGGACTGTAAATCCGTGGCTTTCGAGCATTGTTGGTTCAAGTCCAACCTGGCCCACCATAGGGAGACCACTAAGTGGCTCGTGCGGTAACGGGGAGAAGCGCACCATCTAGAATCAGATGCTTCAATAAATATACTTCTTTCCACCATATGGATCTTTAGCTCAGTTGGTTAGAGCACGCGGCTCATAACCGCACGGTCCTGGGTTCGATTCCCCGAAGATCCACCAATATACATTGAAAGGACGTAAAGGAATGAACATAGTAAACGCAGGTTCTCGTTATCAAGTCTATGGCGAAGATGTAAAGACTTATAAGGAGCTTCCTATTGCTACTTACTCAGTTGGATTTAATCCAATGATGGGTTTTTGGCTTATTAAGCATGATGACCTCGCTATTAACGAGGATACAATCTATGGCAATCATGCTCGTCGTGCAGAAAAGATTCTAAAATCTTTTGCTGTAAGTGAGAGAAACTTCGGTGTCATTCTCTCCGGTAAGAAGGGTATTGGTAAATCTCTGCTTGCTCGCATGATTGCGGAAGAGTCTATTAAGGCCGATATGCCAGTCATTATCGTTGACACCGCTATTCCCGGCATCAGCAATTTTCTTGCCTCTATTCAGCAAGAGGTAACGATTATTTTTGACGAGTTTGAAAAGACTTTCGCCAAGACAGAGAAGGACGATCCGCAGGTTGAGATGCTTAGTCTGTTCGATGGTATGGATAACGGTAAGAAGCTGTTTGTCATTACCTGTAACGATCCTCGTCAGTTGAACGAATTTCTTATTAACCGTCCTGGCCGCTTCCATTATCATTTTGAGATTACCTGTCCCTCTCCTGACGAAGTTCGTGCTTATATGGTTGATAAGCTCGGTACTGGTTGGGAAGAGGATATTGAAAAGGTTGTTAAGCTATCTCAAGTAGCTGACATTACTTTTGATTGTCTGCGTGCAATTGCTTTCGATCTCAAACAGGGCTATCCTCTGGAAGAGACCCTCATGGATTTGAACATCAATTACGAGCGCAATAGCTCTTATGATGTTACCGTTAGATTGTCTAATGGTTGGGTCACTACAGCTTATTACAAGAAGATTGATCTCTACTCTAAGGATGAGTATAACATTTCTTTTGAGAAAGATAAAATCCGTTATTGGATTACTTTTTCTCCCTCTAATGTCACGGTTGCTGATGGTGCTTTAACCATCAGCCCGCAGAAGATTAAGTTGACTGTGGCTTATGATGCTTTTGAGGAGTCAATGTCTAACGAGGACGCAGAAATTGCTCGTAGACAGTGGATGAAAAATACGACTGTTGAGTCTTGTACTCTAACAAAAGTAAACATCTCCATGGTAAATAAGTTCGACAATTTTTAAAAATAGCCCTCGCAAGAGGGCTATATGCCAGCTAGGTCAAATGGTTAAGATGCCGCCTTCATACGGCGAGAGGACTGAGTTCGACTCTCAGAGCTGGCACCAGTTCATTGTTGCAGCAATGTTTATCATATATATGAGAAAACCGAGAGAGCTTAACACCTGCAAGTGTTCTGCCTAACCCCTGTCATTCGTGACAGGGGTTTCTTTTTGCATATGAGCAAGACTGGACCGCGCTCGGTGCAAACGCAAAGTGGCTTTAGAATTTTTCAGGCCAAATATGGCAAAATGATTTGCATTAGTTTTTATATCTATGTGAGAGGAGGATTTGTAAGAATGGCTGAATTAGTAGTTCTTAAAGGTTCTTTTGCCAATCTCAATAATATTCCAATTAAAGAAGGTTAGTTGATCTTTACGACAGACGAGGATAATCGTTTGATTTTTTTAGATACTGATGACAGTACTAGAGTATAGATAACTTCTCCAGCAATTGAGAATACTGATACAATCATTTTAGATGCTGGCGGCGCTCCTGCAACAATAGGAGGTTAAAATATATGGCTATTAAAACATTTGAAGTTGTTTTTAAGTTACGCCGCGACAATGATTACAATTACGAGAAGGTAAAAGATAGTTTTATTCCCAAAAAAGGAGAAATCTGTTTAGTAGATACTGCTAGACAAGGTCTTTGCGTAACTGTTGGTGATGGTGTATCGACTTATGGAAGTCTTGAGTATGAGAATACTATCTTCCAACGTGTTTATTTCATTGGTGAAAAGATTTTCAAGGATGCTGATGGCGTTTAGGAAATCACTCCTAATGAAAATAAAATTTATATTGATGCCAATAACACCAACGACTTGTATTATTACAATGGCGTTGAATTTGTTTTAATTGGACCGGGTTCGCTTCCGACCGCGTCAGCGGAAACCGCAGGTATTATGAAGCTTTACTCTACTACTGGAGAGAATGTGGATGGTACAATGACGCAAAAAGCGATTACAGATGAACTGAATGCTAAGGTTAGTGCTTCAGTTAATTTAGAAGATGAAACCGTCGTCTTCAAATAATCTTATAGGAGGAAAAATTATTTATGGCTATTTTTGATCCTAAGAATATCCCTGTGATTTCTAAGCTTACAATCGGTGATAAGACTTACTACTTGAAGGATGCTGAAGTTCGTGAGTTGCTTAAGACTCTTGGTACTGCTGCTCAGAAGGATGTTGGCGCGGGTGTTGGCGCTGATGAGCAGGGCCTTGTTACTGGTGCTATGGTTCAGGCGGCTATTGCTGGCATTGCTGGCTCTATGCATTTCCGTGGTGTGTTCACTTCAACTACCGAAGTGGCTGACCCCGCTGCTGGTGATATAATCATCGTTGGTGTTAAGGAGTATGTGTATGGCGGTGATCCTGCTGATTGGCACGAGCTTGGCGATGAGACCCTTTATGCTTTAAAAACTGTCACCATTGGTACTCAGAATCTTTCTGCTAATATCAACCTTGATACTCTTGCTGCCGATATGGGTCTTGGCAAGCTTGCTAAGAAGGATTCCGCCACTGGCACTGTTGCTGGTCAGACTATCACTGGTGTGAAGGCTACTGGTAATGTCACTGGTTCTATTGATGTTGCTCTGACTCAGACCGCTACTGCTGCTACTTTGGCTAAGAGTGCATACACTCCAGCGGGTAGTATTGCGGCTGACGTGACTGCTACTGGTAAGGTTTCTATTGCTAAGGATGCTGAGAATGGTGTTCAGATTTCTGGTTCTGTGTCTGCTCCTACTGTGACTGTAACTCCCGCTACTGATAGCATCCAGAAAGTTACTTCTGTTGGTGAGCTTCCTTCTAAGGCTAAGGACACCTTCACTGCTAATGGTGACGATACCTTTACTGCTGGTTCTCAGGCTGCATGGAGTGCTAATGTTGATGATGCAAGTGAGACTTTGAGCTTCTCCTTCACCGCTAACGATTTGCCCACCTTTAAGCAGGGTGCTAAGGCTTCTTATACCGAAGGTGCTTTTAGTGCTGGTTCTCTGCCCACTCTTGCTGCTGAAGGTACTACCGTTGTCACTGGTATTACTGGCGCTACTGCTACTGCTCCCGTGTTTACTGGTGATAAGTTCGCTGCTACCTTTACTGGTGACAAGAACACTGTCAACGCTGCCTTTACTGGTACTGAGGTTCAGGTTGTTTCTGGTGTTACCTATGACAAGGCTACGGTTGACGCCGCTCAAACTACCTTTACTGCTGACGCTGTTTCTCTTGCTGTTGATGACATTACTGTTGCCGCTAAGGACGTTACCGTTCAGTAATTTAGCACTAGCGAGTTAAATGCTCGTTTATGAAAATAAAGGATGGTGAGTAAATGGCGGATAGGTACATTTCTAATGTAGAACTCGGCAGTACCATTTACTCCCTTAAAGATAAAGAAGCAAGAGCCGCGGTCGATGCATTGCAAACCGCGGTTTCTTCTTCTCTAATCTTTAAAGGTGTTGTCTCTAGGGCTGCCGATCTTACTAGTCTAAAGAATTACAAAGTCGGTTGGACATATAAAGCTAACACATCTTTCGAGATTGCTTCTTTAGGCAAGCTTGAAGTAGGTGATATGATTATATGTATTAGTGATTATAGCTCTAGCTATAAAGCAAGTGACTGGACAGTAGTTCAAAACAATGTAGATACTATGACTGGGGCTTCCTCTACGGCCGCGGGCACGAGAGGTTTAGTACCAGCACCTCAAGCCAATGATAACAAAAAGTATCTTCGAGGCGATGGAACATGGGGTTCTCCTATCGCTAGTGTTGCTTGGGGGAATTTCAATGATTTAATAGGATAAGCCAAAATGGCTTATCCTATTTTTTTTGCATTTTTTCAAAATATATTGTATTATATGTATATAAGATAAAAGAGGAAAGACCTTTCCCCAAACAAAAGCACAGTTTGAAAATAATTAAAAATTATATTATAATATATATATAGTAAATGAGAAAAGGAGTTACAAGTTATGTATCCGATTGAGAAGTATAGGTTTTATGTTCATGGCTCTCGTGTGATCGCTGTTTCCACCTATGCAGGCAAGACTGTACGAGGTGTTGCAGTTTGCCATGCTGGTGATGCATTCTCTCTGGAGAAAGGTACGAAGCTCGCTGCTCTGCGGTGTGCGGAGAAGATTGCCAAGAAGCGTGTTGCCCGTGCCAATCGAAAGGTTGACGAGGCTTATTGGACGTATGTCGATGCGGAGGCTTATCTCAATAAGATGGCCGATTATAAGGACGATGCCCTCTATGAGTTGAACGAGGTCATCGCTGCCAAGAACGATATGCTTGACAGCCTGTAAGAAAGTATCCTGAGCAAGATATAAAACTGCTCTATTCGGAGGATTAACCCTAATTGGTAAGGGAGTGGTCCTGAAAACCGCCAGTAACCGCGAACAACGGTGTAAGAGTTCGAGTCTCTTATCCTCCGCCAAAAAGAAAAGAAAGAGAAGGAGGCTAGCCATGAGTCGTTCCTATAAGCACCATCCCGCCATTTCCGGGATTATGAATTTGCAGACTTAGTAAGTGCGAACGGCATTCCATTAAGATTTGATTTCGTTATATTTTCTGAAAATAAAGAAATTGTTAGAATTGTTGAATACGATGGTGAACAGCATTTTCTTGACAAGACTAACAATTTCTGGAAGAACGACTCTTTGAAACAACGACAAGATAGAGATAATCAGAAAAATAACTACTGTCACCAACACGATTATCCTATTGTTCGTATTCCCTATTGGGAAAAGAATAATATATCTCTTGAACTAATTTTAGGAGATAAATACCTAGTCTAGAAAGACTAATCATCATTGAGGAAAAGGAGAAATTACTATGGGAAATACTTTTATGGACGCTCTTAAGCGAGATGCCAATTTTGGATATACTGAGAATGGAGCAGTTTGCCATCGCTCGACTCTTAACGGATTGATGGATCTCTTCGCTCTTGGTGGTGCGTATCGAAATCGCTCTGATGAAGATTGTATCACGTTGTTTGATGCAGCATTTAAGGAGGATGAAGTTCATGCGCTTCGCTGTCTCTTTTATCTGAGAGATATTAGAGGCGGCCAGGGAGAGAGACGCTTTTTCCGGGTCGTAGCTAAGTGGCTGGCGACTAAGCATACTGATGCCATGCGTAGAAATATGGAGTTTATTCCTATTATGGGCAGATGGGATGACCTGTATATCTTCGTTGGCACTCCTCTGGAGAAGGACGCTTTCAATCTGATGCGCCATCAGCTGGCTTTGGATGTTTCTTGCAAGACTCCTTCTCTGCTTGCTAAGTGGCTGAAGTCTGAGAATACCAGCTCTAAGGAATCTCGCCATCTGGCGGTAATTACCCGCAATCACTTCGGCATGACTGCTAAGCAGTACCGCAAGACTCTCTCTACTCTGCGTGAGCGTATCCGCATTGTCGAGCGCCTTATGTCTGAGAATCGGTGGGACGAGATTGAGTTCGACAAGATTCCTTCTCGTGCCGGCGTAATTTATCGCAATGCGTTTGCTCGTCGCGATATGATTAAGGCTAAGTATGAGGCTTTCGCTAAGGATACTGAGACTAAGGTTAATGCCAGTGCTCTCTATCCTCACGACATTGCACATCGTGCCTTTGAAGCCAATCGTAAGGGATTGGGCGATCCTGATCGTCTGATGCTTCAGAAGTATTGGGAGAACCTTCCTAACTACTACGGTGATAATATCGAGAATGGCATTGCTATTGTCGATGTTTCTGGCTCTATGACCGGTGTTCCTATGGAGGCTGCGGTTTCTATGGGTGCGTACATCGCAGATAAGGCGCACGGTCCTTTTGCCAACCACTTCATTACCTTCTCTGGTCATCCTGAGCTGGTGAAGTTCGAGGGAGCAGACATTACCGATAAGTTGTGCCGTTGCATTGGTGCAGATTGGGGTATGAACACTAATATCGAAGCTGTCTTCGATATGCTGCTCAGCACCGCAATGAAGCAAAGTGTAAAGCCTGAGGATATGCCTACTCGCGTCTACATCTTCTCTGATATGGAGTTTGACCGGTGTGTTATCAGTAACTCTACTGATCGGAGTGGCTGGGGGTATGGTATGCACAGCGATGCCATCCAGACTCTCTTTGAGGCTATGAAGGCTAAGTGGGCACGCTACGGTTACAAGATGCCTAGCTGCATCTTCTGGAACCTGAACGCCCGCAATAACAACATTCCCGCAATCGGTGACGGCTTTAGCTATGTAAGTGGCTTTAGCCCTGTCATGATTCAGGAGATTCTCAGCGGCAAGGACGGACTCGATCTGGTCCTTGAGAAGCTGGACAGCGAGCGTTACGCTCAGATTCACTAAACCCTCTCAAACGGGGAAATGGCAAGAAAATTGTCATTTCCCCGTCTTTTCTATTTATTGAAAAATAATTTAATTTATGATATAATAAATATATAAGGTAAGGAAAGGAAGTTACATAGATGAATCCATTTGAAATGCCATTCCCAAATCCGTTTGGCAAGACTTGGCTTACATCTTCATTTGAACCACCAGTGCAATCTGCTTCTGATTATTCTCTATATCGAGAAGATTTTGGTAGCATTTACAGTTTACTGAATACTATCAATAACCGTGAAAACAATAGCTTCATGCGTAACGAAGATTCATCTCAGGAGCATGGAAATGAAGAGTGGAGTGGTACTGCTTCTTATGAAGAAGCTCAGTCTCTCTTGATTCATGGTTATGAAGATCCGATCAAAAGTATCAAGAGCAACTTAGCTAAAAATAAAAAATTGACAAGTAAAATCTACAATTCAATTCCTAAGCCCATAGTCCAAAATAGAGTGGTAGGGTTTGTTCCAAACGTACCCAATGCTCTTAAAGGACTGCCGGAATCTATGATTACACTGGAGAAACTCCACAAGAAGAGAAAGACCATCTCTATTATCTATGCTACAGGCGGTAGCTGTGGCGTAGAAAGTGATGTTCTGGCATCTGCGGGCGCGGCGCTTGTATCTGCCATCAACCTCATTGAATTGTCCGGTGTGCAAACTGAATTGTCGATTGGTTTTATGCCTACGAAAAAAATTAAGCAGATTATTTTCCCGACTGTGAAGATTAAAAGCTATGGTGAACGCTTTAACTTGCAGAAAATCTGCTTTCCGATGATTCACCCTGCGATGTTTAGACGAATTGGTTTTAAGTACCTTGAAACTTGTCCTGGTATGGTAGAAAATTTTTCTCACGGTTATGGCCGTACGCCTGAGCTTGAAGTTTTGAAGACTCTTATCAAGGATAAAAATACCTATGTGATTAACCGTGCGTGGATTACTGAACATGAAAATGATATTGAAGAAATTCTTAAATATATGGAGGTCTGCTGATATGAATAGAGATAAGACGCTCGAAGCGATGATGAAGGCGGTGACTGATGCGGTCGTCGACGTGAATGTGGAAGAAATCCTGGCGAAAGTGTATCCTCAGATTGATGAGAAAATTCACGAGACTTATGGTTTCCTGCCGGAGGTCCATGAAGTGCGGACGCCGACTGCGACCCATAAGATCTGCGGCACTACGCATGAGAAGTTTGACGAAGTTCTCAATATCGTCAATCTGGATATCCCTGTTTATCTGACCGGCAAAGCGGGCACCGGCAAGAACGTCATTTGTCAGCAGGTTGCTGAAGCTCTGGGTCTGGATTTTTACTTCACCAACGCCGTTACGCAGGAGTATAAGCTGACTGGCTTCATTGATGCCAACGGTAATTATCAGGAGACCCAGTTTTATAAAGCTTTTACGAAGGGCGGTCTGTTCTTCTTGGACGAGATGGACGCGTCTATCCCTGAGACTCTGATTATTTTGAACGCGGCTATCGCGAATAGATACTTCGACTTCCCTAACGGCAAAGTTAGTGCGAACCCTAACTTTAGAGTTATCGCTGCCGGTAACACGGTTGGTACTGGTGCAGATAATAACTACACTGGTCGCTATTGCTTGGATAGAGCAAGTCTTGACCGTTTTGCTATGGTGAACATCGACTACTCTGAAAAGATTGAGATGGCTATGGCAGATAACAACAAGAATCTGGTATCTTTCTGTCATCGTTTCAGAGAGATTACCGATAAGGCTGGCATCGAGTGTCTGTTCTCCTATCGTACTATTGATAGAATTGCGAAACTCGAAACTGTAATCAGTAATTTGTCTGAGGTTCTGTCTATCTCGCTGCTTAAGGGCATGGACGAGGATACCTTGTCTATCCTTAAGAACGAATTGTCTGAAGCTAAGGATATGACAAATAACAAGTATGCGAAAGCTATTATCAATGGTAATAGCTGGGATTTTTAAGGAGGTAAACCAATGATGATGGAAGGTTGGCTTTGCCCTCGGTGTCATAAAGTAAATGCGCCTTGGGTGTCACAATGTTCCTGTGAAGATTTTTGGCGTGACAAGATTACTTGC
>ULVN01115750.1_pt1 | contig 15462 bp, 14 predicted proteins | sample 1959491 | NCBI WGS metagenome assembly ULVN01 (sample SAMEA4835787, study PRJEB28245) | human gut metagenome | biome: gut microbiome; material: fecal sample | place: Denmark | collected 2008 | reverse complement strand
TAGTGACCTTGCACCCTGCACTGTCCGTGTACCAAAGCGAGGTCGATTTTAAATTTCTGCACTCAGACTGGTTACATAACATGAAATCTTTTCTCGGGTTTCTCCATGCGCTCTAACCAACTATCAAAAGCAACAAATCGCCATACACTGGAACAAGCTAATACACAAATCAAAATCTAAAAGAGAAAAGATAACATAGTTCGAAAATTATGCCTAACTTTGGACAGGATTTAAATGGTTATGAGTCTTTTAATAAAAAATCTTACCATAAAAACGTAATAATAAATATAACATCTCACTAAATATATCCTATATGGAATTGACTCCAAGTCAAACAGTACTATATGCACTCTTCAAGCATTCTGGAATACAAAAGAAAGAGTGCATTGCATTATTGACGCTCTTAGATGAGAAGGATTTGGATAACATCGCTACACAGATTGATGATCTGATGGACAACAACAGTGGGATGCTTCCAACAGAACAGGATATAATGGAAATAATATTCTCTTTCATCATGAGCGAGGACGGCACATGGCAACTTGCTCCGGCATACGACCTTACCTACGTGCTGGACTTGGGAGGCAGCCTTCCCAATGAAGACCATTGCCTGTTCATGCGTTCCAAGCTCAGTAACTTCAGCCGGGAGGACGCTGTGGCATTTGCTCATAACAACGGCATACAAAGACCCGATGCAATCATCAGGGAAGTGGCTGATGCCTTGAAGCAATTCCGTCCGATCGCAGAGAAGAATAAAGTTGGTGCAAGATGGATTGGCCGTGTGGAGTCTACCATCCTTGACAATCTGAAATCATGGGGTGAGTATGATAAGCCAACAGTATTCCTTCCCTCAGAGGTCAATGGTCATAAGATTTCTGATATCAGAATCGAACAGACCTATAGGGGCAACTATCATCTGTTAGCCAATATCGATGGTGCTGAACGTAAGTTCGTCATTGGCAAGAATAAAGAAGAGTATGCTGAAATAGAGAAGACAGGTATTGCTAATATTACTTCCGATCAACTCTTCGAAATGGCTAAAAGATTCTTTTCTTCTGCGTTGGGTCTGAAATAAGACAGCTGCCGAGATATATGACTAATACCATCATAATATTTATCGTTATAGGAATTTTTTGTGGTTTACCACAGAATTTTTTTGTGTAACATATACAATAGACGGACTAGCGGGACTAGAAAGAATAAATAGAAGTTAAAAATGACTATAATATATCCAATAATTAGTTATCAATTTTGATAATCAAAATATTTATCGTAATTTTGCACACAGATAAAAATAACATGGCTGAATAATATATGAACATAACAAGTGAAGACGAGGCTTTGTTGGAACTGTTCGAAAATGGAAAGACATCTGATAAGAAGTATAAAAGACTTCCTATAGCCGCAATCAAGGGTTATGTTAAGGCTGTCAACAAAATGAGAGCTGCCACAAGAATTGAAGACATTATGCGTGATCATGGCTTGCACTACGAAAGATTGCACGGAGACAGAAAAGATCAAGAATCCGTAAGATGCAATGATGTTTGGCGATTGATTTTCCAAAGCTCTCCTGCCGATGGCAGTATTATCATTACCGAAATAGAATTAATTGAAATATCACATCATTATGACTAAGTTTAGTTTCAATCAGGCAGTCCCATTTGAGGCAACTCATGTGGGCGAGGTGATTAAGGACGAATTGTCTGCTCGTAATATGAAGCAGAGCGAATTGTCCGAACTCACTGGCATACAGAAATCCATTCTGAATGATGTCATAAAAGGTAAACGTTCTCTGACACCTGAAATGGCATTGTTGTTGGAAAACGCTCTCGGCATTTCTGCGACATATCTCATGAACATCCAAACGCAATACGAATTGGATTGCGCCAAACAGAGCGAAAGGGTTGTGTTGCAGACAAAAATGCTGGAGATTTGGAATGTGCTCAAAGATCAAGTATCAATTCCCTTTTTCAGGAAGGCGGGTATTGTTAGAGGAAATATCATCGAGGATGTAAAACGCATCTTTGAGGTCTTTTCTGTGGATAACTTGGATGATTTCTTTGGCTTGAAGGCAGAAGAAATGGAACTTTCTTATTACCGCAAGTCAGAAAAGGTGAAAACCAATCCCGTGGACATTCTGTCTTGGAAATATTATTGCTATCATCTCTCTAAAAATGATGATTCAACTTTATGCACATTTGATAAGGGTGCAGATACAGAGATGTTGACAAGAGAGCTGAACAATGTGTTTAAAGAAAACGAAAATACGGTAATCAAGACCCAACGTGTTCTTAATAGATATGGCATTCGCTTTCTTGTAGTCAATAAGGTCGGGCAAGTTCCTGTTGATGGTATGTCCTTTTGGTTAGGAGATGCACCAACAATTATCATTACAGAGAGAATTGCTTCCATTGACAATTTTGCTTTCACCACTTTACATGAGGTCGGTCATGTATTCAAGCACCTTACCCCAAATGGCAAAGCAATGATTAATCTCATAGAGGGCAAAAAGAACATCGAGGAGGCTGAAGCTGATGAGTTTGCCTTAAATGCAATTTTACCAAATGCGGAATGGAAAAAGTTCATGGCAAAAACTCGTGATGTAGTACCATATAAAGTAGCACCACATATTCTGGCGGAAGCAAATAAGTACAATGTAAATCCACAACTTCTATTCGGGCGTTACAAGCACGATATTGGCATATACAAGATAAAGAGATTCTTTGAAACGAAGATTCTATAACCAAACAAAGCACATAAACAGATAAGAGCAAGCGGAGATGTGCACAAAACCACCTCCGCTTTTTGAAAACAGACCAACCAACTAAAGTAAACCTGTAATGGATTTAGGTTTTTAGATTAGTTATTAGATAACTTTCTTTGGGGTTTTCCCGCCATGATGGCGTGAGGCCTTTCTTGTAACATGATAATGGCAGTGAAAAGTAAGCGTCTCCACGATTGCGTATTGTAGTCAAAATAAGAAGTGCGTATCTTTGCATCTGAAATATAAAGATGAAAGATATGTGTGAAACAGCTAAAGAGCGTTACCAGAAGGCACTGACCATTTTCGAGGCTTCACTACGCCGTGGTCGTCCGACAAAATTATCAGAGGTATGTCGCGACAACAAAGTCTATTATCGCGGCATGCTGAAATGGCTTTATCAGACAGGCCGTACAATAGCAGATATACGCAAAGGTATTACCGCCGAATCCAAGTCAGCAGAGTCTTCCAGGTCCCTGCCGTCTTTTGTAGAGATATCAGAGTCAACGGGAAACATGGAAGAAGGTCATCCTTCTCATTTGCTCAGCAATGTCACTCTTGCCATCGGCAAAGGCGTCACCCTAAGTATAGATACAGCCGATGCAGGGTCGCTGGCAGAGTTTGTCCTTAAGCTCGTCAAGGAGGGAGGAATATGTTCGGACTGAATGAAAATATGCATTATTATCTATGCACCAGGTGTGTGGATATGCGCAACGGCATTAACTGACTCTCAAGGATAGTCCGCGACGAGATGGGTCTTGCTCCTCTGGGCGGCGGTATATTTGTCTTCTTTTCAAAGAACAGGCAAAGTGTCAAGCTGCTCAGATGGGATAGTGACGGTTTCATCCTGTATCATAAACGCCTTGAACGAGGTACGTTCGAGGCACCCTCTATAAATGAGTCGACAGGACGCGCAGAGATGCCATGGAGGACATTTTCTCTCATAATGCAGGGAATCTCTACCAATTCTGTAAAATACCGCAAGAGGATGTATATTGATGTTTAGAGGTTGATATAACCTATTGATTACCAATAAAATATTTGTAAAATATCAGTCTGAAAGTTTTGTCATTACGTAAAATTTTATTACCTTTGTAGATGTAATGACAAACGCCCAGATCATAGAAAGTCTAAAGGAAGTAATCGCCTCGCTCAAGTCTCAGAACGAGGTGTACCGCCTTGAGCGTGAGCAGGACAAGCGCCAGATTAATGCGCTGCTGTCCGTTATCGCAGACTTGAGAAAGGAGATAGCCTCCCTTCGTGAAGCCATAGATGCCCGCAACAATGACATCGCGAAGGCTGAGAACATAAACAAGGGGCTGTCCAAGATAATATCCAACAAGACTGAAAAGCAGGCACCTCCGGAACCATCCGCCAAAGAGAGGAAGGAGCTGGAGACAAAGCGTGCGGAGGCTGTCAAGGCCCGTGGAAATAACGGCGCAAAGCGAAGCACCCATCCGGAGAACTCTGCACATACGAGAGTCGTTTACGTTACACCCGACACTCCCGGTTTCAATTTGTCCACCGCCACGCTTATCGGCGGCACTGATACGGAGGGTAACCCCACCGCATATCTGGAAAGCAGGAGGTACCGCTATCAAAAGGGTTATATGGAGACGGTACTCTACCGTGCGCCTCTGTATAAGCAGGACGGCCGCCTGTACCGTGGAAAGGCACCGTCAACCCCATTCCTTAACTCTTCCTATGAGTCCTCAGCAATAGCATATATCATGCGTCTCCGCTATGGCTATGCAATGCCGGTAGAGAGCATCTGCCGCATGCTCCGTGAGGACGGCTTCAACATGAGCAAGAAGACGGCTGACGGACTGCTGTGAAAGGCATCTTCACTCGCGGCGACACCTCGCTGGACAACAACCTCTGCGAGATGCAGAACCGGTATGTCTCCAAGTCAAGGCGCAACTCACTATTCTTCATAACGGACGATGGTGCCAAGAGAGGGACAATGTTCTACTCGCTGACATTGTCCTGCATGCTTAATGGCATCGACTCCTTCGAGTATTTTACGGATGTCATAGACAGAGTTGCAAGGATGAAGCCCAAAAGTCCAGTTGAACAATACCGCGAACTACTGCCTGACAAGTGGAAAAAGCAAGATTAGAGTGAAAACGCCCCATGGCAAAAGATGTCATGGGGCGTTTTTTTAACAAGTCTACACAAATGCGGAGACACTTACGAACATTTTTAAATTATAATAGGCTAATCTTGTTCATTAAATTGATATTTTTTCGCTAATTGTTCTTCCCAATCGCCTGGGAGATCAATACGATCAGCCCAGTATGGTTTTCCACGCTTTCCATTTTGCCCATGATACAATGCATCTTTAGAAGGTGAAGGATTGTCTTCTTCGTAGAACACGATATGAGGATAGTCATTACCCCATATACCTTGTGGACACAAGGCATCATAGAGTATGCATAGATTGCGATGTGACCATTCCGCTATATTGACATTATTGCTTTCCTGCTCTTGACGGAAAAAGGTTTGACGCTTCTCCTCAAGAAAAGAATGCATAATATTATCAGTTGAAACGACTGGATTCCCGTCATGAGCTAAGTGCTTTTGGCAGAAACTATTATACTCCCTATAGAAGATTAAGAACCATGAAGCTCGCACTATCCTCTTCCATTTACATGTTTCGTAAACATAGTAATAACCAGGGCCAATTCGGCGCCAGAATTCAGACTCACTGCCTTTAGTATAGAACAGCAAAGCCTCTTTTACAGGAATATTGCCACCATCAGCATTGCCATCAGGAAGCAATGTATTGATAAAATCATAAAGAGCTGTCAAACTTTCAGTTGGTTTCGCCCAATCTATGATGCCGACTTCTTTACGAATGAAGTTTCGAATGGTATACCCCCCAAGTTTTCTCTCTCCTATAAAATAAGGAAGATCCTGTAATTTCCAAGCTATCGATTCAGCAGTTCTATCTTTTCCACAAAGTTTAAACAGAAGCATCTCCTCTTCACTAAAGAGATGGTCAAAGTCATCAATATCGGCATCATCATCACCAGCTTCACTGTTGTCTATCGAATCATTGTCACGGTAATACTTTACTATATTGTCAACGACACGCTCGATTGTAGTGGAGGACCGCTGATAACAGTGAAAACGCACATAGTATAGATGCAACAAGTGTATAAGTACATCATCGTCAGGTTGTTGACTAGGGGCCAATGTACTGAAATAGTAAAGCCATGGCCATATTAGCATACTTGCATTCCTTGCCACAGATGAATTATTGTATAGAGTGCGAGCTTCTGCGTCCTTAGAAAGTTTATAGTTATCAATATGCCAGTCTATGCTATCTTTGTCGATAATCGTCCATATATCATTCAGGAAGTTATCATACCAAGTTGTGTACAATCCGTTATACTTGGTTTCCAACTCCTTTCTGAAATTGTTGCTAAAGACAGTATTTCCATTGCCATCCTTCACATCGTTACCTGTGACATATTGTAATGCCCACATTGCCGAAGTAATATCAAAAATGTTTGCTTTATAAGCCTTACCCTTGAAAAAAGAGACATACCCTTCAATACAAGCCAGAAAAGCGTTGAAGCCTTTGTCTGCGTTAGGGTTTTCAACACTCTTTTTGCGATTTCTCCAAAAGAATGTCTGCCAACTCTCCCAGTCCATACCATGATTGATAAGTTCATCCTGTGGCAGAGCACGAGCTTTAGTCATCTCATTGTCAGACAACTGCTCACCGCGCAAATTCATTGTTATATAAAGTTCCTCACCCTGAGATGTAGCCTCTGTTTTAAAGTGCCAGAATCGGATGTTAGTAAGCAGAAAGTCAAAATAATAATTGTCGTCATCCTTAAAAACATCACGCATCACTTTTATAGCGGAAATCATAGCCATTACCGTAGGGTCAGTGAGATAATCGTCAAGCATCCATGATGGAGTGTCATCCATAGAGTCAACGAAGTCAAAGGCTTTCTTTCCCATCTTCTCTGTCCAACTAATGAGATCCAGGACAAAGCGTTGGGTAAGATTACGGACTTTATAGTTGAACGCTATTGTACTTGGTCCATCATAAGCACGGATTATAGCTAAAAAGTCTGAAAGTCTATCCTCAACGGAAGCACGGTAAAGAAGTAAGAGGAAAAGTGTAGTAATGCGCTGTTGACCATCAATGAGATATTCATCAAGAATACGTTCATAAGATCTTTTCACATAGTTAGGCTTATATGAATATAAAAAGCCAACATTCATGCTTTTGGCAGCATGAACATGATGACAGACAGAACACGGCTCTGCCTTGGCACGAATGTCATTAAGAAACTGTGTCAAAACATCAGTGTTATTGCCCCACACATATTCACGTTGTATCTCTGGAACTATGAGCCGGTTGAGAGAAAACAAGGACAATAAGTTTTCCTCACGAAGATAAGCATTATTCTGTAGTGTCGCCATTGCTTAGGAATTTTTTAATTTGTTTGATGATAAAATCACAGCGTTGCAGTATGTCCTCTTTTCCCCATTTTGTCATCTGCTCCATATCAATTTTCTCTTCTCGTTTCTTGAAAACCTTATTGAAAGCATCATAGACATGAGGGCGAATAAAATTTCCTTCCTGAGACTTACGCATAACGTCTATACGCTTCTCCAGGAAGAAATCATTTCCATATCCACGGTTAACGCTTCTGTTAAGCAGACACATATTACCCAAGTTATTAACAGGAATAAGTTTAGCCAAATATTCATTAACTAGTTCCTCTGTTTGCTGCCGCCACTCATCGTCATACCAATTGATGGAGGGAAAGAGCTTTTTCTTATCAATGCATTCATCTTCCCTTTTGTTATCTTTCAGCATATCATTGATTAAGTCAACGTATGTCATCAACACATCTGTTTGCTTATCAGGCTCTTTCACTTTGTCAGCAATAGGTGTCTGAGGAAATATGTGCTCACGATCTTCTTCTTTTCGCACCCATTGAAAATATCGGGCAGGCAGCCTCATTTCTGTCTGATTGTTCAAGCAATGAATAATATCAAGTAAAATGCAGACTGAGGCAAGATCGTCGTTAAACCAATCATTTTGACTGGTAGACTGCTCATCTTTACCTTCTTCTCCCAATAATGCCTCTATAGCAGATGACTTGCGGATATTCTTCTTGAGAGTCGTAATAAACTCCTGACGCGAAAATTTTCTCCACGTATCATAGATGTCCTTTAATTTCATCCCAGCATGAATGTGAGCATAAGGTACAAGATGATACAGGACTGGTTCGTCGTACCAGTTCTGCATTGTACGCTGAAAGTCAAGTAGTCGTTGTAAGAAGTCTTTCTTCGCTACTTCTTTCTCATAAAAGCTCACACTAACGACCCCATCATTGTATACCTGGGCATAAAGTTTATAAAGATAGTTTATCTGGTGCTGAACTTCATCGAAATTTACGGTCTCATCTGCGTCTGTCTTAACCTTACGTGTAAAGAAACCGAACCATGTCTGACGATTGCTATCCGTCCACCACCTTCCAATATCATCTAAAGTGATGCCTATTCTTGTGCGTCGTTCGTTGATGAGCACGTTATACTTTATGTCATCCTCTGTATTCGGACTCTCCTGACGTGCTATACGTGTTATAATGAGAGCCCTTACTAGATCTGCACCATCAAGAGGAACACGCTTTCCATTGAGGTTTTCAAAAAGTTCTTGTTCATCAATATTACGAACCAGATTAACTATGAGTTTTACATGGTCAAGTAATCTTGTCAGTATAACCCCTTTAAAGTTATCATTTTTCTCAAACCATTTGACTACTGTCTGATAAGCTTGAAAAAGGTAATATATGTCTTGGTAATCGTAATCAACTCCTGAAACTTTAGCTTTAGCAAGGAAATCATCCCAGTCCGTAAACACAGTAATATCAGATGGCTGGTAAATATATTTTTCCAAGAATTCCTCTGTTTCCTTTCGTATGCTGTATATTAGTTTACCATTGATTAGGTCATACTGACCAACATAAGAAAGTATAACAGCCAATGTGGTAAGTCGCTGCTGACCATCTACTACATTATAGTTGCCGTCTTTCTCTACGAGTGTTATATTTTGCAGGCAATAGAATTTATCTGTATCGTCTCCAGGATCAAACTCTTTGATGTCGTCAAGAAGCCTTGACACATCGTGAGCCTCCCATTTGTAGCCTCGCTGATATGGTGGAATTCTGTAATGCTTACAGTCTTTCAGGTAATTTGAAAAAACCTCTCGGACAGAATAGAGTAAATTTGCCATATTTATTTGTTTAAGTACTGTCAAACCTTTTGGTTGGTATAACATTTCATGAGTCGGACAGGCATATGTGTTTTAATTATTGGAGTTATTAATATACTAATATTCTGGATGTAAGATAATTTAAGTTCATATTATAATATTTTTAATGCTATAGCTGCACATGCCTCGGCGTCGGCAAGGGCATGGTGGTGATTCTTAAGATCGTAGCCGCAACGCTCGGCAATGATGTCGAGGTTGTGATGACCACCCGGCCATACTTGGCGAGAGCGGATTAGAGTGCAGTAGAAGGAATAGTCGGGATAGTCCATCTGGTACATGCGGAAGACGGCTTTCAAGCAGTTCTCGTCGAATGCCTTGTTATGGGCAACAAGCGGCAGTCCTTCTATCTTCGGTTCAATCTGTTTCCAGACATCGAGGAATATTGGCGCCTCCTCGGTGTCTTCACGGCAGAGGCTGTTAACACTGGTGCAGACACGGTTATAATAGTCCGGTTCTGGATGGATAAGTGAATAGAACTGGTCAACCTTCTTGCCGTTCCTAACTACAACAACTCTTACAGAACAGTCGCTTGTCCGTTCAAAGTTGTCTGTCTCGAAATCTATGGCTGCAAAATCTTCCATGTCTTAATTGTTGTTAGTACGGTGCAAAGGTCAGGGATGTCGTTACAAAGCACTTCCCAGTCTTTTCAATTTCCAGTTATCGTGTGTAAAATTAGGATATTTTCATGAGGATTGCAAATTTTTGGCTGACTTTTTCAAAATTATTTTAAGGTGTGCAGTTTTTTGTTACTATCTGCCGCTATCTTTGCGGTCGTTTTTTTAATAATGGAATTATGATGGATAATAAAAACAAGAAGGGCGATGTCAGCAATAAGATTGTTGGCAGAGATGAAGTGGAACGACTTATAGAGGATTATGGGCATAAAGGCTCAGGGCTGAGTATGGAAGAGAAATTTGGTTACCTTCGTAATGAAAAGACTATTGTGAAGGTCAGGATAATCTCTTTTCCGTTATCTGATTGCCGTCACGTCTGTATTCCGTTAATGGCAATAGTCATTTTATGACCATGCGCTTTGACCGCAGAAACGGCAAAAAGCTCTTTACACAGACTCTCGCTGCATTGTGCCCCGATGCGGATAGCTATGAGAAGCTGCTGACCGTTTACCGCAAGCTCCACCTTCCCGAGTCGGACTGTCAGGAGGTGTTCCGGCGTATGGTGTTCAATATCCTTGCCAACAATACTGATGACCATAACAAGAATTTCTCTTTCATCATGAGTGAGGACGGCACATGGGGACTTGCTCCTGCATACGATCTCACCTATGTACTGGACTTGGGAGGCAACCTTCCCAATGAAGACCATTGCCTGTTCATGCGTGCCAAGCTCAGGAACTTCAGCCGGGAGGACGCCGTGGCATTTGCTCATGACAACGGCATACAAAGGCCCGATGCAATTATAAGAGAAGTATCTGAAGCATTAAAGCAATTTCGTCCGACAGCAGAGAAAAACGGCGTAGGCGCAAGATGGGTCGGTCGTGTGGAGGCTACCATCCTCAATCATCTGAGTGCATGGGGTGAGTATGATAAGCCAACAGAATCTATTTCCACAGAGGTCAATGGCCACAAGATTTCAGATATTAGAATCGAGCAGACGTATAAAGGCAACTATCATCTGATGGCTAATATCGATGGTGTGCAACGTAAGTTCGTCATTGGCAAGAGCAAAAAGGAGTATGCTGAAATAGAAAGGAAAGGTATTGCTAATATCAGTTCCGACCGGCTCTTTGACTTGGCAAAAAAATACTTTGCGTCTACATTGGACTAGAAAAGACATAACGATTGAAGGGCTAGTAATATCCCATTTAGATTATTTGCTGTTATAGAAAAATATGTGTTTTGCCACGGAAATTTGCTACGGTATGATATTGCTAACATAACTCACGACAGTAACACAGACCTTTTGTCTTACTTTATGCAGGATTACCAGATTTTGTGCGTAACTTACAGAAAATTAGACAATCCCCATATAATAAAAATTATATACTATATACTTAAGCCTATAGTGTTGTCATCCTCCAAATGCAGGTGCAACACTATAGGCATTCGCAAATTTATTAGATTACAGAATTCATTCTTATCCTCTCAGGGGCGTCAGACTGCCATTATCATAGTCCTAGTTTCTTGAGTTTGCCACCATACTCGTCCATGTCATCAAGCACCTTCTTATTGGTCATTTGGGCATAGATTTGGGTGTATCTCGTGCTGCTGTGCCCAAGCATCACGGCAATCGTCTCCTCGGGGACGCCATTCATCAGTGCCAGCGTCGCGAAAGTATAACGGGCTACTCTGAATGTGAGATTCTTGTTGATTCCGCACACGCCGGCAATTTCTTTCAGATATTCATTTGTCTTTGTAGATGACTTCAACGGGAAAAGGCTGTCATCATCCTGCTTGCTGCGCATCCTTCTGTATTTTCGAATGAGCTTCAGCGGCTTGTCCAGAAGCGGGACGAATACGGGCTGTCCGTTTTTCTTTCTGTGGGTGTTTATCCATTTCTTGCCACAGCTTTCAACTACGTCATCGTCCTTCAGGCGGCTGATCTCACAATAATACATGCCCGTATAGCATGCAAACACAAATACATCGCGCACCCGTTCAAGCCGCTTGGTGCCGAGCTTCTTAACTATGACGGCGTGCAGCTCACGGTCCGTAAGGTAAGTGCGCTTCACCGGGTCCAAGTGATGGACAATACCAATATACGGATCACTGACTATCACGCCGAGCCTGATTCCGAACAAGATGATGCTCCTAAAAGTCTTGAGGGACTTGCAGGCTGTGTTGTTGTTCTGCCCCTTGAAGTTCTTCAGATATTGGAAGTAGTCCTCGATGATTACGGGTGACAGCCTGCACAGCCCAATGTCTTCCTTTCCGTATCTTGACCGGAGCATATCCAGGAAGCGTCTTTCTGCAAGCATGTACTTATACTTCGTGGTCTTGCCGGTCTTACCATTCTGGCCATTGAACTTGAAGCTGTTGAACTTTTCAAGAAGTTTCTTGACGGTCGTTATGTCACCGTCACAACGCTTGTACTGGGCCTTTATATCCCCAATTGTAATCTGGTGATGCTGCCCGATCTGGTAATATACCGAGTACAGAGAATGCGCTATTCTGTCCAGCTCTTCGTTGGATCTTGCAGCCTGTTCGTCATCACCGCGCACTCTACCTGTAAGTCCGTCCCAATGTCCTGGCATTACCTTTACACCCGTGCTGCCGATGCTCAGGCGTTTGCCGTCAAGGTTGATTCGGGAAATGACAGGTTCCATGCCATCCCTGTTTGAATAGTTGCTTCTGACGTAGAAGCTTACTGAGAATTTATGTACCATGTCTTTAATTTTTATGACCGCCCCATAAGACTTGTCTGCCGAATAAAAGACGGTCGGTTAAACTTCCGGTACAATATAATATTTGTGCGGAAACGATGGCTATTGAATTCAAATAAAATTCAGGTCATAGATTAAACAAATTAAATTATTATTATTTTACCATGGAAGCAGGCATTCCCGTGATTTTCCGGCTACAAATAATAATAGTTTACAAAAAATGTAGCCGAATTGTAGCCACTATAACATTTGTTAAGAATTAAGGGCTGATTTTCTGTTGAATAAACTTAAATCATCAGAAAAGCAAAAATCCTGTAACTTGTTGAAAGTCACAGGATTTGTATTGTTTTGTTATTCTGCCTTAATTCTACACTTTTAAGACAATTTAACAAAGCGGAGAGAGAGGTCCCCGAACTTAATCGGTATAACTCTCTGATATTCAGTTGTTTGCAAATCTCGACTTTTCTTCGTGTAGCCAGCATAATGCTTAACTATGAGTACTTCGTGATTATGCAATGATTACCATCATACTCTGATTTCGGGTTCAAAGATACACTTTTTCTGAACCTTATCCAAATCTTTTAGCATTTCTTAGGAAAATAACGCTTCTGGCTACATCTTTTGGTGCACGGTGCAAGCGTATATTTATATATGACTTGCACCGTGCACCAAAGGGTATGTCAGCCAAGCGTTATTGAAACAGTTTAATGAACTTTAGATGATTGTCAAGACATTGTAGAGGATAGTCTATTCAACTTCAAATCCTTTGTCAATTATGTTACCGAAATAAACCGGAGGTAGGACGTAACCTGCCAATGGCGTATCTTGGGTTTTCGCAAACAGCACACCTCTGATAGCACCATAGCAAAGAGAGGCAAACTGTACTAACGGAACAGGAGGGAAAACAATCTTGTCTTCCTTGAGCAAGAGCTTTAGTGAATCTGGATGTATTTCAAAAAAGCTCTTTAGTACTATTTTGGCTAACGGCTTATCCATAGCAGACATGTCGACAGAGATACGGCAGCACAACACTGAAGTCCCCTTATCAAACGAAAATTGCGCCTCAGTTTGGAACTGAGCTTCTTTGATGTCTTTGTCGTAATTTTCCTCGAACATAGCAAACTGTTCGAGTTCCATTCTACGGAATCTATACTTTATTTGATTTTCCATATTGTTCTATCCAATTATGCTGCATCATCAGTGGCTACAGCAAATGAATCTTGGTTAATCTTACTTCCCCGATATTTTACGCTTTTCACAGCACTATCCGGGAATCTGACAATAGAATCCAAAATTACAGACTCGACGATAGCATAAGGCTTAGTCACAGAAATGATATTTCTTCCCATAGCCTTTTGAATCTTGCTAATCGTCTCGAGGGTAAGGTTCTCACCACCTTTGAGCAATTTCCCCACGTATACAGGCGAGACTCCCATCTTTTCGGCAAAGAGTCTCTGTGTAATGCCTGTATTGCACAAGTAATAATGAAGGTTGAGAGCAATGTCTTGTGACATTCTCAACCATTCCCGGTTTTCTTTGCGAAACCTGGCTCGATCCTTGGCAGCCTCGCTCCTTGGCTTAGCCACCTCTTTGAGTTTGTCTAAATTGAATGCCATATTATTGTTCTTTTGTGAGTTAGAAATCATTCTCCATATCATCACTGTCCATGATACCATTCTCTTTTAAATATGTCCTTACCAGATCTATGTCTTGGATGATATGATCTTTCAAATCCGGGGAGTTTTGAATAGTGTCTGCCAGCTTGATACCTCCTCCCGTTATCAAATACGTATTTGCCGCCATTTTAATGGCATAAATTCTAAGAAGCGAGGGACGGGAAGTCCCATAAGATTTCATCGGCTGCCATTCCAACACAAATTTATATTTACCATCAAGATATTGGAAATGGCTGTCAAAATCAGGCTTCTGACCTTTTGATGTGTTCTCGTTAAGCACATCGAATAAAGTTTCCAAAGACTCTGCTTCGTCCAGTACCTGCCTTGTGGCTTCTTCGGGTTCTATCTTGTCGAGCCAGAAAGATGTTTTAAGCCAATGACTGTTGTCTCTAATAAATTGAGCTACTGCCCCGACATCATTCCATAACTGGAAGAGCCGGTCAAACTCATTCTCATCCCATCTATCATATCTGATGCTATAGATGTACGGTGGATATATAGAGACTATTTCCAATTTTCTGAACTTATAAGTTTATTGTTATTATTTACTAGTTGCAAAATTATGAATTTCATGTTGAATAAGCAAATATTACATGATATAAATTAACCTATAGGTTTATAATATGGTCAAATTTATATCAAATTAACAATTTATTACTCCAGTAGACAGTGCAAAGTAAGGGCAGATCCATGGGATGGGCCTTGAGCAAATGGTAACTTGTCTGCACAAAATTGCGTAAGAGCACTATAAGGTTTCCGTAAATTTTGGGGTGATTACAACAAATTCCCGTTCTCTTTTTGGACAGGTTGCCATTATCACAGTTTAAACTTTTGGGGCACGGAATACGCTCTCATGTCCTCCGGCTCCTTTCTGTTCATCATCCGGGCATAAGTTTGGGCGTACCTTATAAAACCGGTTCCTGGCATCACGACAATGGTCTCCTCGGGGACTTCACGAATCAGTGTCAGTGTGGATGTATAACTGGCGATTTCGCTGATGATACGCTGGGTGAGATTGAAGCTTTCCAAACTTTGACATTGAAGCCTCCCCGTTATGAGACCTTCAATTTAATTGGACAGTATCATAAAGTTAATGCTACCATACTGGAAAAGGCATAGTACTTCGTATACCATTCTTGGTAAATAATAGGAAGTAAACCGCACGGTTTAGTAACATATCGTTGCATACAATTCGCATATTCTTTCGATTTTTATATTTTTTATAAATTTAGTTTATGATAATGGCGTTAAAAACCTATTGATAGAGTTATAGAATTTTGATGTTTCAAGAATTTATATTTACTTTGCACCCGGATCTGAGCTAGGTTAATGTTATGATTTCGCTACGTTTCAGTGAAGACCACCGTGGTTTGTCTGACTT
>ULVN01042623.1_pt1 | contig 15485 bp, 21 predicted proteins | sample 1959491 | NCBI WGS metagenome assembly ULVN01 (sample SAMEA4835787, study PRJEB28245) | human gut metagenome | biome: gut microbiome; material: fecal sample | place: Denmark | collected 2008 | reverse complement strand
CTATTTAAAAAATAAAAATTATGATATAATCCTAACTGGAAATATAATTCCTTTGTATCCAGACTTGAATTCATATTTGGGAGAAAGCAACTTATCTAATTTCAATAACAAAGAAGTATCTGAAATATTAAAACAAATAGATAGTATAGAAGATAAAGAGCTATTACAGCAAAAATATAATAGGATATATGAAATTTATAAAGAAGAAATGCCATTTATTAGCTTATACAATAATGTCAATTTTATATTATATTCAAGAGAGCTAAAAGGTGACTTATCAAGTAATTGGTATGATGTTTTTTATAACATAGAAAATTGGTACAAAATAAAATAAAAATAACAATAAAATAAATTAAAAAAATGCTTGACAAAATAAAATTATCATATATAATAATACCAAACAAGCGTTTGAAACAAGAAACTTAATTTGAGGAGGAAAAATAATGAGCGAGCAAAACACAGAAAAAAAGAGAGCATTGGAAGTAGCATTAAGTCAGATTGAAAAACAATTCGGAAAAGGATCAGTAATGAAACTTGGTGAATATCAAGCAATGAATGTAGAAGCAATTCCAACAGGAGCATTAGGATTAGACATAGCCTTAGGTATAGGAGGAGTTCCTAGAGGAAGAATAATAGAAATATTTGGACCAGAATCTTCTGGAAAAACAACACTTGCATTACATATAATAGCAGAAGCACAAAAAATGAATGGAGAAGCAGCATTTATAGATGCAGAACACGCTTTAGACCCAGTATATGCAAAACATTTAGGAGTAGATATAGATAACCTAATAGTTTCTCAACCAGACACAGGTGAACAAGCATTAGAAATTACAGAAAGTTTAGTAAGAAGCGGAGCATTAGATGTAATTGTAGTAGACTCCGTTGCAGCATTAGTACCAAAAGCTGAAATAGATGGAGACATGGGAGACTCACACATGGGACTACAAGCAAGACTTATGTCACAAGCATTAAGAAAATTAGCAGGAGCTATAAACAAATCAAAAACAGTTATAATATTTATAAACCAATTAAGAGAAAAAATAGGAGTAATGTTTGGAAACCCTGAAACAACAACAGGAGGAAGAGCATTAAAATTCTATGCATCTGTAAGATTAGATATTAGAAAAATAGAAAATATAAAACAAGATGGAGAAATAGTAGGAAACCGTGCAAGAGTAAAAGTTGTAAAAAACAAGGTTGCACCACCATTTAGAGAGGCAGAATTTGATATAGTATATGGCAAAGGAATATCAAAAGAAGGAAATATTCTAGATATGGCAGTAAACTTAGACATAATAGAAAAAAGTGGTTCATGGTTTAGCTATAATGGAGAAAAAATAGGACAAGGAAGAGAAAATGTAAAACAATATCTACACAACAATCCAGAAGTAATGGAAGAAGTAGAGAAAAAAGTTAGAGAAAACTTTGAAGAAGCATTTGAAAAAAGTTTAGGAGACAACGAAGAAGACGAAGACACAGAAGAATAGAATTAATTTATAAATAGGAATTTGTGTGAGGGGGAATTCTAGGGACTGTCCTTCAAAATCACCAAACCTGGGGATTTTTGGGACTGTCCTGAATTCACCCGGAATTAAGCAAATTCCAATTTAATAATAGGAGCAATCAATGGATTATGTAGAAGAATTTGACAAACTAAAAACAAAAGCATTAAAATATATATTATTTAAAAAAAGAACAGAACAAGAAGTAAGACAAAAATTTAGAGAAGATTCTGGAGAAATGCTAGATGATGTGATAGAAGAATTAAAAGAATTAAACTACATAAACGATGAAAATTACATACAAAGAGCAGTAAATGAATTTAAAAATTTAAAGAATATGTCAATAAAAGAAATTCAATATAAACTAATGACAAAAGGCTTAAAAAAAGATATAATAGATAATTATATATGCAATAATAAAGAAGAACTATTAGAATACGAAATACAATCTGCAAAGAATATAGCAATAAAAAAACAAAATAGTTTAGAAAGAGAGGAGATAATAGCCTATCTAGCTAAAAAAGGTTATTTATCAGAAACAATAAAAATTGCATTAGAAGAGTAATATTTAAGGAGTAAAAAGTGAACAACATTTTAACATTAGAAACAAATAAATATGCAATAAAACTAGATAATTTCGAGGGGCCTTTAGATTTATTATGTCATTTAGTAGATAAAAACAAAATGGATATAAATCAAATAAAAATATCAGAAATTACAGACCAGTACATAGATTATATAAATAAAATGCAAGAATTAAATTTAGATGTAACAAGTGAATTTATATTAATGGCTTCAACATTATTATTTATAAAATCAAAAAGCCTTTTACCAAAACAAGTAGAAGACGAGGCAGAGCTTACAGAGGAAGAACTAGTACATAGAATAATTGAATACAAAAAATATAAGGAGATTTCTAAAAAATTAAAAGAGCTTTACCAAGTATATTCTAAAAGGTTCTATAAAGTACCAGACAAAATAGAACTACCAGCAAGAAAACTAGAGCAAAACTATTCAAAAGATTTGATAGAACAGAGTTACAATAATTTATTAGAAAAGAATAAATCAAAAATAAATAAAAATGCTATAAACATAGAAAAAATAGCAATAACAGAAACAGTTACTGTTACAAGCAAAGTAAAAGATATATTTAAAGAACTTATAAAAAAACCAAGATTTATTTTTAGTAAATTATGTAGTGCAAAAAAATATACAAGACTAGAAACTGTAACAGCATTTTCTGGAATATTAGAATTAACAAGAAGAAACAAAATAAAAGCACAGCAAGAAAGGAACTTTGGGGATATCATAGTAGAAAAAGCAAGCAAGTAGCTTGCTTTTTTATGTTAAGTGTGATAATATTTATGTACTCTAAAGTATTGCCCCATAAAAGACCTTATATATTAAGAGGAGGAAAAAGGATGCTTAGAGAAATACGCAGTTGGCAGGAAGAAAAGACAATATTTTCCCATGTAAAATATGTTGGACGGGACTTTTATGGTCCTATGCTTGATCTCATAATTATACATGAGGAGGACTTGATGCCAGTCGTAGAAGTAATAGCAAGTAGCTACAAGTTCGAAGATGTCGCAATTGCTGATGGCATTAACGTGACAGTAGAGAAAGCTGCTAAGGAAATCTTTGATAAGTACGGAAACCACAAAATCAAAACAAAGTTTGGGGATGTTTTAATAACCTCAAGCAATACCACAGAAGCGTTCGATGATTTTAGAAAGAGTTTGCTATTGTTCTAAAATCCAAACTAAATGGGGCAACAGGATGGAGTTCTATCCGAGAGAGGTAAGTTTTATCTTACCTCTCTCATTTTTGTTGAATAGGAAAAATCGAAGATTTTCCTATTCAACAAAAATGCTATAATCGCTATTACCTTTGAGATTTCCTCATTTTATTCGGAAACTCAAATCGGCGAGAAGAAAAGTGTGGCAAAGCCACTTTTCTTGTTTAAAAAGCGTGACAAAGCCACATTTTCTTGTAGACTTTGTATAACAATACAAAATTTGGGAATAATATATTTAAATCTAAGGAGTAAATAAAATGTTCATATTTTGGATTGTATTAATACTAATTTCAATTTTGTCAATATTTTTTATAATGCTTATATTATCTACAATACAAATAGAAATAAACAACTTAAACTTTGATTCGAGCAAAACAAAAAGCAAAGGGCTACAAGAATATTTATTTATTATTAAACTAAAGCTATTTAACAAAATAACATGGATAAAATTAAAAATAAATAAAACCAAAATAAATAAAGCAAAAAAAAGTAAATTTTATAAAAAAGTAGTATTAAACAAAATAAAGAATATAAAAGGAATGCAGGACTTAAAAGTAGAAAATATAAAAGTATTAAAAGAATTAGAAATAAAAATAGACAAATTAAATTTGTTTTTTGAATTTTGTATTGAGAATAGTGCTGTAACAGCATTTTCAACAGTCATTATATCTACATTAATTTCAGCTATTTTATCCATATTTGCCAATGGTTATAAAAAAGAAAAGTATGAGTATAAAATAAAGCCAATATTTGGCAAGCAAAACTTTTTAAAAATATGTATAGATTGTATAATTAGCCTAAAAATGGTACATATTATAAACATAATATATATTTTAAAAAAGAAAAGGAGTGTAAATAAATATGACAAGCGAACATCCGATAGAAGGACTTATGCTTACAGCAATGAATAGCATACAAGATATGGTAGATGTAAATACCATAATAGGAGAACCTATAGAAACAAGTAACAATATAGTGATAATACCTATTTCTAAAGTTAGTTTTGGATTTGCAGCAGGGGGAAGCGAATTTAATGAAGAAACAATAGATGAGTATATAAAAAAAGAAAAAGAAGAACAAGTGCAATATAAATTGCCATTTGGTGGAGGGTCAGGAGCAGGCGTAACTATAAATCCAGTTGCATTTTTAGTAATTCAAGAAGGAAGTGTAAAGCTTTTACCAGTGAACCATTCATCAGCAATAGACAGACTATTAGATTATGTACCTGATTTATTTGAAAAAGCTAATGAAATGATAAAAAAAACAACCAGTATAAAAAAAGAAATAGAAGATGAAATAATTGAAAAAACAGATAAAGAGATAAAAAAACAAGAAAAGGCAAAAGCTAAGAAGGAGAAAAAAGAACCAAAAGAGGAGACAGTTTATGAATTTGAATATGATGAAACAGATGATGAAAATAAAGACGAAAATGAGGAAGATGATTAATGAAAACTCTTGTTGCAATTGTAATTTTATTAGCTGTTTGTCTAACAGGGTGCAAAAATAAACAAGAGGAAAATAACTATACAGTATCAAAAACTAGTTATACAAATGCAGAAAAAAATAGTACCAATAAATATATAGAAAATAATGTGAATAATACAAATATAAACATCACGGAAAAGCCAAAAACACCAACAGAAATAGATTTGGCCTCATTTTCAACTAAAATTATGTATAAAGATACTAATAGACAACACAATATGGCACTTACATGTTCTAAATTGAATGGAACAATAGTAAAGGCGGGAGAGTCATTTTCGTTTTGCAATACTGTTGGAAAAGCCACTGCTGAAGCCGGATACAAAGAAGCAGAAATATTTGACAAAAATGGTAACATAAAAAAAGGTTATGGCGGAGGAAATTGTCAAGTAAGCAGTACATTATATAATGTAGTTCTACAAATACCTGGTTTAAAAGTCCTAGAAAGACATGAGCATAGTAGAAAAGTAAGTTATGTAGAAAGTGGAAAAGATGCAGCTGTAGCATATGGAAGTATAGATTTTAGATTTAAAAATGAAAACAATTATGATATAAAAATTTATAGTGAATCAACAGAAGATTCAATAAATTTAAGAATTGTAAAAATAGAAAACATATAAATATTTACCTTCTAAACATTTAAATTAATGCATAATATTAATTAACAATGCTTAGGAGGTATTTTTTTATGAAATCAAGAAGATATATATCTATTGCAATATTAATGATATTATTTATAGTTTTAATTTCAAGCATATCAAATGCAACAGACTTAGATAGTATATATGTATGGTCAAATAACACTCAAAATACTATTACAACATCTGCAGAACCAGAGAATCAAAGAACGGGGAATTTTTTAAACCTAACATGTGGAAGTGCTATTTTAATGGAACAAAGTACAGGAACAATTTTATATGACCATAATATGCACGAACAATTAAGACCAGCAAGTGTTACAAAAGTAATGACCATTCTTTTAATTATGGAAGCATTAGATAACCGGAACTATAACACTAGAAGACAATGTTCCTTGTTCCGAAAATGCAAGCAAAATGGGTGGTTCGCAAATATGGCTTGATACAACAGAAACACTTACAGTACATGAAATGCTAAAGGCAATATGCGTTGTTTCTGCGAATGACTGTTGCGTAGCAATGGCCGAGTGTATTGCAGGTTCACAAGAAATGTTTGTTGAACAAATGAATAAAAGAGCAAAAGAGCTTGGAATGAATGATACGACATTTAAAAATTGTCATGGAATAGATGAGGATGGGCATGTAACTTCAAGTTATGATATAGCAATAATGTCAAGAGAATTAATTACTAAACATCCTAAAATAATGGAATATACAACAATTTGGATGGACAGTTTAAGGGATGGAAAATCAGAACTTGTAAACACAAATAAATTAGTTAGAAATTATGCAGGTTGTACAGGATTAAAAACAGGTTCAACATCTGTTGCATTATTCAATTTGTCTGCAACAGCAACAAGAGATGGATTATCTTTAATAGCTGTTATTATGAGAGGTGAAACAAGCAAAATTAGATTTGCAGAAGCTCAAAAATTACTAGATTATGGATTTTCAAATTATCAATATGCATTATGTGGAAGCAAAGGAGATGTAGTAAAATGTGTAGAAGTAAATAAAGGGCTTATGCCAACTGTAGAATTAACATTAGAAAATGATTGCGGAGCGTTAATAGGAAAAGGACAAAATAAAAATGTAACAACAGATATAAATATAAATAATAATATATCTGCACCTATAAAACAAGGAGAAAAATTGCGGAGAAGTAAAATATTATATAGATGGAAATTTAATAGCAACAAGTAATTTAATTGCAAATAATGAAGTAAAAAAATTAACATTTTCAAACATGCTAGCACATGTGCTAGGAGACTGGGTTAATGTGTTAAGATAAAATGTTGTTTTTATATAAATCTTAATATATAATAAAAAACGAAAGAAGGTTACAATATGAAAACACTAATAGTATCTGGTGGAAATGTAGGAAAAGAAATATTAAATAAAACAATTAAAAATAATAATTTTAACAATATAATAGCAGTGGATAAAGGATTAGAAATATTGGACGAATGCAAGATACAGCCTAATTATATTATTGGAGATTTTGATTCTGTAAATCAGAAAATAATAAGCAAATATAATGAAGAAAGAACTATAAAATTAAATCCGGAAAAAGACTTTACAGATACACATATGGCAATAAAATTGGCAATTGAAAAGAAAAGTGATTATATAGTAGTGCTAGGAGGAATAGGAACAAGAATAGATCATACAATTGCAAATGTTCATATTTTAAAAGAATGCATAGAGAATAAAATAAGATGTGAAATTATAAATGAAAAAAATAAAATATTTTTAATAAACAAATCATGTTATATAGATTTAGATGAAAAATATAAATATATATCTTTAATACCTCTTACAACACAAGTAACAGGAGTAACATTAAAAGGGTTTAAATACTTGTTACAAGATGCAACTTTAACAATAGGAGAAAGCATAGGAGTAAGCAATGAACAAATAGAAAAAAGAGCAGAAGTAAAATTAAAAGATGGTATACTAATATGTATTGAATCAAAAGATTAATACAACCGTACTCACCTCTATTAAACTAGAAACATATAATATATGGATATACATAAGAGGGGAGGAATTAAAAAGCATGATACTTGAAGGTAAAAAAATCGGATTTGCGCTAACTGGTTCATTTTGCACATTCAAGAAGACGATTCCTCAAATTGCAAAATTAATAGAAGAAGGAGCAGAAGTATTACCTATAATGTCTTTTAATAGCTACAATATAAATAGCAGATTTGGAGAAGCAAATGAGTTCATAAAAAAGATAGAAGAAATTACAAACAAGAAAATAATAAATAAAATAGAAGAGGCAGAAATTATAGGAGCAAAGCACTTAACAGATATAATGGTGATTGCACCATGCTCTCGGAAACACAATTGGAAAACTAGCAAATGGAATTGTAGATACACCAGTACTTACGGCAGCAAAATCAAACTTAAGAAATGAAAATCCATTAGTTATAGGAATAGCTACTAATGATGGACTATCTACTAGTTTAGAAAACATAGGAAAACTAATAAGTAGAAAAAATATATATTTTATACCATTTAGACAAGACAATCCTATAACTAAACCACATTCACTAATGTTCGAACCCAATTATATTTTAAACACTGTATTAGAAGCATTAAATGGAATGCAAATACAGCCAATATTATTATGATTTTCCAAATAATTTTCTTGCAAAACTCAAAAAAGTGTGATATTATATATTGCATATTGAAAAACTATGAAAAAGAGGAGTAAGGTTTACACCATTTTAAAGAGAAAAGAAGTCACCGGCTGAGAGCTTCTTAAAAATAAGAAAACCTGAAGGTAGCTTTGGAGTTGATTACTTGAAATAATAGTAAAGTGATTCGTAAGTCTGCGTTAAAGATATAAGAGATATATAAAATTGTTTTAAAATTATTTTGTATAAATTAGGTGGTACCGCGTTTTTTAAATCGTCCTAGTGCATAGGACGATTTTTTTGTAGGGTTATACATAACTCTTAATAAAAGGTATAGCCTAAAATTAAAAGGAGGAAGAAAAATATGTGCGAAAAGTGTAATCACAACTTAGAGGGTAAATATGAGCCACATGAATTTGAAGACGAAATCTATAAAAATTGGGAGGAGAAGGGTTACTTTAAACCAAGTGGAGATAAAACAAAAGAAAGTTATTGTATAATGATGCCACCTCCAAACGTTACAGGTAAACTTCATATGGGACATGCACTAGATGGTACTTTGCAAGATATATTAATTAGATATAAAAGAATGCAAGGATTTAATACATTATGGCTTCCAGGAACAGACCATGCAGCAATATCAACAGAAGTAAAAATAATTGAGAAATTAAAAGAAGAAGGAATAGACAAGCATGATTTAGGGAGAGAAAAGTTTTTAGAAAGAGCATGGGATTGGACAAAAGAATATGGAGGAACAATTGTAAAACAACAAAAAAAATTAGGATGTTCAGCTGATTGGAGTAGAGCAAGATTTACAATGGATGAAGGATTATCTAAAGCAGTTTTAGTAGTGTTCAAAAAATTGTATGATAAGGGCTATATATATAAAGGCAAAAGAATGATAAATTGGTGCCCATGTTGTAATACATCTATTTCTGATGCAGAGGTAGAATATGAAGAAGAACCAACACATTTATGGCATATAAAATATAAAGTTGTTGGAGAAGATAGATACCTAACAGTTGCAACAACAAGACCTGAAACAATGCTTGGAGATACAGCAGTTGCAGTACACCCAGATGACGAAAGATACAAAGATTTAATAGGCAAAAAATGTATTTTACCAATTATGAATAAAGAGATTCCAATAATTGCAGATGAATTTGTAGAAATGGATTTTGGAACAGGATGTGTTAAAATTACACCAGCACATGATCCAAACGATTATCAAGCAGCTTTATCTCACAATCTAGAAATAATACAAGTTTTTGACGAGAACTTTAAAATGGGAGATTTATGCGAAGAATATAAAGGAATGGACTTACTAGAAGCAAGAGAAGCAATAGTAAATAAATTAAAAGAACTAGGAAACCTAGTAAAAATAGAAGACTATGTTCATAATGTAGGAAAACATGATAGATGCAAATCAACTATAGAGCCAAAAATATCTGACCAATGGTTTGTTTCTATGAAAGAAATGGCAAAACCTGCAATAGAAGCTGTAAAAAATGGAGATACAAGATTTATACCACAAAAATTTGAAAAAACATATTTTAATTGGCTTAACAACATTCAAGATTGGTGTATTTCACGTCAAATATGGTGGGGACATCAAATACCAGCATATTACTGTGATGAATGTGGACATATAAATGTAGATATAACAAAGCCAGAAAAATGTGAAAAATGCGGAAGCACTAAGCTAACACAAGACCCAGATACATTAGATACATGGTTTAGTAGTGCACTATGGCCATTTTCAACACTAGGTTGGCCAGAAGAAACAGAAGACTTTAAAACATTTTTCCCAACAAATACATTAGTAACAGGTTATGATATTATATTCTTCTGGGTTGTAAGAATGATGTTCTCAAGTCTTGAACAAACAGGAAAAGTACCATTTAAAGATGTTCTTATGCATGGTATTGTAAGAGATAGCCAAGGAAGAAAAATGTCTAAGAGCTTAGGAAATGGAATAGATCCATTAGAAATAATAGATAAGTACTCAGCAGATGCATTAAGATTTTCTTTGATTTCTGGAACAACAGCTGGAAACGATATGAGATTTATGCCAGAAAAACTAGAGGCAGCAAGCAATTTTGCAAACAAAGTATGGAATGCAGCAAAATTTGTTCTTATGAATTTAGAAGACTATGATAATAACAATGAAAAAATAGAGTTATGCATAGAAGACAAATGGATTTTATCTAAATTAAATACATTAATAACAGAAGTAAAAGTAAATATGGACAACTATGATTTAGGTGTAGCATTAGATAAAATATATACATTTATTTGGAATGAGTTCTGCGATTGGTATATAGAAATTGCAAAAACAAGATTATATAACAAAGAAAATACAACAAGAAAAACAGCTCAATATGTATTAAATAAAGTACTAGGAGATTCATTAAAATTACTACATCCATTTATGCCATTTGTTACAGAAAAAATCTATAAAGAATTATATAATAATGACGAAAGTATAATGATATCAACATATCCAGAATACTCAAAGGATTTAGAATTTAAAGATGAAGAACAAGCAGTAGAAGAACTAAAAGAAGTAATTACAGGAATAAGAAATGCAAGAGCTAAAATGAATGTACATCCATCTAAAAAATCTAAACTAATATTTGTAACTAAGAAATATGCAAATATTATAAAAGAATCAGAAGAATTCTTAAAGAAATTGGGATTTGGAGAAGAGATAGAAATTAGAGAAAACAAAGAAAATATACCACAAAACGCAGTAAGTATTGTTTCTTCTAATTTGGAACTATTTATTCCTTTTGAAGATTTAGTAGATATAAAAGAAGAAATAGAAAGATTAGAAAAAGAAAAAGCAAAAGTACTAGTAGAAAAAGAAAAAACAGATAAAATGCTTTCAAATCCAGGATTTGTTGCAAAAGCACCAGCAGCAAAAGTAGAAGAAGAAAAAGAAAAACAAGCAAAATTTAATGAAATGATAAAAACAATAGAAGAAAGAATACAAGGATTGAAATAATTTGATATTTATGTAAATCTGTGGTAAAATATAAATATGTACTGAATGTACATAATTTATAAAAGGAGAGATCATAATGATCAAAAAAATTGCAGAAGCTGTTCTTAATGGGCATGAGAAGATGGATTTCTGGATGTCTAACGCTACATTCAATAGCCTTTTAAATGAGGCTAAGGAGATACGGCTGACAGATGATGGAGACATCGAACTTTGCTTCGAAGAAGCAAAGTTGGTTGTAAACCTGAAAGCAACCATCTACGAATGCAAAAACGGAAAGAGAGCACATGCTAAGCTGTTATATCTTGAAACAAAGGAAAACGGTCTTGCATACGAAATCAACGAAAAAATTAAGACAGGAAGCAAAGAATGTGTGATTCTGTAAGCCTTGAAGAAGAGGAAATAAGGAAACTTATTTCCCTTTTCTTTTTTTGTGTTACTTTTATTGGTATAAAAAAGAATGTAATGAATAAATTTAAATGAGGTGAAATAAATGATAAATATGTCTGAAAATATTAGCGAAAATGGAAATAATATTAAAAAGGTTATAAAAGGAAGTGCGTTTTCAATAATTATAACTTTAATAGGATTATTAGTATATTCAATAATACTTAGTTATACAAGTGTGTCAGAAAGCACAATACCAACAATAGTAATTATTATAACAGCAATAAGTATACTAATAGGAAGCACAATAAGTACATCAAACATAAAGAAAAATGGAATAATAAATGGAATGTTTGTGGGGTTAATATATATTGCCATAATATATTTATTGTCTAGTATAGTAACAGGAAATTTTTTATTAAATATTACTTCTATAATTATGATAATAACAAGTGTATTAACAGGAGCACTAGGAGGAATAATAGGAGTAAACAAAAAATAGATTTAATTACACAAATTACAATTTATAAAAAAACTGTTGATATTTTGATTCCTTTAATATAAAATAAAAATGTTATAAAATACAATATTATTGGAGGTGTTGATTTTTGATAACATTAGAAGACGTAAAAAACAATCCAGAGGTTCAAGAACTAGTAATAGGAGCACAGAAGCAGCTGGATGCATTAGGATATACTGAACATTCAGTAAGACATATTAGCATTGTATCACATAGAGCAGGAAGAATTTTAGAAACATTGCAATATGATGAACATAGAATAGAACTTGCAAAAATAGCAGGATATTTACATGATATAGGAAATGGAATAAATAGAGTAGATCATGCACATACAGGAGCAATATTGGCATACCAAATATTAAAAGACATGGGAATGGATTTAAAAGACAGAACAGAAATAATGTCTGCAATAGGAAATCATGATGAACAAACAGGAACTGCTGTTAGTGACATTTCAGCAGCATTAATACTTGCGGACAAGTCTGACGTGCATAGAGACAGAGTAGTAAATAAGAATATAGCAACATTTGATATACATGATAGAGTTAACTATGCAGTAACAAATGCAGACCTAATTATAAACAATAAAGAAAAAAAGGTAACATTAGACTTAACAATAGATAACCACATTTGTCCAGTATTGGATTATTTTGAAATATTTATGGACAGAACAATGATGAGCAAGTATGCAGCAAAATATTTACAAGTTTGGTTTGAACTAATTATAAATGGTACAAAATTTTTATAGGAGGAAGGCAAAGTGAAAGCACATAAAATAATAACAATAACAACAATTATATTAGCAATAATTATAATTTCAATAGCATCATTTGGGGGAATATACAAGTTAAAAGAATATAAAGTAGTAAATGTAGTTCCAGACTATTTATTGGGAATGAAATTTAATAATAGTAGAGTAGCAAACTTTACTGTAAGTAATGAAATAGCAGAAACAAAAATTTATGATAAAGACGGAAATGAAGTAACAGAAAAACAAGAAGGAGTAGAATATACAGAAGAAAATGGCTATACAACTGTTGAAACAAAAGTAAATAGTGAGGAAAGCTTAACTACTTCAAACTATAAACTTGCAAAAAAGATATTAGAAAAAAGATTAAAAGACCTTAAAGCAGAACAATATACAATAAAATTAGATGAAAAGAATGGAAATATTCAAGTAGAAACTTCTGAAAATAAAGATACAGATGAAATACTAGCAGTACTTGCGCAAAAGGGAGTATTTGAATTACAAGATAGCGAAACAAAAGAAGTGTTATTAAATAATAGTAACATTAAAAGCACGGCTGTAGTATACGGACAAACAGAATCAGGAGTTGCAGTATATTTACAAATAAAATTTGACAAAGATGGAACAAAAAAATTAGAAGAAATAAGTAAAAAATATGTAAAAACAACAGAAAAACAAACAAATGAAAATGGCGAGGAAGAAGACAAAGAAGTAACAAAAGAAGTTTCAATATTATTTGATGGACAAGAATATAGATCAACATATTTTGGAGATACAATAACAGATGGAACTTTAAATGTTGCAATGGGAAGCGGTAAAGATAGTTCTTCAGTAGAAAATTATGTATTAATAGCAAATGAATTAAAGGCAATATTAAATAGCGGAATATTACCTATACAATATGAAATAAGTGAAAATACATTATCACCAAGAATAACAACAGACAACATAAAAATGGCAGCATATGTAGTTTTAGCTATATTTGCAATCAGCTTAATATATTTTGTAATAAAACTAAAACTTAAAGGGCTTCTAGCAGCCGTACTACAAATTGGTTATACAGCATTATTACTATTAACTTTAAGATACACAAATGTAGTAATTTCATTAGAGGGAATAGTGGGAATATTAGTAGGAATAATACTTAACTATATGTTTATATACTTTGCATTTAAAAATGTAGAAGAGAATTTTGTAAAAGACATAATGGCAAAATTCGCAGTAAGATTAATTCCAATTTATATTATAGCAATTGTATTTACATTTAATAGATTAGCAAATATTGCAAGCTTAGGAATGACATTAGTATGGGGTCTAATAATCCTATATGTATATAATTTAATATTCACACAAGTAACACTAAAAGAAATAAAAAAGTAGTGTAAGACATAACAAGGAGGAGAAAAATGTTTAAAGACAAGAAAAATATATTTTTGGCAATAATAGGTATTGTAATATTAGCTGGAATAATAATGTTTTGTATAAAAGGATTAAATTATAATCTATCATATGGAAAGAATGCTAGTATTTCAGTAAATATGGGAAAAGATGTAGATAAAAATGAAGTAAAACAATTGGTGGAAGAAACAATAGGAAGCAATGCAAATGTTAGAACACTTAATGAATCAAATAGTTCTATATTAATAACAGTTAAAGAAATATCAGATGAACAAAAAAATAATTTAGTAGCAAAAATCAACGAAAAGTATTCATTAGAACTATCACAAGAAGATTTAAAAATTACAAACAATGCACAAATAAAATTATGTGATTTGATTAAACCATATATTGCTCCATCTATAATTTCAATAGCATTAATTATGATTTATTTTGTAATAAGATATAGAAAGTTTAAAATAGGAAAAATAATATTAGAAACAATGGGTTCAATAGTAATATCGGAAGCTTTTCTATTTAGCATATATGCAATTACTAGAATACCAGTAAATAGCTTAACAATGCCATTAGCAGTAATTCTATTTGTTATAGTAATAATAGCATTAATAGAAAAATATAGAAAAGAAGACATAAAAAGAAAAGAACAAAATAAAAGAAAATAACAATAAAAAATATCTATCATATAATATAATAAGAAAATACATATCGAATGGGAAAAGTCTCATTCGATATTATTATATAAAAGGTGATAGAATGAATATTTTAAAGTTTTTTAATTTTAATAGGCAAAGTCAGAATCTATCTTTAAATGAGATAAAAGAAATAATAAGAAATGACGAAAATGTTATTTTAATAGATGTTAGAAGTAGACAAGAATTCTTAGAAGGACACTTAAATGGTAGTATAAATATTCCATTATATGAGCTTGAACAATGTTGTGAAAGAAAATTAATAGACAAGAATTCAATAATAATAACATATTGTCAATGCGGAGCTAGAAGTAAAAAGGCAATAGTAATATTAAAAAAACATGGTTATAAAAATGTGTATCATTTAAAGGATGGTTTAGATTCAATTTAAAAAGCTACTCACTTTTAAGTGAGTAGCTTTTATTAAACTCAAAACTAAAATTTATAATCAATTTTATTATTTTTTATATATCTGCTCAAATTGTTTATAGTAATTCCGCTTTCGTTAGAAAGTTCTTGTATAGAATTAAAATTAATATTATCTTCCATAATACTATTTAATTTAGCTATATCAAACATATCCTTTGATTCGCAATTACAACAAACATCATTATTTGACATAAAAAAACAACCACAACGTGCACATTTTTTAAATTCCATACAAAATTACC
>ULVN01108414.1_pt1 | contig 15498 bp, 14 predicted proteins | sample 1959491 | NCBI WGS metagenome assembly ULVN01 (sample SAMEA4835787, study PRJEB28245) | human gut metagenome | biome: gut microbiome; material: fecal sample | place: Denmark | collected 2008 | reverse complement strand
TTTTTCTTAAAAATGTTGCATGAAAATTTGCTGATTACAGAGCCGCTTCTCCTTGAGAGATTTGAACACTGGGACTGTCTTGTTTTGGATATGCCAGCGTAAGATAACTTGTGCAACAGACTTGTCTGTTCGTTGAGCGATTTTCTTTAGAATCTCATTTTCTCTTATCTCTGGTATCATTCTGCATAGAGGGGAATAAGCCTGTATGGCAATATTCCTTTCTTTGAGATAGGCTACTATATCCTCTACCGTTCGCATAGGGTGGAGTTCCATCTGAATGCAGTGCGGCATTATTTCTACACCTTCTTTGAAGAGATGCTCAAAGTGGCGGATTCTAAAGTTTGCCATACCGATGGCTCGAACCTTGCCACTCTTATAGATCTTCTCCATTTTATGCCATGTATCGACATAGTATCCAGGATAAGGCCAATGCATCATCCACAAATCTATGTAATCAGTCTGCAGATTCTTAAGTGATATATCAACCTGTTCCTCGATATTTCCTAATTTCTGCTGACCGTTGCCTATCTTTGTTGTTATGAAAACATCTTCGCGTTTCAGTCCTTGCTCGGGCAAGCATTCTTTCATCACTTGACCAACTACAGGCTCATTTCCATAGTCACGAGCGGTATCAAAAGCTCGGAAGCCGACCTTAAGTCCCGCTGTAACTTGCTGTTTCATCAAAGGATAGTCCATCCAATTCGTTGTTTCAACAATTGGAGGCATCTTTACCCCATTTGATAAAACTATATCTTTATAATCTGACATATTTAATATCTGAATAATGCTCGATTGTATTCAAACTTCTTTGACCTACAATACTCAATTACCTCTTCTGTCCTATCCCCGAAAATAGGGCCATTGCATATCTGTTCACCAATGACACCAGGTTGTGAACTGTTGAGTTCTATAAGTACAGGTTCGTTATTTTCATCAATACAAATATCCCAGCCAATGAACTTGCATAAAGAGAAATAATTTTTATGCGCTATCTCTATCTCTTTAAGAATACTTGGAATTTCCTTTATGACTTGACCTTTAAAGGTAATGCCATTAGAAGATTTGTACTTATTCAATCTGATATCATATGCAGTATCTTTTAGACTACCGTCTGTATTGACTCCAATCATTATTCCGCCAGAGCCCCAATTGTCTACTGTTGAGCCCTCACGGCCCATCCTCATGCAGATATTACAGAGGCTATATTTGCCATTTAGATAAAGCGTTGTTATTCTAAATGTGTTGATAGATGACGGATTGAATTTAGCCATTTCTAAGGACTGACTTATGCACTCTTGTACTACGAAGTCACCGTTTCTGCTATCAAAGTCAGCCTTAATCCTATCTATATTCGCTTTCGAGGATGAGATTTTGCTAATTCCTTTACCACCAGAACTATCCTTAGAATCTTTTATAATAAGGTTTCTGTCAACACATTCCGCAACAGCTTCATTGAACGAAACTTGGTTCATAGAAGAATTGTAGTATTCACCATCAATCCTTCGCGTGTAAACCTTAGGAGATCTTATATTCGAATTGACAATAAATCCCTGAAGTCCTTTGTCCTCAAACAACTTAGTCAAACGGTAATCATTCAACTTTCTTGCGAGTACCGGGAGGTAGATGAAATGTGATAGATACCTCGGATCAAATCCTTTTACGGTCTTGAACAACCTGTATTCATCAAAGCATTCAATTTGCCCCCCCAGATTGATCTTATCGCTGTAACTTCCCCTGCAGAGAGTCCTGCCAATTTGCTTAAATTGTAGTATTGCATTACAAGCTGCTGCTCATACAATTGCTCTTGCTTGATTTGCGATGTAAGCAAACGTTGCTTATAATGGCTCAAAAGCTTAGCCTTGATTCCTAATCCCATATGATTTTAATTCATTTATCCAAGGTTCCATCCGCCATAGCGGTATTTTATCTTTGTGAATTTGTTGATGAACTTATTCATTACTTTGCAGAATAAGGAATAAAGCCTTCTGTGTTTAACAAATATCTGAACAGTGTTAATACGAATGCGTTTAATGGCTGGTAACTTATACAATCTCAAAACATTATTTGCATCGAGTATCGTATAAGTTTTTTTGAGCTTTATGTTTTTATCATCCAATATTACTGAGCATATTAAGCCAACACGTCCCATACCTGTCATCTTCACCATAGTCAGTTTATCGACAAATGGGAATTTATATGTTATAGGAATCTCTTTCCTATTTAATTCTTCGTTTGTAGGATAGTATGTCTTTCTTGGGCTAATGATATACCTATCAGGGAAAAGTAGATTACCCATTGACATAGATATGACCTGATTATTCCACACGAATGAAGTTTGGGGACAGTGCGAATGTGCTCCTAAAATACCATCCGCACCAGCCTTAAGATATTCGTGTAACCTTTTAACGTCAACTTGTAAAGGGTATATCGTGTGTTCTTTCCCCCAATGCGGCATCACAAAGACATAATCATATTTCGCCTTGTATTTCTTAATATCTGCAATGACATTTTCTGAAATAAGCTGATTTAAGCCACCTATATCTCCATGAGGCGGATATGGTGCTTCCCACTCAGGTGGAAAATAGCCAAGAAAGCAAATAGATTTACCTTTAACATGTACTATTGCAGGCTTTTTTGCTTCTTCTTCCGTACGCCCAGCTCCAAAATGAGCAATGCCGTTTTTGTCCAGAATTTCAATAGTCCTTGCTAATCCTTCATAGTCGCAATCACACACATGATTATTAGCAAGTGATACAACATCAATATTAAGATCCTTAATAATCTTTATGCTTGATTCTGGAGAAAAAACCAAATTCCCCAATTTCGGATCACTCATTTTAACATGGCATTCTGCCTTTCCGTCATATAACGCAGACTCCAAATTACCTACTCTTAAGTCAAACTTATTAAAGAATAGTTTAAAGTCTTCAGAAATACCACCTTCGTTGACTAAGACTCCTCCTGGGAAGATATCACCCACAAAACCTATATTAATCATTTTCTAATTTTATTTCTGATTATTTCTTTTACTTTTAACCTCATTTCCTTGTTTAATCCTAATACATATATACAAACCAGAGAGCTAGCAATTGACACAGAGGTCGTTACTATTAGCCTTAAGAATCCCTCTTGAAGGAAACATACGCAAAAAATAGCAGGGATAGAAGAGATAATCGCCACGAATGTCACATTCAAATATACCTTACAAATAAAAGATTTTAAACTGAATGGAACATTCTTCCTTAAGGCATTTAGTTCAAAATATGTAATAAAAAAGCCATTAAATGCTTGAACTATAAAACATGCCCAATAAGGAGCTCCTAATTTATAACATATATATATAGCCAAAAGGTATGTACCTGCTGAATACAAACCACTTGTAAGATTCAAATACTTTATATTACCAGTTGCATGTACTCCTTGGATAACCGTTCGATTCGGTATTCTGAAAAGTGTATAATACATTATGAATCTTAGAAAGGAAGATGCCGTATTAGGAACCTTTACAAGCCAAATAGATAATATATAATCAGCCTCTAAGAATACAGGCAAGGAAATAATAAATAACAGAAAGAACGAAAAACGACCACCTTGAACAATTAATTCCGAGAAGCGATTGAAATCCTTCCTTGCATATGACTTCACTATTTGTGGTTGCATGGAAGTCATGAAGTTATTTGAAAATTGAGTTATCGCATTCTCTACTTGATATGCCACAGCTCTTCCTGCATTAACTGTTACTCCAAAGAACATATTAAGGAGCAAATTTAATCCTTGCTCATTGCCCGTTGCACAGAACTGTCCGATGAAATCCCACAAAGAATAACTGAGCATATTTTTATATATACTTTTATCCTTAACTAAAGTAATGTGGCTTTCCGGGAATCTGTTATAACAATAGAACCTATAGAAAATTTGCAGCCCGATGCTCCATGCCGCCATAATAATGGCATAAGCAATCAGATTATCCTTGAAAGGAACATAGAGAAGTACAAATATCAGTGCCAACTTAAAAGTAACCTCTGCGATACCCACATAAGCATAGATGTCCATCTTTTCATGGGCAATGATCGTTGCGCTGTATGGTACCTGAGTTAAGCTAAGCATACTTGAGAGTATGGAAAGCTGAAAGACTACGTTTGCGGCAAATCCTCTTCCCGCAGGTATATTTAATTTATTATTGACGAACCATAGACCAATGGTTTCAAGCAAAACAAAAAGGAACAATGCCATTCCTACATGCATTGCGAAAGCTGCTCCGAATGTTTGCTTGAGCTTTACTTGATCATTCTTGCCTAATTCAAAGGTTAGGAACCTACTCGTTCCCACAGCCAGCACACCATTGATGATGGCGAACATGGCCACAATGCTGCCGATAGCATTGTAGAGGCCATAATCTGCAACACCTAATGCCTGTAGGATTACTCTTGATGAAAAGATGCCAATGGCCATCATCAAGAAAGAGCGGAAATACAAGAATATGGTATTCTTGGCTATTCTTTTGTTATCTGATTCTGGCATAATCTTATGGTCTCCAATAAACATTTTCAGCAACGACCTTTGCAGGGTTACCACTTGCTATACAATGGGCTGGAATATTAGATGTAACGACACTATTTGCTGAAATGATCGCTCCTTCGCCGATATTCACTCCTTTAGTAATGCTTACGTTCGAGCAAATCCAAACATGATCGCCAATAATGACAGGAGCCTTGTCTTTGTACCCCTTCATCACAACAGTATGTCCACCATTATTATCACGGATCCATACATCGCGACCGATATGGACATCATTGCCAAGGACTATCTTGTCTGAGCAAACAATATTCAGACCAATATTAGTTGCGGCACTGCCGATAATGAGTTGAGCGCCTTTAAAAACTTGAATATCACTATCGTATTTGAAATAGCTCGTACCTTCGCCAAAGCTAAGAGTTGCATTGTCTTCAACAAGAAGACGAAGCTCAGCCTTACTACCTCTGGTGCGTTTCTGATTAAGAATAACATTACCCCCAATCTCAACTTTAGCGGTCTTTGCTATATCAATGGCACAATGAGAGAGGACTGTAAGAGTATGACCCTTTCTTATATCAACATGAATCTGGCTCTTCAGATAGTTCCACTTGATGAATCGCCACAGTTGAGCAGGTCTCTTCTTGTTAAGCCAGATTGGCTTAAGTATATTCTTCAACTGACGTTTCCTACCTATTATCTTAGACGAATCGACATAGGGGAAATATTCTGATGCCACCTGGTCAAATGGCTTCTCGTCAATAGCCTTAAAGAACTCATCACGATTGATACTTGCAGGATAATCGATATGGTCACCATAGATTGCCGGACGATTACCGGCTACGGCATCGCTGAGGGTATATTCTTTTAATGTCATCTTGTCCTTGATCTTCTCAAAGAATTCTGCTCCTTTCTTTGAGTTGATCATCACAAGTGATGTACCTAAGTTCTTGTCCATTTCCGGGTCAATCTGCTGCATGCCCCAGAAGTCGGCAAGCGTAATGTCACTCATGCGTGGGAATCCTTTGAACTTGCAGTCGTAACAACAAGGACGCTCGTAGACATTCATATGATAACCACGGCGATAGTCATCAATCTCGCTCTCGCCATAGTAGACCTGTCCATCATCGAAGGTTATCTTTCGTGCCAGACTATGCCATCCATGATCTTTATTTTTATCTTTGATAGCTACGATCTTTGCTCCATACTTAGATTCCAAGGATTCAAGATACTTGTGGAATACTTTAGGTGAATTGGTTGCACGACAAAGGAAATCGACGATGATAAGGTTGTCGTAGTCTTTTCTAAGATACTGACGCAATCCCGCCATCTGACATGGAGATCCACATGCGAGAACCTTCTCGCCCTTCTTGAGCAATGCTGCTATTTCCTTGAATAGTCCTTCTGCATTGCTTTCAAGGTACTTACTGCTACGGAGCTTCCGAAGATCGGTCTTCTTGTTCGTGACGATATTTTTGACATCGAAAGTGTCCGTATATATAGCGCCACTAACATAGCCCTTCTCCTTAAACATCACATTGGCAAGCATCGAGAAGACACCTCCAGATGTACTGTCGAAGCGAATAACTATATCGTTGGAGAATCCTCCGTATACTTTGGGCTTATCAAAATCATTATGCTTCAAAGTGTCCAGATGCAGCATGGGGCATACCTTCTCGCACAAATGACAATTGATGCACTTGTCCAAATCGACCTTAGGATACCAAAATCCCTCATGGTCACGGGGAAAAGTAATGGCCTGTGTTGGGCAAATGTCACCACAACCATTACAACCATTACAATCTACTTTCCTCTTTATATCTATCATTTCTTCAATAATGCTCTTTGAATCTTGCCATTTTGGGTACGTGGAATCTTATCGATCCACTCTACTTCGGCAGGAATTTTGTAACCTTCAAGTTTGCCTGACAGCTGATTCTTAACATTATCTTCTGACAGATCGCTACCCTCAGCCTTGACAATGAAAGCCTTGACGACCTCACCTAAGACGCCGTTTTTATCAGGGATGCCAATGCATGCACAATCCTCTACGCCAGGAATCTTAAGAAGTTCTGTTTCTGTTTCTACCGGGCTCAGTTTCTTTCCACCAACGTTTATAAGATCTTTCTTTCTACTCTTAAGATAGATATAGCCTTCTGGGGTCTTATATCCCCAATCGCCGGTTCGGAAATAGTCACCAAAGAAAGAAGCCTCAATGGGATGGTTCAGATAGCCGTGAGTAACATGTGCTCCTTTAACACAGATTTCTCCCTCTTCATTTGGCTTTAGTTCAGTGCCTTGTTCATCGAAAATCTTGATGTCAGTGTTTGGTGATGGCTTACCAACGGAACCAAGGTGTTCTCCATCATCGTGGAACTCCATAAACGCAGAGCGTGATGCCTCAGTAAGTCCATAGTGCATGCAGACACGAGTATGGGGGAGCAAATCAGCTAATTTTTTTTTCTCTTCAGCTGAGAAGTAGGCGCTTCCCATTTCAATGTAATGAAGCTGATCGGCAAATTCACCAAGTTTGTCGCCAGTAAATTTCTGTAAGTATCGCCAGCTGGCTGGTACCATCGTGAATCCTGTAACATGCTGTTCAGACATGATGCGGGACAACTTCTTTACATTGGCAAAATTACCAAGAAGAATGATAGTCTGACCATTAACCAAGCAACAACGCAGTCTGCCAAGTCCAAAGCTATGACTGATAGGGAGAGCTAACAACTCAACATCCTCTTTCGTGTTCTTTATGAAAGTGTTGATATTGGAAGCTGCTGCCATCTCATTTTCATATGTCAATGGCACGCCTTTCGGCTCACCAGTTGTACCTGTGGTGAAAAGAATATCAGCGACCTCGTTATCAGTACGAAAAGAAGGGGTAGAAAAGCTCTCGCCCTCCAAATCCTTGAAATCCTTTAGAGAAAGCTTACTGATCTGTAATTCACTTTGATCGAAGCCTATTAGCAACTTGGCATTAGTGGTCTTTACAATATACTCAAGACGTGTGGGCTCTGTTGCTGAATCAATAGGGATAATCTCGTATCCAGCAAGATGGGCTCCGAAATAGATGTATGCAAACTCTATTTGTTTGCCTGCAGCAAGAACAATCCGGTCGTTCTTTTGCAGTCCTTCCTGTTCTAACTTCTTTTTGGCTGCGAGGATTCTCTCACAGAGTTGCTTATAAGTAGACGAATTCTTGCCACTTATGATTGCAACCTTGTCGGGAGTAAGAGTTGCATTATTCCAAATGTATTGTTCTATTGTCATTACTTAGCAATTTCTTCCAAGAGATTAATGATGTCTGATACGTCTTCAAGATCCATCATCATCTCCTGTGTTATCTTCACATTGAAAGTCTTCTCTAACTCTGTAAAGATGGTGAGGTTATGCAATGAATCCCACTCATCCGGTTCTCCAATCTCTGTATCTGGGGTTATATCACTAGTTGGTACATTGAGTACCTTTGCAATGATCGAAATTACTTTTTCTTCCATAATATTAATGTGATAGTTATGTAACTATTTTATGTGTTTTACTGTTCTGTATTAGTTTTCGGCTTAGAAACCATTAGTTTTTAGGCGAGAAACTGTTAGTTTCTCGGTTAGAAACTTTTAGTTTTTCAGCGGGAAACTCGGAGTTTTCAGGCGAGAAACTACTATCAGAATTGGTTTCCTCGTAGTAAGCATCAAAGACAGGGGGCTCGGTCCAGCCGTTGACACGGCAGATGGAGGCAACATTAGTTCATTCCGCGAATATAACCTGGATTCAAGATCTCGATGTCAGTATCACCAATAATTATAGCATGGTACTTATCTTTGTAATCCAAGATTTCATCCTGAGACATTGCAAAGGACGTGAAAGGAACCTGATCCGTGTGTTCAGGCATGGAGACTATCCAATAATAGTGGTATTCTTTCTCTTCTATCATTTGCTTGGTATCCCGCAAATAGATGAAAGAGTCCTCCAACTGACCGATTGCAGCATGAAAGTTATTAATGATATTCTCTTTGGCTGCCTTGCAATATTTCAACTCTACTAAGGCAAACCAAGCCTTACCCTTGTCCTTTTCAGATACGCAGAAGCATTCGCACTGCTTTACAGTTTTGCCGGCCTCGTCTTTCAAGAACGATGGATTTTCTTCAAAGTTTACACAGGCAACTTTGACTCGAGTCTTATTATGGAAATGCAGAAAGGATATTTCATCTCGCTCTTTCGATGTAATAAGTACTCCTTTGACATCTTTGAATTCTGAATGAGTCTTAAGGTATTCTGTATAATCTCCGACGAAAAAGTCACTGTCGAAGCTATAAACTCCTTTGAAACCTTCTATCATAATCAATCGTCTAAGTACATGACCATGTTGTTGAAGTCACTCATGATATGCTTCATAGAATCGTCAAAGAAGTTTTTTCTAACCATGCCCTTCTCGTCTTGAATTGTTGAATTGTCACCACTACGTCCTATAATATGACCATCTTCAACTTGCCATACAGAAACGGCAGAGGAATCGAGACTTACTTTTGAGCAAGCAAGTCTATTAAAGCTTTCCGCATTCATCTCGTCCTTCACCTTGTTTGCCATCAATACGTTGTTGAGCGCATAAAGTATATAAGGACTATGGGTTGTAATGAGCAGCTTGTCCCTTCCGGCATTAATAGATGAAAGGATGCTATAAAGCAAATCCACCTGTGTTTCCGGGAAGAGGTTCAATTCTGGCTCCTCTATTATGAGGGATGTATAGTGAGGACGGGTTATCTTATCAAGTAGATCTTTAAACTTTGAAATAAGTCCATGATCGCCTCCATGAGCTAATACGTTTCCGAGTATCTCTGATAAGAACTGTTTATAAGTCTCTTCATTTATCTTTCTAAAGTCCTTTGACTTTTTTAAATCAGAAATCAAAGAGTCCGTAAATGTCCCCATTACTTTATCTTTATCTTCGAAAGACTGATCTTCAATATGCTCGTAGATCCAATGTGTAACATACCTGACAAAAGTATAAAGAGGCACGACAGCCTGCAGTCCACTCGAAGCGACGTCTAAGTTTATCTCTTTTTCATTAGCCAACTTGAGCGTATCTCCCTTCGTTTCATCATAATAGTATTCTACATGAAGAGAAGGGAATTGAACAGGAGATATACTCGAATATTTTTTGTGAATAGTCAACCAGTCAAATATAAAAGCACTGACATAGTTGCCTGGCATCTTAAGCGTTTCAATGTTTGAAAGGCTCACCACGTTCCGCTCTGCAGGGATATAGGCAACCTTTCCCATCTTGCGATTTGAAAATTCTTCTTTAGTTTTTACTTTGACCTTACTCTTGGATTCATAGCTGAATTCAAGCACTTCTCCCTCAAAGACAATACTGGAGTCTTCACTGAAATAGGAGCCAAGTTTATAGAAAGCAATTAGATGCTCTTGTATATACTCGTTATTGATTTGATCAGTACTCTGATTGCGGACAGTATCTTTCTCCATCCACAAACAGAAACTTAAGATTTTAGCAATGGTACTCTTACCACTACTTTGTGGACCTATCAACACATTAATTTTATTCAAAGTGATGCTGATATTCTCAATCGGTCCTATATTATGTAGTTCTAATCTCATGATTTTATCTCATCTGATATATCAAGAGGATTAATCAGTTATTATTCAGAACTGGTACTCCTCGTAGTAAGCATCATAGACAGGGGGCTCGGTCCAGCCGTTGGCACGACAGATGGAGGCTATCTGAGTCTGCTGCTCGGGTGTGATGGGCTTCTCACCATTGCGCCACTTGAAGTAAAGGGTCTTGTTGAAGGTGGCGATGAGGTCGGAGCGGATGAACTTAAGGATAGAGGCCTCTCCTGCGGAGAGGGAGAGGCGATATCGGGAAAGTTATTTGTTTGCCGTCAGTTCCAAATCTCTTCAAGCCCGGTCTTCCATGCGGGGAAAGGAGGGGTGTGGTAGAGCTCACGGTAAACGGCAAGGACCTTGTTGACAAGGGTTCTGCCTGCCTCCATGAGGTCGTTGTCAATAGTAAGTGGCAGGGATTCGCCCTGTGGATCTTCTATGAGCATGCCGAAGCCATAAATCTTGGTACCATCCTCATCGGTTGACTCCATTTGCATGACGCCATATGAGTCCATTACCATAGGTCTTTAGTTTGCCATTATATTCCTCATTGCCAGAAGATATGTTGTCCAATCCCTTTAGGAGTATGAGTCCCCCAAGCTGATTTCGCTTCTCTTCGAATTCATCGTTATTGTTAAAATAGCCCCGGTTTGTGTCATTTTCTGAAAGGATGTGCTCTATGTGATAACCTGTCTTATTTCCTGTTCTCGTAGATATGTAATTGACATCATTCTGCATTGCCTGATTTGTGTTATCACAGATATACTTTTCGATACGAGCAAATAGATAACGAAGAAAACGTGTATTCGTATTGGAATAGTTCTTTCGCAGGAAACTATTGAAGTCAAGCAGGGAAACAACACCTGAGACATTTCTTTTCTCCTTGATAGTTTTAATGATTAGATCATTGTAAATACTTCTGTATTCCACTACATTTCTGCCAGGCAACAACTCATTAAGTTTGTATGAAACATTTTGGAATTCATTACTATCGTAAACTCCATTCAGAACAAAAAGAACCCATAGACGATCTGCTTCTTTAGCAATTGTCTTGATCTTTTCCGTTTCATCATGGTCATTAACCTCACAAGCTGCCATGATATTTTGAAAGAGACCAGAAAAGCCATTTATATACAAATTGTAGGAAACGTACTCGTCCTTGCTATTCCCTATTTTCTCATACAAATTGCTATAATACTCCAGATCGTCATTTATGAAATGCTTGATGTTTGCATTGTGATTCTTGTCAGTACGCCTAAACGACAGACGATTTGCAATGTCGTTATAATCGAATATGTAACGATGATAAGAACTCATTATGGCACTTTCAACAGTTGCATTTTTCTTAAAAATGAACTGCGATTTAAAATAATCCGTAAAAAAGCTATCTTCTTTGCCATTAATTCTAACAAGCGCGTGATCCCATTTTTGGGAATAGGCTTCAGTATCACTCTTGGCAAGTAAACCAATCATCTTACCTTTGAGTATTTCGAAAGGTTTCAGTGCCTCTCCACGGTCATTGATGACCTCAAACACCATTGGCGTGTCATCTTTCTGTATGGAGAGCTCAACGAGTACAAGCCTGTTAAGAAAATAGTAGATAAATGCTGTAAGCTCATTTTCATCCATACTTTTAGAATCGATATACTTACTTATGTCTGTATATCTTGAAGCAAGCGTTTCTTCTGTCTTGTTTTTGAAAGGTTTATCGTATTCGATACCATCAAGAATACTTTGCATCACATCTTTCCGCTTTTCATTGTCTATACAAAAGATGTTTCCTTGGAACATGTCTCGTGCATAGATACATTCACGAAGAATGTCTTGGAGGTTAATGTTCTTTGTTAGATGAAATAGCTTTGTGGCAATGAGAGTAAGAGTGGAAAGTCGCTGCTGACCGTCAACGATGAATACTTTGCCTTCGACTTTATTAGTAATAAAGACATTCATATAGTACCAGCTATACTTTTCTAACACTTCCAGTGACATCTCCTCATCCTGATGCTCTTTGTATGATAGTTCAAAAGCGTAGAAGATATCGTTAAGAAGCACTTCTACCGTTTCTTTCGACCAGACATACTCACGCTGATAGAAATCAACATAATAAACCTTCTGCTTTAAACAACTAAGTACACTTTGCTTATCTGGAATTATCTCTTGAGCCATAACGTTTTAATATTTTTTTCTTAATAGAGAAGTAATTAAATTTACGACGCCTTATTTAAAATGCTCTTCAAGATTAACGCATATGCGGGCTGTAGCAATGTCTTCCTACACTTTCTTCATATCGTTGTCAACCATAATCTTGACGAGTTCTTCGAATGACCTTTTTAATGGATTGCTGCCAACTTGTGCTTTAACCTTTGTCAGGTCAATCCAGAGGTTGACGACATCTGTAGAACAGTAGAAGTCTGGATAATCTTCGCAAAAGTCCAATTATCGCCTGCCATCTTTAAACATTCTACTTTTTAACTCTTCATTTTCTGTTAGGCTTAGTAAAAATTAATCCTTATAATCAATAGCAAGTTTCCCCGGCAGATCTGAGCATAGTCAGGAAAGCCCCTAGAGAATTTCTTGAAGAAGTTCTGAAGATACATCAATACATCCTCGCACAACTTATGTCAACCTTCGTTTTGCTGAGAAGAGCTATCAACTCATAACGTTGAGTGGTATCTCTTTCGGGTAGTCCTTATCTTTATTTGTACATTCCATTCTTTTATCACAGACCCATAAAGAGCTTCTCAAGGTATGTCTCTGGATTGATGCCGTTGAGCCTGCAACTCTCCGTAAGCGAAAAGACGAAGGCTGTATTTTCAGCAGCATTCTCACTTTCCCCACGCTGATTCCGCTGATTCCGCTGATCCATACATCATTGATGTTCTGAAAATCTGTGGAAATCGGTGATATCTGTGAGAGTTTTCTCACGGATGACTTTTTTAGTTCACGCAGAGCTCGCAGATTTCGCAGATTATTCATGCATGAATGGTTGGATATATCTCACACAGAGAACACGGAAGGCACGGAATGATAGATCATTCAGAAGAATATATTTGACCTTTTGAGAATATCATTCATAGTTATATCCATAGCATTATGAATTTTTAGTATTGCCTACTCGAAATTCTCTGTATCGTCGTTTGGCCAAAGATAATGCAGAGGAAGGAACATGAGGGGATAGGGTTGAGTCTCTACATAATTCATGTCAGCAGGAGTGTTGTCCTGCATAATAGAGAGATTTACGTCCAAGTCTCCACAAATTGCCTTGTCGATCATATCGTTTTTGTATACAGTCCTTACCTGTTCGGACAGTTCTCCAAGTCCTGCGTTGACTATAGCCTTTACAACATGGCTAACAAGTTGTTTGTCACATAGTCTGCTCGCGGGATAATCAGAGATGTAGGCTTCCATGACATTGCCAAATATTGACACAAGTTGCTCGTGGATCTTTTTCTTATGATCTTCATTGCTAACATTAAGATCAGAAGCCATACGTGACAGTTGCTCAGCCACGATTTGCTTACCACGAACGGTAATGCCACCCTCCAACATGAACTTCTCAAGATACTGAGATTTATACTCAAACATCAAGGACAACATCGGAAGAATATATGTAAAGCCATCGTAATCCGGCAAATTGAAGTTGATTATATCCTCCGTCTGACGCAGTATTTCCAACACTAAATCGAATGAATTGAAGTCGTAGGATGTGGTCAAGCATACGAGTGTGTTTCGGATAATAAAGGGGTTGACAAACTTGTCTACAGCTAACTCATCGAGGGTCTTTCCTTGTTGTCTTCCCAGTTCACGGAGGATAAGATTATTCTCGTCCTCTGTGAAGCTTTCTAAAGGAAAATCATAAAGGAGATTCATTTCCCGAAGTGTTATATCCAATGGATCCTTCGACAAAATGGTCTCCACTTCAGGATGATGAAGCTTTATATTTTTCGGATAATCCTTACCCTTGTATGTGTAGTTCATCTATATGGAAGGTTTATTTGTACAACAACACAATTGTCAAAAATGCGACTTTATCTGATACGCACGGCATTGTGCTTTTGTTGGAGCTGTTTTTTGAAGCAATTCTACGATGAAATAAAGTCGTCAAGGAATCCCTTGAAAGGCTTAGAATCATCTTTGTCTTTGACCACAAAACTGTCACCTTTGATGCGCCTGCCATTTTTGCCTCAGTGCCAGAGCGAAAGTCGATACAAATATTAGCTGCAACGTTTTTAAGGTCATTCCACATCCGAGGATTGCTTATCCTCCTCCGTTGGGAGTTTGTGCAATAAGACATATCGTTGTGCCAAATCATGCCAATCTGTAAGTCGCGAGATCTGCCACATCTCAACAGCCGCATGGATGGTAGGCTTGAGAAAGTCTATGATGGGCTTGAAGTTTCTTAAGAAGTTATAATTCAGAGGAGCATCCTGATAGGCATGCAACATGCGAACTATCTTCTCTATATTAATGTCTTTCAACTCCTTCTTAAAACCGGCTAATTCGGGAGATACATAAAAATCTGTATTGCTATTAAGCAGTTCCGGCATATAGACATGACCTCTTTTAATCATGTCTGATTTTAGTCGATTTTTTCCTTCTTTCTCCATTTTATGGTACTCATCCATAAAACCGCTCCAATTAACGAAAAATATCAGACTCTTGCACTCCTCATCCTTTTTGACTCCAATATGTGCATAGTAAGTAAAATCACCCTTTTTAGGTTTTAATCCATACGGAAATTTATACTTCTTATCAATGAAGACTTTCGTAAGATCGAGATTGAGAATGATTTCAGTAAAATCCTTATGTTCAAGCAATGTATATATGCCATCCTTACCAATCTCTTTACCTGGTGTAGGAGTGAGGAAAGGACGAAGCTGCACATTGGGTACAAGGTCTTTTAGACCCATGGAGACACTTTCATCAGAATTGATAAAATATGAATTGAGCGCCTCTAATACAGATTCCGTGGTAGAATCGGCGTTCTCAATGAATGCTGCCTGCAAGGCGAAGGAATTTCTCCGATCATTGTCCTTTTCAGCAAGTGAAGAAACTAATAGCATGCGCTTGACATCATCCATTGCCTTTCCCTTGCTGAGATTGAGAAGGATATTACGGAGTGCAGGTCCTGCGTCATTGGTAAAGTAGGTTGCCTGAAGTTTGCCTATCAGGTAATCTATGAACCTCCATGTGTTTACTTTTTTGGCGTTTTCACCATTGGGGGCCTCACGGACTATTAGATAGTTGAATTTTCTGATGTTTGATATGCTTACCGCACAAGAACCGGTACGAATAAAAAGCCTGTGATCCTTTTTCCCGTTTCTCTTAACCCTAATATCCGCACCACAATAGTCTTTAATATTTTAT